>Ga0099364_10008988_pt1 | contig 13948 bp, 12 predicted proteins | sample TergutTh196P3_FD_73070 | JGI IMG/M metagenome (GOLD analysis project Ga0099364, IMG submission 73070) | Microcerotermes parvus P3 segment gut microbial communities from Pointe-Noire, Republic of the Congo - Th196 P3 | ecosystem: Host-associated > Arthropoda: Insects > Digestive system > Gut ...
CCCCCTGCCAGCCATCCCATCAATGGCAAGCCAAACACGCATACTGAATTGCCGGCGGTCAAACATCATCCCTTCGCCGGCGCCGGGGACCCGGGCAAGCCGGTCTCGAAGATACATCGAGGCATAGTTCGCAAGGTATTGTCCGCTCCGGCCTGCACCGTCGGGGTTGTTTTCATCCACCTTCTCAAAAAGAGAAATCATACAGATGAAGTTTCCGCTCCGTTTATTGACGGAAACCCCCTGACGGCGGACTTCTTCCGGTAATCTTGGTTCGGCTTGCTTAACCCGGTTTTGGACAAGCACCGACGCGATGTCGGGGTCGGTTCCGACGGCAAAGGAAATAGTGATGGAGAGAGTACCGTTACTGGTCGCTTGGGTTTCCATGTAAATCATCCCGTCGACGCCGTTGAGAACGTCTTCAATCGGCATAGCAACGGCATTGATCACTTCTTGGGCACTGGCTCCCGGATAGACTGTTTGTACGGAAACGGTCGGCGGCACAATATCAGGAAACTGCTCGACGGGCAACATCGGAAAGGCCACGATTCCGAGGAGGGTGATAACGAGACAGACCACGCAGGCAAAAATAGGGCGATCAATAAAAAAGTGAGAGAGCATTCGTTCTTTATGGCCGAACCCAACAGCAACTGGCCGTGTCGGGAAAGACGTTATTCTAGCCGTATTCTAGCGGGTTTAAGATAAAAGTCAATATAAAAATCAATTAGGAAAAGGAAGGGTGAAAGGGGAAAGCCGATGTGCACGGTGAACAAAACCATACCGACCCCCCAACACGTTCCCGCAATATGCGGTACAATGACTCCGGCATGACGATCATCAATTTCTCACAGCGGCTATCCTATGGGCGAAGCAATGGTTGTTATTAAGGGGCAGATAAACAGAAGAGAATTTGAAGTTCCTTTCCAACTCTGTGCCTGCACGCTGAAACAGATGGGAGTGTCCTACTGCGTCAATACAAATGTTGGCCATGCCGGTGGTGCAGTCGATTTTTTCCTCTTTTTTCAGTCTTACCCAAATGAATTTCCCCCGTCGGGCTTGGCGCAACTTCGCAGGGAGAATCCCTTCGCCCCGTTCTTTTTCGTGCTGGGGGCAGGTTGTGAAGGAATGTTGCGGACGGCAGGGCCGATTGACTCGCCGTTCTATGTCTATGCACACGCCTGGAATGAAAATTATGTCACGCAATTACGGCTGTTTTTGAACAACCAACCTTCCTTGTTTTCCTTGCCGACAACGGCTGAACAGGATGAAGTCGCATTATTCTGGACGAAGCCGTCAAAGCACCCGAACCCGGCTACGGAGAAAACACACCCTTCCGAATCCTCTCCGCCTTCCAGCCCTTATTGCCTTATCCTCACCCGGCATGGCCCCTTCGGCAACGACCCGGCGATGAACCAACTCATTGCCGACGAACAGCGACGGATCGGCTGCCGACCGGTGTTTTCGGCCACGCCGCCGTTTGACGGTATAATCGTTGCCGACTTAAATCATGCACCCAAAAAAAAGATTTTGGAATCTATCAAAAGTTTGCGTCGGCAATTTGCCGATAACGATTTTACGGTTTATGTCGATTCTCCCAGAATTGAGGAGAAAAGCGATTACATTCAAACCGGCGTAACACGGGTTTTAGCGAAATTGCGGTAGGAGAAAGCAATGAAGCAAGAGTTTTTTGCCGTTCCCGGCATTTTTCCCTCTTCGAACGCAAACTCCTCTTTTCCCTATGGCACAGAACAATATCCGAAAAGCGGCAGTATTTTTGGTCAGCATACCCAAAGACCAGGCAAAAGAGATTCTCGTTCGTCTCGACCCCAAACAGGTCGAAGTCGTGATGACGGAGATTTCGCGTATCGGTTTGGTTACGCCGGAAGAGCAGGAAAACGTCATTCGGGAATTTTCCAGGGCGAATCCTTCTAAACTGACCGGTAGTATCGGGGGCTTTGGTATCGCCCAGGAATTGGCCGAAGCCGCTTTGGGTGCCGACGGTACCGCTATTATAGACGGGGTACGCAGTTCGCTTGAAGCGATCCCGTTTGGATTCCTGCAAAAAATTGAACCGGAAAACTTGTTGACGTTTATTACCGACGAGCATCCGCAGACGATTGCACTCATTGTTACGCACTTGAATCCAGTGCAGGGAGCAGGTATTATAGGGGGATTACCGCCGGAACGGCAGATGGCGGTTATCAGGCGGATTGCGACGATGCAGCAAACGAACCCTGAAATTATCAAAGAAGTCGAGCGGGGACTCGAAGGGAGGATGGCTAGTTTGATGAACCAAAAGTTGGAAAGAGCGGGCGGCGTCGACAGTGTTGCAGACATTATGAACGTCATTGACCGGGGAACAGGCCGAAGCATTTTAGAAAACTTGGCTCAAGATGATCCTGAATTGGTCGAGGATATCAGACGCTTGATGTTTGTCTTTGAAGATATCAACAAACTGGTCGATCAAGACATTGCCATCATACTTAAAAACGTGGAGAGCACGCAATGGGCGTTGGCATTGAAAGGTGCGAGCGAGGACTTGAAAAATAAAATCTTCAAAAACATGTCCAAGCGTGCCGGCAAAATGTTACAGGAAGAGATCGAATATCTTGGCCCCCAGCGTTCTTCGGATGTCGAGCGGATACAGCAAGAGATCGTTGATATCATCCGCAAGTTGGAGGATGCGGGCGAGATTACCATCAATACCGGCAAAGGCGGCGGCGAAACCTTTGTAAATTAGAACTCTGTCTAATTGATTTGGACATTTAGAGCGTTTCCCATGTTTCTATGGAAAAACAATCACCCCGAATAGTCGTGAATCGGGTTAGCTGCCCTGCGTGGCGTTCTGTCAGCGCGAAATACTACGCTCCGCAGGGCGGGGCGGCTAACGGGGGGCGACACGCGATGGAACAACGAACGCAAGACTTGACAATTCAAGAAACACTCTAAGAGCGAACCTGGGATTGTGAAACCATAAGACATCCTGTATAATCGCCTGGCAAATATCAGCACTTTCCTCAACCAATGCCGAAAATTGTCCTGCTCGATCCTATCTCCGACGATGGGAAAACTATGCTCCAAAATGCGCCCGGTATTCAGTACGAAGAACGGGTCGGACTTAAGGGCGAAGATTTAAAAAAGTGTTTAGCCGAATTTGACGGAGCCATCGTCCGAAGCGGTGTTCAAATCACAGCCGAATCCCTCGAAGGTAATACACGCCTTAAGGCTATTGCACGAGCCGGTGCAGGCGTTGATAATATAGACACGAAAGCCGCAACGAAACATGGTATCATCGTCATGAACACGCCCGGCGGTAACACGATTTCGACAGCCGAACAAACATTCGCTCTAATCCTTGCGTTATCGCGAAATACGGCTCCGGCCTATCAAGCGTTAATCGAAGGCCGTTGGGACAGGAAACAATATACGGGGAATCAACTCGCCGGCAAAACAGTCGGTATCGTCGGAATGGGACGAATCGGCCAGGTCGTTGCCGGTTATGCCAAGGCGTTTGATATGAAAGTAATCGCCCTCGACCCGTTTTTTACCGCACAAAGAGCAGAAGAACTGGGTATCACGCTGGTTACGCATTTGCACGATATGTTGCCGCAAATTGACTTTTTGACGGTTCACACACCACTCAATGACCAAACCCGAGGTCTGTTCGGCAAGAAAGAACTCGAAATCATCAAAAAAGGAGCCAAGTTAATTAACTGCGCCCGGGGTGGAATTTATGATCTCGATACGCTGGTCGAAGGACTGGAAACCGGCAAACTCGGCGGTGTTGCGTTAGATGTCTATGAAGAAGAACCTTGCACATCGCATCCTCTTTTCGGAAAACCGCACGTCGTTTGTACACCGCATTTGGGAGCAAGCACCGAAGAAGCGCAAACGAACGTCGCTCTGGAAGCCGTTGAATTGCTGCTTGATTATTTTACGCACGGCACGATTCGCCAGGCCGTCAATTTCGGAACTCTCGATGCCGGCACGCTGGCGACTCATCGCGGACAATTAAACCTTGCATACCGGCTGGGGATGCTTTCGGCCCAGTTGCAACTCGGGAACATCCGCTCTTGCAAACTTCGCTATAAAGGAAAGTCGGCCAAGATGGATACGACTCTGATTTCCAGTGCATTCGCCGCCGGATTGACCACGGCGTCGATGAATGAAGAAATCAGCATTGTCAGTGCAGCACCGCTCCTTAAAGAACGCGGGATCGACTTAACGGTTGAAAAAACATCGGAAATCGGCGAATTCTCCTCCCTTATGACGGCGGAATTAGTCGGAGACAAAGGTTCGCTCACGCTTTCCGGCACACTTTTCGGCAATTCGATGCCACGGCTGGTAACCTATAACGACTATCAGTTGGAAGGTTATTTAGACGGCAATTTGCTCTTTATCGAACACCAAGACAAGCCGGGCGTGATCGGCTCGCTAGGCTTTACGCTGGGGAAACGCAATCTGAACATCAGCGATATGTCCGTAGGACGAATGAAATGTTCCCGACAACCCGGCGGAATACACATCGGCGTACTGGCTCTGGACGACGAACCCGACAATCACGCTATCGAGGAAATATCAGCCTTGTCGCCGGTTTCCAAAGTCTATCCGGTCAAACTGCCCGCCCCGGATGCGTTGCCAAGTTGGATGGCGTAACCCTGACCGTTGCGAATGAGACAGTGCATTTTTTGTTATAATGCACTTTTTGTTGCGGTTGGAACAGCGTTTGGATAGACCGTTGTATTGAAGCGAAACAAGGCGGGGTGATATTGGGGCGAACATTTTACAAAACAACGAATTATGTTATACAGCATGACCGGATTCGGGGCTGCAGTCTATAAGGGAGAGAATTTATCGATCTCTGTCGAACTGAAGGCAGTCAATAACCGATTTTTCAAATTATCGCTTCGCCTTTCTGACGGCTATGCGGTATTGGAACACCGCATTGAAACGATACTTCGAAGTGTTATCGGGCGTGGTACAGTCAATGCCGGTATTCGTGTGGTGCGCAGCAATGCGGACACCGGCTACCAAATCAACCAGACTATTTTGCAATCGTATGTCAAACAGTTAGCCGACGTTGTCGATTCTCTTGGCCATACGGATTGCCTTTGGCCGCTTGACCGATTGCTTACGTTGCCTGGCGTGGTGGTTACGGATCGGGACAATACCGAAGAGGATATAGAACAAACCTGGCGGGTGCTTGAAAAGACACTCCGTGATGCCCTCCGAGATCTGCAAACAATGCGGAAAACGGAAGGCGAAGCGATGAGAAAAGATTTGACGTCGAACATCGAATCGCTTCGGCAATCGATCGGCAACATTACCGAATTAGCCCCCAACGCGGCTCCCAACTATCGTGATAAACTCAAGGAGCGGATTGATACTGCAATGAAAGAATGGATGCTGGAGGAGCAACTGGAGGATGTATCGGATGCCCGCAATCCCTGTTGCAAACGGGCTGCGGTCTTAAGCGATCCCGACTTCGTTCGCGAATTGGCAATTTATGCAGACAAATGCGATATTTCGGAGGAAATCGTCCGTTTTCAATCGCATTTGGAGCAGTTTTCATCGGCAATCCAATCGCCGGAAAGTTGCGGACGCAAACTGGATTTTCTCTCCCAGGAGTTATTCCGCGAGGCCAATACGATCAGTTCTAAAGCGAATGATGCTGATATTACAAGACATGTTGTTGAAATCAAAGCCGTCGTCGAAAGGATTCGCGAAATGGTACAAAATGTGGAGTAGTATGCCGGTGTGGAGTAGTATGCCGGGCTATCCCGAAGTTTTTCCCCAAGTAAGTTTTTCCCCAGTTTTTCCCCGCAAGTTTTTTCCGGTTACCCGGGCGGGTTGGTGCTTGTTCGTTTGAGGTGTTAGGGCACGAAAATAAAAAAACGGGCAAATTGCCGGCAACTATACCGTAACCGGGATCAAAATGGACGTTTTCAGCCGCAGATAACAAGGAGAACACAGATCGTTTTATCCGGTGTATATCCGTGCTATCCGCGGCTGCCAAAAAGACCTTTGTCATGCCGTTTGCAGTATAATAGTTTTTGATTTCCCGAAACATACAAGCCGTTTGGGGTTGATTCGGCATCGCATTGTTTGATTATCCCTTAATAATTGCGCTGTTTTTGACGATTTAATAGGATATGCCTTTCATTTTGTACCGGACGGAAGATGCGGCGTCAAGTTTTTTGCATTAGTTTTTTAGGGGTATTCTTGTTATGTTTTGCTGCTCCCTGTTTGTCTCAGTCGATGGGAGGCGACATGAGCAGGATGTTTACGGCGGATGTGTTGAAAACGACGTTGTTTGCAAAAACAGCCCAAGAAAAGCAATTTTGCGATTATGTGATTCAAAAACGGGACGATGGAACGTTGCCATATGTGCTTCTTTATGCTGTCCATCAGAAATCTTTAACCAAAGATCGAGGCCGACGTTTCGCCTATTTTAAGTCATCCCTCGAAATTGCCTGTCGTCGCGAGGGTATTCGGCTTTAGTGCGTGCTTTTTATTATGGAATGAACTAAAATGACGTGTTCGTTAACGATGTGTTGTCTCGACACTCTGTAACGGGATGACAATATCTACACCGCGCCGGTTGGGAGTAAGGAGCCAATGATTGCCGATACGCCGGTTTTGTACTTCGATGTAAACATCGAACAAGTCATCGACTTTGATTGTCGGGTCGCAAAATACGACGGTGCCGAGAAAATCTTCGATGCGGCCGTTCGCCAGCCGAACTTGGATATTAGCGGCTTTGCCGTCTAAATCGCTGTCGGAATATCGGTTTGCGTCAACGGGTACCCGCACCAACATTGTTTCGAGATTCATAATTGCCAATACAGGATCACCTTCCCGTTTCCATTCTCCCTCAGCGGCATAAATTTCGACGATAATCCCATCTAGCGGCGCAACCAATTCCCGAACAGCAATCTGTGTTTTGGTTCGCTCCATTTCACTTTCCCGAACGACGACCTCCCGCGTTTTAATCTCTTCGAGTGTATAACGTTGCAATTCCAACTGGGCTTCAGCCTGAGCAACGGCGAGTTGGGCTTTTTCGATTTCAATGCGAGGATGAATGCCTGGATGACGAGAATTGGCTTCCAGCATAGATTGGAATTCACTCATCGCCACTTGGACGCCTCGTGCTGCGTGTTGGACTTCAATCGTTTTATCCCGTTCGGCTTTAGAAACTTCTAACTGGGCATTGTTTATCCGCAACGTACTGTGAAGTTCCCGATTATCGAAATAGCCGAGAACTTGTCCTTTTTGGACACGCATTCCTCTTCGGGCAGGCACGATCATTGGTTTTCCGTCCGCGTCCAGGATGGGATTCCCGTTACTGTCTCGCACTTCGGTTGCGAGGGACATCAAGACCGCTCTTTCGGGAGCGGCAAGAGTTACGAGGCTGTGTTCAGGCAGTTCCAGCACGCCGTTGCGGAAAAACAGCCGATCCCGAGTGGCGTCTTGGAGTGTCGGCTGGTCGAATGATTGCGGATCGGCCAATAAGTCGTGGTGGGGTTGCCGGGATGCGGGTTGCCGTTCCGTTGAAGGCCGTACCGTTGAGGGGCGTGTCGTGGTGGGGCGTGTCGTTGAGGGCAGGGGCAAGCGTCCTTCCGTGCTTGAGGCCGGCCTATTTGCATCGGACGAATGCTGCCCAGGGATAGTTTGTTCAGCCGCATTGAACCCAGTCGTATTTGGCCCAGCAGCATTGGGCATCGCATTCGGGAAGGCAAAAGGGTCTCCCGACTGAAGCAGGGAGCAAAGAATCAGTGCTAAAGAATACATCGCAGAAATTGTTGCCGGGAAGAGTTGTTGGATGGTCGGTACCACAGCGTATTACACGCAATTATTATACCATTGTTCACCCTTTTTTCAAGAGTAAACGGAGATGCCGCATAAGTATCTGCATGGGCTCTAAAATGATCGTTGTTGCAGCACACTTTTTCTGATAAAGCAAAAGAACGAAAATGCGAATGTCGAAAAACCAAACGAGGAGCGAAGTGAGCGAACATCATTCAACGGCACGCCATAGACACCTGCCGGTTTTGGCACACCTCGCTGTTTAGCGAAACAAGTCGGCCTCGATATGAAACGGAATTCCGCCAGGTTGCGAACGGTAGTTTTCGTTATAATGCAATACGCCGCCGATATAAACCGCCTTCGTTCGGAAGGGAACCCGTAAATTGCCGACACAATGCACGCTGATCATATCAAACGGGTTTAACTGCGACGCACAGAATTTACAATGTTCTTTGGCCCGAACTAATGTGAAATTTTGAATCCCCATCATTTGACGGCCTGGATGCATAAAGCCCCTGATATAGACTTTTCGCTGTTCTTGAGCAATTTGCAAAATATGGGCAGGAATTTGATGATTGTTTTCATCCGGCCTCAATTCCAAAAAATGAACAGCCGTGTAACCGTAGGGGATGTTAAAATAATAAAGATACGCTCCCCAAGCCGCTGCAGCAATTCCCAATACAAAGGAAAAAATGATTCCGCTCATCGCAAACCCCCTGCCAGTGTAATCAAACGGGCATGAGACGATCTTGTACAACCCAAAAATGCCGCAAACAGCCCCGATGATCGGGAAAATGATAAACCATCTGCTCAAAAGCATGAGCGGAGTAAAGAGCGATAAGAGAAAAGCAATGACGGCTAAGGCACTCACCGCACGATAACCAACGGCAATTCCCTTGCCGCTGATCTCTTCTTTCGTGATTGTACTGATTGTCTGGTCGAATTCTTGAGACATATCTTTTTACCGCAACAAAAAACAATCATTCCCGACAACACCGAAATCGTTCTTGACACCGAAACCGTTCTTGCATAGCGACGCCCTATTCGCCGGACAGGGCAGCATCGGGCAGGTCTGCACTAGGCAGGGCAGCATCGGGCAGGGCAGTGGATGTCGATTGAGTTCCTTCGCCTGATCCGAAAAGGGTACCCGGTGTTTCTTCGCCTTGTTTGTTTCCCAACAGAAGGAGGATGCACATTAAAATCCAAATAATGACCGTAACGACGGTAATTTTCGTAAACACGTCGCCGGCTTTCGCTCCGAATGCGCTTTGCCCGCCCATACCGCCGAAGGCTCCGACTAACCCGCCGCCTCGCCCACGCTGGACAAGAATTAAGCAAATAAGGAAAACCGACAAAAAGGGCAATAAAATGGATAATAGCGGCGCAATCAGTGCAAGCATAGTCAATTCGCGGCGATAAATAGGGGATTGGTGATAATAGGGTAATAGCGGAGTAACGCGGAATAGCATAGCCGAAAACCCGAGTGTGTGTCCCCCCCGTTTACCGCCCTATGGTATCATACCGCTCCATGGTATCATTTACTGAGAAAAAGTCAAGAATAGAATCGGCAATGCCGAATCGCCAAATTGCCAACATCAACCAAGCGGATCAGGTCTAACCTCACATCGGCCCAATGGGATATGACGCCAATGATTGACGTCGTGTTCCTGCTGATCGTTTTTTTTACGCTCGTCATCAACTTCGCCGCTGCCGATCAGAATGAACGAATCAAACTGCCGATCAGCGAACTGGCCCAGCCGCCGGAAAGACCAGCAGCCGAAGCGGTCACGCTCCATATCCTCGCAGAAGGGAACATCATTTACAACGGAATCGAATACCCGATCCAAGGCTTACGGGAACAGATCGATCACCGGATACGGGTACTGCGTTTTTTACACATCCCACCGGGCGATGTTACGGTGATTCTCCGGGCCGATGCTCTCTCACGAAGCGGAGCAGTTCTTGACGTGATCGAACTTTGCCAAACGTTCGGGTTGACGAAATTTGTACTGCGGACGAAACCGAAAGAAGATTGAACGGAAGTATTGTGCCGAAGGCTATATTGTATCAATTTGGGCAATTTGGGACAGCGTTGCCGGTAATGCCTGTCATACCGATTAAAGTCGATTTTCTATGTACCGGCATTCAAAATAGCCGATTACAAAACATACAGCGTAGTCTCCCGGCGAACAACGTGGGTTTTGCCCAGTTTTCGGAATAGTTTAAGGAAATCGTAAAGATAGAAACAATACAAATATAAACGTGATTTGCTATTGATTTATCTGTTGGAAATCTTTATTCTACCGTGTCGGGAGGCGGATTTTTTACGCTGTAACTCAAAGAGGTAGAGAATTTTATCTCGACATTTAATCAAGGATGTTATTTATGTGCCGCTTCCAAAGCCTCACAAAACTTTCGATTAGTTTTTTGATATTGAGCATTTTTTGCTTAGTCGGGTGCCGTCCGCAGCAACCGATTTTTTTCGGTGATACCAACCGTTGGCAAGAACATTATATTCAAAAAGCGACCGATATAGAGTTTCCTAATGTTAATGTAGATGCGCTGCCCGAAGTATTTCAAACGGCTGCTCCGCTTACTCTGGGCAATCCCGACCCCGAGGCGATGTGGGACTTAACACTCGAAGAAGCAGTTCACATGGCACTGAAGAACAGCAAAGTATTGCGGACACTCAGCGGAGTGAACTTCTCCCCCAGCGGTGTTATGGGAACCCCCGGTGCGCTTTTGCAATCCGGCGTGTCCGCACAAACCGTCTACGATCCCGCTCTCATTGAAAGCGATCCCCGGTATGGCCAGGAAGCCGCATTGGCAGCATTTGACGCACAATTCAACGCCAGTGCAGGATGGATGCGAAATAACGAATCGCCGAACTTTAGCGATAGCGATACAGGAACATTCCGTGCCGGCATCAGCAAGTACACTGCGCCGGGTACGCAATTTTGGGTCAATCATACAGCCGAAATCGAACGAAGCCCCTATTACCTGGAAAATTATTACGGCAGTGATTATTCGGCATCGTTTGATATAGGATTTAACCACCCGCTGCTCCAAGGCGGAGGAGTCGAATTCAACCGAATTTCCGGCCCCGGAGCATCACCGGGTATGTACAACGGGGTCGCCGTTGCGAGAATCAATACCGACATTACGCTCACGGATTTTGAAATGTCGACGAGAACGATGGTTGCAGACGTTGAAAGGGCATACTGGAACTTGTACTATGCTTTCCACCGGCTGGAATCGGTACGTTCAGGCCGGGATTCTGCCTACGAAACATGGCATCAAACGATGGTACAAGCAGAAATCGGGGCATTACGCGGAAATACGGCCAACCTTGCTCAAGCAGAACAAAACTATTTCCAATTCAGACTACAAACAGAAGTTGCTCAAAATAACCTGTTTAGAGCCGAAAATGCACTCCGGTATATCATGGGATTAGCACCAACAGACGGACGACTCATTCGCCCGATTGATGACCCCATTACGGCCCCCATCGGACTCGATTGGCATAGCGTACGCACGGAAGCCCTCTTCAGATCACCGGATTTGCGTAAAACAAAATGGATCGTCAAACAACGGGAACTGGAATTGACCGCTTCGAAAAACTTCTTGTTGCCTCGGCTTGATCTTGACGGTGGAGTCCGTGTTCGAGGCTGGGGACCCGGCGCAGGCCTGATGGGCAAAGGATCCGGCAATGTACCCTGGGGTACCGCCTACAGTGAAATGGGCGCAGACAACGATCATTCGGCCTGGTTGGGATTGACGGCTTCGATGCCGCTGGGATTTCGGGCTGAACAAGCCGCGGTGAGAAATGCGCAACTTAACCTGCAAAAAGCCAAAGCCGTTTTGCGTGAACAGGAACTGGAATTGACTCACCAACTAAGTGATTCATTTCGGGAAATCAGTTTAGCCTATCAACAGATACAAACGACTTTAGCAACATACCGCTCCGCAAGCAGTGAAGTCAATGCAGTGCGGACATCGTATGAAGTAGGGTCGGCAACATTAGATTTATTACTCCAAGCACAACGCCGGCAAGCCGAAGCCGAAACGGGGTATTACAGTGCCGTTGTTGAGTACAACCTGGCGATTATGACGTTGCATTACCGAAAGGGGTCGCTGTTGGAGTATAATAACATCTGTTTAGCCGAAGGGGATTGGCCGGCGAAGGCATATTTTGACGCAAAACGACGCGCACGCGAGCGTGATGCCGGCAGGTATTTTGACTACGGTTTCACTTTGCCGGGCGTGGTGAGTCGGGGAACGTATAGACAGCATCAGGATAGTTATAATTCGGTGAATTATGATTCGTTGCCGACAAGTCCGCGGGAGGGGCGTAATGGGGATGACAACCGGATGATGGTGCCGCCGTCGGCTGCTCCGAATGAAACGTTGCAATTTTCGGAGTCGGAAGGGGTCTCTTCTATTCCGTTGCCGATGCCGACGTTACAGAAAACGCCGATGAACGCAGGGACTGTAGAGCGAATGGACAATACCACGCCGGTATCATTCACAGCACCGGCCGCATCGGGTACGGGCGTTCTCACCCCGCCAACCACATCGCCGCCGACGCGAAATATGCGGTACGTGCCTTAAACACCGGGAATCGGGAAACACCAGGAATCGGGTTAGCCGACCCGACCGTTAGCAGTCCGGCGACAAGTTTAGATTTTCGTCATTTTTAGATTTCCGTCATTCCCGCGTATCGGGAATCTAGACGTAAAGGGTTAAACCTGTTTCTCTGGATTCCCGCTTTCTCGGGAATGACGGGGATGGGGCAATCTTGTCAACGTACCAGGGGCGGATACGCGGATACCGGACGCGGGATGACCGTCTTGTACACTTCGGCATTCTCCGGTAGAATTAACCCCGCTTTTGTCGGTGCACTTTTGTCAGTGCAATACGGTATATCCATAAAACACTATGCCAGGGACAGCAATTGTCGGACTCCAATGGGGAGATGAAGCCAAAGGGAAGATAGTTGATCTCTTGACCAGCCGGCATGACATCGTCGTAAGATACCAAGGCGGGGCCAACGCCGGCCATACCGTCGTGGCCGGTGATAAAAAATATAAACTCTCCCTCATCCCCAGCGGTATTTTGAGGCCGAATGTCCAATGCGTCATCGCCGGAGGAGTCGTCTTGCATCCCGAAGCCGTTTTGCAGGAAATCGAAACACTCAAAGCACAGCGTATCGAAATCGGCAAGAACTTAATGATCAGCGATCGGGCACACGTCATTTTTCCGTGGCATCACGTTGAGGATGCACTCTTCGATAAAGCCGGCGGAGGCGAAGCCATCGGAACAACGATGCGTGGAATCGGGCCTTGCTATCAGGATAAAGTCGGACGCTCGCTTGCCCTTCGGCTTGGCGATCTGTATCAAACCAACATTAAAGAACGAATCGAACATATTGTCGATATAAAAAAACAAATGTTATCCGGTATGCAAGCCGGAACGGTGCCGGACGGAACTATGCCGGACGGAACGGTGCAAGCCGGCCAAACAGCCGGGCTGGCTAATAACATCAAATTCGATGCCGCCAAAATATATGAAGACTATGCCGGTTTTGCCGAACGGCTGCGCCCTTTTGTTGCTGATACGACGGAGTTTCTGCTTGATGCCGTCGATGCCGGCAAACGTATTCTTTTTGAAGGGGCGCAGGGAGCATTGCTCGACATCGACCACGGCACTTTCCCCTACGTAACTAGCAGTAATTCCAGCGGAACGGGAATCTCGGCGGGGAGCGGCGTCCCTGCGAAATTTATTGCCAACATGGTCGGAATTATTAAGGCTTACACTTCACGAGTCGGCGGCGGACCGTTCCCGACCGAACAAGATAATCCCATCGGACAAAACATCCGAAATCGGGGTAATGAATACGGAACAGTTACAAAACGCCCTCGGCGTTGCGGCTGGTTTGATGCGGTCGCTGCCCGATACGCCGTTCGGGTAAGCGGAACAGACACGCTGTGCTTGATGCTGCTGGACGTCTTGAGTACATTCGAGACCGTGCAGATTTGTCCGGCATACGAATTCGCAGGCAAAAAAATCCATGCGTTACCTAGTCTTGCCGCAGATTTACGGATCTTCAAGGTTGTCTATGACACCTTGCCCGGCTTGCATGAAA
>Ga0099364_10008989_pt1 | contig 13948 bp, 11 predicted proteins | sample TergutTh196P3_FD_73070 | JGI IMG/M metagenome (GOLD analysis project Ga0099364, IMG submission 73070) | Microcerotermes parvus P3 segment gut microbial communities from Pointe-Noire, Republic of the Congo - Th196 P3 | ecosystem: Host-associated > Arthropoda: Insects > Digestive system > Gut ...
TTACCGACCGCCGAGACATTCAGGCCGCTGCGGTTAACGGAGACACACAAGCCCTGCTGGCCCAGCATATTGAGGCATATCGTGTGAAAAAATACATCGGCGCATACCAGGCTGCGTTGGGCAGGGTTGACGCACTGGTTCTTACCGCCGGAGTAGGCGAATTTGCATGGTTCATACGTGAAAAAATTCTTGACGGACTGGAAGGCATCGGTATAGCATTTGATCCCGTTAAAAACAAAGTGTCCTGCACCCGCAATACCGAGACGCTCATCAGCAAACCTGAGTCAAAAATACCGATTTACATTATACCCACCGACGAAGAACTGGTAATGACCGAAGATGCATTTGCCCTGATGCAGGGCACTTACGACATTCATACCAATTTTACCTATTCATTCCAGAGCAGGGACTATGTCAACAAAGGCCGCGCCGAAGGTCTGGAACACGAATTGGTAAAAAACCCCGAACTGGCAAAAATAATTGCAAAACCAAAGTAGGGAATAGGGAGTAGGGAATGGGGAGTAGGACAGAACTACTCTGTTTTGGCAATGCAATTGTCGATGTATTTGCAGAGATTGATTTTGCACGGCTTGACGCACTGGGAATAACCGAACCGGTTCAGCACATTCCGTATGACCAGGCCCGGCAGATACTGGAAACACTACGCAGCGATTCATCTGCCGGCTTGAGGCTAACCTCCGGCGGAGCCGCTGCGAATGTGGCTAAAATCGCCGCCATGCTGAACACTGAGGCGGCTTTTACCGGTTGTGTGGGCAGTGACGAACTTGCCGGGTTGTTTGAGCGCGATCTCAATACGGCAGGAGTCAATCCATTTCTAACCAAAAGCGCCAAAGAAACCGGCTTGTGTTTTGCTTTCAACCAGAGCAAGCCCCGAAGTACGTCTGAGATTAGATTTGCCGCATCGCCGGGTGCCGCCCTGGAATTCACCGAAGCCGATATCAGCGAAGACATGTTCTCCGGTGCAGAAGCAGTGGTGATAGACGGTTATATGCTTGACCGCCGTTCACTTGTACAGCACATTATGCAGCTTGCAAGCCTCCGTGGTATTCCGATTGCGTTAGATGCCGCATCGGTATTCCAGATTCAAGAAAAAACCGAAGCCGTCCTCCTTTACAGCCGCAATTATCCCTTGATCATTTTTATGAATGCGGATGAAGCCATCACTTTTTATGCTACCATCAAAAAAATCAATACGCGGATTGAAACACCGAGCGAACGGGAAAAAGAACAATTGATTCTCAAAGAAATATGCCCTGTGTTAAAATATATGACAGAGGGAGAGATTTTTCCCATTATCGTTATCAAACTGGGAGGCAGGGGAGCGGTTGTTCTTGCCGGCGGCACTATTTACCGTGAAGAAACATTTACCATCATTCCGCGCAACACCGTTGGCGCAGGGGATGCTTTTTGCGCTGCATTTATTTCCGCATGGATCCGGGGCAAGTCAATACAGGAATGCGCCGCTCTGGGGAACAGGGTTGCACGGGAAATCCTTGAGGTACCCGGTACCCGCCTCAAAGATAATAAATTAAAATCATTTGCCAAATATTTTCGATAACAGCCGGGGCAGACATAATGAAAACAGCTCTCCCGTTTACCATCATCTACGAAGACAAAAACATCATCGCAGTTAACAAAGCCTCCGGTATTTCGGTGGGCGGTGACCGCTGGGATGAATCAAAACAGCGGCTGGACAGGCTCATTGCGGACAGTATGCAGCCTGTTCCGGGAGCTGAGCCATCGCCGGCAGGGGCTGGCCACCCGGAAGTGGCACGCAGGCTGTTTACCGTTCACCGCATTGACTGCGAAACATCGGGGTTGGTGGTGTTTGCGAAAAATGAAGCAGCGCACCGCCGTCTTTCCCGTGCTTTTGAGCAACGTAATGTCATCAAGCGCTACATTGCCATTGTCCATGGACGGCCGCCCTGGAAGGATACAGTGTGCGACCTGCCCTTGATTCCAAACGGCAATAAACAGCACCTGACCATTATTGACAAATACCGCGGTAAAAAGTCACGTACCTGTTTTACGCTTCTTGGCAGCGCAGGCCGTTACAGCGTGCTTGAGGCAGTACCCGAAACCGGCAGAACCCACCAAATACGTGTCCATGCAGCTGCACTTGGTTTTCCCATAGTATGCGATCCGCTGTATGGCAAGGATACACCTGTATTGCTTTCTGCAATTAAAAAAAACTGGCGCGGTGATCCCTTTGAAGAAAAACCACTTTTGGCCCGTCTTGGCCTCCATGCCATGGAACTTTCCATAGAGGAGCATAAATTCCATGCTCCGTTACCGCGAGATATGGCTGCTCTTGTCAAACAAATGAATAAATTGTTTCATATGTAACTCTATTTAGAAACAAGGGTTATTCTTCCGATTTTTTTCCAACTGGGTGTATTTTGTTATAGTTCCTCTTGCTAATTTGTAATTAAACAAAATAAGGAAGAGGATTATGGTACAAGCAAACATTATTAATCGAAGGGATTTAGAGCCAATGTGGCTGAGGGCCGTAGAAATTGCACGGCATTACGAACGGGCTGTAAATTGCATTTCAGCAGTTATGGGGGCAGATTATCAGTCGGTAGAACTCTCTGAACACTCCAAAGCTGCTCTTTTTTGCTCATTTTGCAGCAAATTTCAGGGTCCACTTGCGGAGAAGGCGGTTGATAACGGGGTGGTTAATTGCCCTTGTTCTCAAATGCACCGGGATGCAGCTAAAAAAGCCCGAGAGGTTGGCGGTTCGTATATTTACCGATGCCCGGCGGGGTTTTTCTTTTGGACCAGCCCATTTTTCGCAGGCGAGCGTTTTGCCGGAGCCATTATTTCCGGCGCTGTTCCCGAAAACGAACGGCAGGATACTCTGGACAAGCTCTTCACCATGTACAAGGGGCATATTTCCCGTGATGAAATTGCCCGGTTCATAGATCAGGTTCCTGCCAAAACAAACGAAGAAGTACAGGCTCTTGCTCAAACATTACAGCTTTGTACGCGGCGTATTTCTTCCGGCGAGACTTGTAATTTCGGGAAAGATTGTAACGGTATAAATTGCCTGACCCAAGGCGGGCCGATCGATCTGCATGACAAAGAAAGATTGCTTTTGGCGAATCTACGGCGGGGCGACTTTACCGAAGCGCAGAAAACCACAAGTGAAATTCTCAAAGATTTGAATACCATGAGCAATGGCAATTTTGAGTTGTTCAAATATAAGGTAATGGAGCTGGTTGTGCTGTTATCCAGATCCGGTGCCGATTCACAAAATGATGAAGATATAACCGGGGCAAACAGCAGGTTTTTATCGAAGATAGATGATTCTAAAACAGCCAAAGAAGTCACTGAAAACCTGTATCTCATTATTGAACAAATTGCCGGAACATTATTTTCCTTTAGGGGAATTCGCCATTCTTCTGCATTGAGAAAAGCGGAACGTTTTATCTGGGAAAACTACACAAAAAAAATCAGCCTTAAAGATGTTGCCGCTGCGTCAGGTCTTTCCGCGTCATATTTCAGCACAATTTTTAAGAATGAAATGGGAGAGAATTTTTCCAATTTTCTTAACCGTCTCAGAGTTGAAAAAGCAGCATTGATGCTTCGGCAAACCGAATCTTCCATTAAAGTTATTTCTGCAGAATGCGGGTTTGTAGACCAAAGCTGGTTTTCAAAAATATTCAAGAATTATACCGGTATTAGTCCATGTAAATTCCGGGAAACCAGCGGGAGTTTATCGCAGGGTTTCCGCAGCAGCGAGGAGGAGACAAAATGAAAACAAAACAAATTATCTCGGCTTACAGTCAGTCCACAGGAAGTATTGTGCAATTATTTGACCGCAATTTTCAACCGGTTGAAACAGATGGTGAGCCCAGTATTGAAAAAAGTGTTTGTTGTTACTGTTCTGATTATGTTAATTGCGGTTTAATGCACGCTAATGCAATGCGGGAATCCGGTTGCAGCGGCAAGTATTCCATTTACCAGTGTGAATTAGGGTTAATGTTTTGGACTTGCCCGATTTACAGCAATGGAAACTTTTCCGGAGCATTGCGGGGAACCGGTTATTTGAATGATAATATCTCCGGTATAACCAGCAAATGCAGCGCGTTATCCAACGACACCATTCCTTTTAACGAATTTGTACTTCGTGTTTTGGATTTTCCTTCCGGCAATGTGGATAAAATTCATTCTCTTGCCGAGATTTTACTTTTATTCGCCGAGTCCCTTTCTTCAGGCAGTGATAACAACCATGAAAAGCTCAGGATGCGCCATGAACAACAGGCTTCTCTTTCAGCAATTATCGAAGAAATGAAAGTCAAGTATCCGCCCGAATCCAAACTGCCCGGATATCCGTTTGAAAAAGAAAAACAGCTGCTCTCTCATCTGCGTCAGGGAAATAAAAATGAAGCAGACAAACTCCTTGATGAGATTTTGGCACTGTTAATAATCAGTAATCCGGAAATTCCCGCCGATGCCCGCCGAATCTATAGTTTGCAGGATCGCAATGCTCCTCCGGCTCATTTTAGAAACATCCAGCTTCGTGCTCTTGAACTGGCAGTATTGATTATACGTGCAGAAAATTCCGGATGTACTATCACTACAGATAACTATATCCGCAGCATAAAACAAATTATTATTGCAAAAACAACCGAAGAACTTGCGGCAGCCCTGCACAGCATTGTTGACATTATCTCCCGGCAGATTATTTCTTTTCAGGGTATACCTCATGCTTCAGCCATGCGAAAAGCGGAAATGTATATCCGTGAAAACCTGGTGAAAAAAATAAGCTTGAGTGAAATAGCCGGTTTTGTCGGCCTTTCTGCGCCGTATTTCAGCACAATTTTCAAGGAAGAAATGGGTGAAAATCTCTCCAGGTATATCAATCGGCTGAGGGTTGAAAAGGCAGTCAAGATGCTTCTGGAAACCACCCTCTCCCTGAGCGAAATTGCCGGCGAGTGTTGTTTTGAGGATCAGAGTTGGTTCTCAAAAATATTCAAATCGTTTACCGGTATCAGCCCCGGAAAATACCGTACTAAATACGGAAACAACACTAGTGCTTAAAGTGCCTTGTTCCCGTAAATACCATTGCGATACCGTGCTTGTCACAGGCTTCTATTGACAGCTTGTCGTTCTGCGAACCGCCGGGCTGAATGATCGCCTTGATCCCCGCTGCCGCTGCCGCTTCTACCACATCGGGAAAGGGAAAGAATGCATCGGAGGCAAGCACCCTGACTGTCGCGTCTGCTTTTGCAAACGCGGTATCTTTACCGGCTGCCTTTAAGGCAGCCGCACTTCGTTCCAGGGACTGAACTGTCGGCCATATCCGGTTAACCTGTCCGCCGCCAATTCCCGTTGCCGCCTCATTCTTTACAACCATGATTGCGTTTGATTTTACAAATGTTACCGCCCTCATGCCGAAGATCATATCCTTAATGTCTTCTGCAGCGGGAGCGGTTTTTGTCACCACTTCCCATTTATCCAAAAGTACACGGTCGCTTTGCTGTACCAACAGACCGCCGTCAACAGCAATGTATTCATGTTTTTCAGCCGGAGCTTTTACCAGTTTTATTATTCGGAGGTTTTTTTTCTGCTTAAGTACTTCCAGCGCTTCCGGTTCAAAGTCCGGAGCGGCGACGATCTCGAGGAACAGTTCTCCGAGTTTTTCGGCGGTTGCCTTGTCCACTTTCACGGTACAGGCGACAATGCCGCCAAATATCGAGACCGGATCGCAGGTAAATGTTTTCATGTAAGCTTCGAGCAAGGTGTTCCCCAGGGCTATTCCGCAAGGGGTATTGTGTTTTACTGCGACACAGCAAACTTTTCCGTCAGCGGCAGACGGAACCAGCCGCTGTACTTCATCCTCGCCCATCGGCAGAGTGCCGTCAGCGGCAAGCCCGAATGCGCAGGCTGCTTTCCATGCCAAATCTAAATCCCTGATATTGTTGTACCCCAGTTCTTTGCCATGCAGTTGTTCCATGCCACCCAATACGCCGGGCCGGTCGGTGTGCAGGTACAATGCGGCTGACTGGTGGCCGTTTTCACCGTAACGGAGGCTTTGTCCTTTTTTCAATGATAACGGCCAGTATTCGGGGTATTCATCTTCAAGAAGATAGCGGGCAACCGCAGCATCATAAGCCGACGTGAGGTTAAAGACTTTGCCTGCCAGCCGTTTTTTAAATTCCAGCGGGACATTTCCCGCCTTTAAACCGTTAATCGCTTCGGCATAATCAGCCGGGTCGGTGAGGACAATAACATCGCGGTAATTTTTTGACGCGGATCGGAGCATGGTCGGCCCGCCTATGTCGATAAACTCTACGGTTTGCTCAAGTGTTAAACCAGCTTGTACTTTTTCAAAAAATGGATAGAGGTTGACGCAGACCAGATCGATGGTTGACAGGTTCAACTCCTGCAGGGTTTCCATGTGGCTTTTTTCATCGCGTCGGGCTAACAGGCCTGCATGAATAGCCGGGTGGAGTGTTTTTACCCTGCCGTCAAGGCATTCGGGAAAACCTGTTATTGAGGAAACATCGCTCACGGGGATATTGTTATCCTGCAAGTGTTTTGATGTGCCCCCTGTCGAAAGAATTTCCCAGCCGGCCCCGTTTAAATACGATGCCAGTTCCAGAATACCGTCCTTGTGAAATACGCTTAATAAAGCCCGTCTTTTCATGTTAGTTCCTCCTCTGCCTATCCGGTTTCTTTATGATAATTGTTGTACCATCATTTTCACTGCTTCAACAATGGCGATATGTTCCTGTGCGTGGATCCTTTCGGCAAGCGAATCCGGTGTGTCATCCGGCAGTACCGGAACCCGGCGCTGCAGTAAAATCTGACCGGTATCTGTTCCCGCATCTACCAGATGGACGGTGCAGCCGGATTCTTTTTCCCCGGATTCCAACACAGCCCGGTGTACCCGTTCGCCGTACATTCCGTCACCGCCGAATTTAGGCAGCAGCGACGGATGCAGATTGATGATTTTACCGGAATACCGTTGAATGATTTCTCCTGCCAGTATCGAGAGGAAACCCGCCAGCACAATCAGGCCGGTGCGGTAGGTTTCGGCAAGGGTCAGAATGCGATCTGATAATTCCCGCCGGCGCAGCTCTTTGGAAATAGTTATATCCGGCGCTTCCACGAATGTTGGTACTCCGGCAGCCTGCGCCCGTTCCAGCGCGTAAACACCGGGACGGTCTGACACGACAAGAGAGATACTGCCGCCTGCAAGAATCCCGTTTTTTTCGGCGTCCAACAGGGCCTGGAGATTGGTACCGCCGCCGGAAACCAATGCCATTATTTTTATGTCAGACAAAGCGCAGCCCTGTTTTTTCGGCATGTGTGCCGGATGCTGTTTCTACAAAACCAATTTCCCATGCCGGGAAACCCATTCCGTTCAGATATCCCAATGCATGTTTGACATCATCCGGCGCAATGGCAATAACAAAACCAATTCCCATGTTAAAGGTACTGAACATTTGGTTTTTCAGGGCATTGTCGTTTTTTATCAGTGTCGCACCAAGTTTTTGTGCCATTGGCCCGGAACTGCCCGCACTGTAACAACCTGCGGCAATCCGCGCGAAGATGGGCGGAATGGTCCATGACCATTCATTGATCACCGCTGACATGCTTGATGCAGATTGTAATGGATCGTTGTGAAACATCCGGGGAATATTTTCGTAAAAACCGCCGCCGGTAATATGCGCCATGCCGTGAATGGAAATTATCTCCATTAAATTTAACAGAGGCTTTGCATATAGACGTGTTGGTTCAAGCAGGGTCATGCCTATGGGCATGCCGCCGAAGTCTTCGTTAAGGTCGGGTATAACCTTGCGGATCAGGCTGTAGCCGTTTGAATGGGGGCCGGACGAGGCCAGCCCCAGGAGGATGTCTCCCTCGCAAATCTTTGAGCCGTTTATGATTTTTTTCCGGTCAACAATGCCTACGGAAAAACCGGCAATGTCATATTTTCCGGCATCGTAAAATCCGGGCATTTCGGCGGTTTCGCCGCCAAGAAGCGCACAGCCTGTTTCCCGGCAGCCAGCTGCCACACCTTTGACAATTTCCCCCGCAACATCTGCGTCCAGTTTTCCGCAGGCAATATAATCCAGAAAGAACAGCGGCTTTGCTCCGTGACACATTACATCGTTGACGCACATGGCAACACAGTCTATTCCCACCGTATCAAACTTATTCATTTTGAAAGCTATTTCCAGTTTTGTTCCCACGCCGTCAGTACCTGATACCAGTACCGGCTCTTCCATGGTTAAGTAATCTTTAAGCGTATACATTCCGGCAAAACTGCCGATTCTGTTTAACACTGATAAATTTAACGTTTTGGCTGAATGTTCCCGGTATTTTCCAACGGCCCGGCTGCCTTCCTCGATGTCAACGCCTGCCTGTTTGTAATCCATTGGGAAAATATACCATAAAAAAAGAAAAGAGAAAAGATAACAATGATTATTTCTTAGGATAGCAAAGTCCATTGAATAATAAGGTTTATTTTGAGAAAATAGACATTGAGCTATATGATGGAACCTATTACAAAATAAATTTGGTTAGTCTGGCGGTTAATAATGGAGTGATTTCATGAATATTAGTGTGCAGCACATTACAAAAAAATATAAAACAGGCAAAAAAGCGCTTGATGATGTATCAATTGAAATGACCAGTCCCGGCATGATAGGGTTGTTAGGCCCTAACGGAGCCGGAAAAACCACCTTAATGAAGCTGCTGGTTGCCGCCCTTTTACCAAGTTCAGGCAGTATTTTATTTGATAATGAACCTTTGCAAAAAAAGGAACAATACCTCAAAAGCGTTTTAGGTTATCTGCCTCAGTCATTCGGTTTGTATGATGAGCTGACTGTATGGCAATTTCTCGATTATATGGCAGCTCTAAAGCAGGAACGGGGATCGGAGAGTAGAAAACAGATAACAAAGGTTATTCATGAAACTAATCTTGATGAAATAAAGAAGCAAAAAATCAGAACTTTATCCGGAGGGCAAAGACAGCGGGTCGGTATAGCTCAAGCCCTGTTAGGTGATCCAGCACTGCTCATTTTTGATGAACCTACTGTTGGGTTAGATCCGGAAGAAAGAAGGAAATTCCGCAATTTATTTTTACAGAACGCTCAAAATAAACTTGTGCTGCTTTCAACGCATATTATCGAAGATGTGTATCATATATGCGGCAGGATAATTGTTATAAATCATGGAAAGATACTGTTTGACGGCAGACCTGAAGAGCTTATACAGGCGGCACAGGGGCATAATGGTATTCATGAACCAACGCTCGAAGATGCTTATTTGTATATCATTGAGAAAGGCTTTGGGCAATGAGTTTTCTTTCTTTAACCCGTGTTGAAATAACCAGAATTTTCAGATCAAGACTCACATGGCTCTTTGTGGTGCTATCATGCCTGTCTCCTCTATGTGGTTTCACTATTTTCAGAATGAACGATGTAGAAACAGCAGGTACCCAATTGATTATCAATCCTCTGCTAACCGGAGCAATTGGTTCGTCAATCCTGTTTGCGTTATTTACGTTGTTGGAACTGGACAGGGTAAACAAATACCGGGTTGCGGCTTTGACAAACGCCATAGCATCACCTGTTATGCTCCATGTCGCAAAAATGATCGCTGTCTTGTGTGTTGCATTATTTACCGGGCTTGTAACGATTCTTGCCTATTTCCCTTACACCATGATACAAATGGAATCTTTTGCCGATCCCATGCTGTACATATCATCGTATGCTGTTTTCATGATACCTGCCATGTGCTTTGCCGGCCTTTTTGCCGCTATCTTTCATCAATTTGTGCGAAGGGCAGATATTTCCTTTGTGATGGTTTTAGCCTGTGTATTGTTAAGTTTTCATTTTTTTTCATCCGGTGATATTTTACTAACCTGGGTAATTACCAATATTCCGGTATTTTCAGACGGTTTCGGCAATGTCAGGCCCCTTAGAATGGGGCTGTACAATCGCCTGTTCTGGTTTTTGTTTTTGACCGGTGCATGGATCATATCCTTGTTATGCACAAGAAAGTACGAAAAAGGCATTGTAGGTTCTCTAATATTCAACAGTAAAAAATGGTATCTGCCTGTGTTGGGTGTGTGTTTGCTTGGGTTAAGCATACACCATTATCGTAATCAACCTTTTTTTAACAATGCGCCGCTGGAAATAGACTGGAGCGGGATTGATTTTGTTCATGAAGTAAATGCCGGATTGAATATTGTATCGGCAACTGCTCATGTAAGGCCGAATTTAAACAAGGGAACGTTGTTAAGTGAAATAATATATATTTTCGGCGAAGGAAGTGCTTATGGTATAAAGAGAATGAATATCAACTGCGGGTATAGTATTTACCGTATGACTGCGGACGATATTCCTGTTGCTTTCACCGATTTAGCCAATGATCAGTTTTACACAAGAAATATTGAATTTATTATCCCGGAAGGAACAAAAGAGTTCAAAATAGAATATGGCGGTTATCCCATGCTCTGGGGAGCATCAAAGTTAGGTTTTTTAGGCGTAGAAATCAGCCGGCATAATATTGAGCTTCGTGTGAGTTCGCTTCTTCCCGATCTGCGCCTCAATAATACCAATGTAGTAGTTAATGTTGTTTTACCGGATAATTTTATTCCGCTGACTTCAAGCCTGAATGCAACAGCCGGTGATTCTGTTGATAATGGTGATGGTACCAAAACATGGATAATCAGCCATCCCCGCAGCGATTATATTGAAATTTTCGCAGCGGACTATTTAAGCAGAACGGTCAATGCAGGTTCAATTACTATAGAATTTTTTTATCATAGAAACTTTCACCATATTTTGGAAGAACATGGCATTGATGAAGTTTTAACCGATGTTATTAATTTTTGCACTAAGCATTTCGGACCTTTACATTTTTTACAGGAAAATTATTTGAGATTAGTTATGACATCGGCATACAACTTTGGCGGCGGTGCGGTAACAGGTATAAGCGATATGAGCGAAACCACTTTTTCTATCTATTCGCTGACCGATCCCTGGAAAGGTGCAACGGGCATGGAAATTCTCGCCCACGAAATCATTCATCAGTGGTGGGGGCTCAACCGGGTGCTTTGGGATGATTATGATGATTTTCCAGCCTGGACATCGGAGGGTCTTACCGTGTATTCAACGTATCGATTGTACAAGGAAAAATACGGTGATGAATACGGACAAGTTAACTATGTGGATAGATGGAAAGCGGCTGTCGGGGAAATGAACCGCAATTTTTACCGCCGCCGGCCTGAATATCTGGATATTTTACCGCCGCATTTTGCCGATCTTATCCGTGTTAGTGAACGGAATGTCTTGAGATATAGCTATATGCCGCTTTTGATACATAGAACTGCGGAACTAGTGGGCGGGGACGAAGCAATGGACTGGATATTATACGCTCTGGCACAATCAAACAACTATGAAAATCTGACATTTCAAGAATTTTTGGATGCTTGCGGTTTAACTTTGGAGGATTTGCTGTAATGTCAAGAATTTTTTGGTATGAACTGAAAAAGTTAATTTTCAATAGATTATTTTTAGCTCTCCTAATCGTTACCGGTTTATATAGTTATATGACTTTGAGCAGGGAAATAATTATTGGAATTGCTTTTACTGCTCCCTTTTCACCCTGGAGTTTCGGGTCATACCTTGCGAAAGTCCTGCCTTTACTGATGATAACCCTGCTGTTTTTTATTACCTTTATGTACTCAAATCATGAAAAACTGGTCAGGCAGTTGACATTCGCTGCCCCTGTTGATCCCATAAAAATCTGTCTTGTAAAATGTGTGAGTATAGCAGCAGGTTTTCTTGTTATAGCGTTATTTGTTGTTATTCTGGGTATGGCTTTTTTTGCCATACTTTTCAGGTTTTATAGTTTTGGCGATTTTATCATTCCCATTATACTTACATTGATCCCGTGCCTGCTGTTTGTTCTTGGTGCAGGTTTGCTTTTTGGCGGTATACACTCAAATATCCTTTACATATTGATGATCGCTGCCCTGTTACTTGCTTTTCTGCCTCTGCCTGCTTTTTTTGATCTGTATGGAGACAAATTTTTTAGCACACATCCATTGACATTGCCTGTTGGATTGAATGGTGAGCCCGTATTTTCATTGCCGCTATCTTTTATTTTTGGCAGGGTATTTTTCAGCGGCGTTGGCGTTTTGTTGATATTACTTGGTTTTAAGAAATATAAAAAGGAGAAGAATGCATGATCAATTATCCAAGAACTGAAAAATATGACCAAAAATGGATCAAGGAAAATTATTGACTAAATAATGTTTGCATGGTATTAGTTATATAAGGTGGATAAAATGGTAAAAATCGGAACTTTCAAAATACGCTTTTATAAATTCTTCGGAGAACAGACACACAAGAATTTAAAGATAATCTTAACAACTCTGGCGGTAATATCAGCATTGTCTATCGTTAACTGCAGGCGTTCAGATGTATCACCTGCGTTTAATCCGGCCAGCTTTAGCGTAGAAAGGATGGATCGGTTATTTACAGTGCTGGCTGAAAATGATAGAGCAATGGGCAGTGTATCGATCTTCATGGATGGAAATGAAGTTTATTCAAATCAGATAGGCTATAAAGACCTGGGAAATGGGCTTAATCATGATAGAAACACAGAGTTTAGAATTGGTTCTATTTCAAAGACATTTTTAGCGGCTGTAATCATGCAAATGGTAGATGAAGAACTTCTTACTCTGGATTCAATGTTAAGTGATTTTTTTCCGGAAATTACAAACTCCGGAAATATTTCCATCAAGCATATGTTACAACACAGAAGCGGTATATTTAGCTATACAGACGATGAAACATTTCCCGATTGGATGCACAGCCTGCAAAGCAAAACTGATTTATTACAGCGGATCGCCGGGTATGAAAGTATTTTTGAACCCGGCACAGATGAAAGCTATTCAAATTCAAACTTTTTTATTTTAGCGCTCATAGCGGAAATAATCGACGGAAATACCTATGACAGGATAATAGAAAGACGTACTGCTGAGCCTCTTGGATTACAAAACACCCACGTAGGCGGTACGGTAAACCCTATCAGAAATGAGGCATTGCCATATCTTTTTACTGGCGAATGGATACAAACAGAAACTTTTCATCCGTCTGTATTGTTAGGCGCCGGTGATATTGTCTCGACCCCGTTTGATCTAAATGTGTTTTTTAACAGCTTAATGAGCGGCAATGTGGTATCAGAAAATTCGCTTAACGAAATGAAAACCGCAGAAACAGTATTTGGATTGGGTCTGGTTCCCGTTCCTTTTTATGACAGGATTGCTTTTGGGCACACAGGAGGTATGCCGGGATTTCAGGCAGTAACAGTTTATTTTCCCCTGGACATGATATCAGTTTCCTATACAACGAATGGGGTTAGATTTCCGCAAAATGATATTTTGATTGGAGTTTTAAGTATAATCTATAACGAAGATTATGAAATGCCTGTTTTTGAAGATGCAGTTGTACTTTCTATAGAAATATTGGAAAGATATTTTGGTGTTTATGAAAGCCCGGATTTGCCGCTTTTAATAACGGTATTTCCGGAAAATGGAAATTTAATGGCGCAAGCTACCGGACAGAGCGCTTTTCCGCTGGAAGCCGTTGATGAATTTAATTTTATTTTTGATGCAGCCTTTATACACATTGAATTTTTACCTGAAACAGGCTCAATGATTATGACACAATCCGGGCAAAGATATAATTATAATTTAATGGCGGCGGATTAAAACGGTGCCTGACACCTTTTTCGCGACCTAAGACGGCCTTTTATCTCGCTACCCCATATCTGGTGTACCATGCTTACAGGTACACCAGACGAATCGGGTGACTGTCACCGGGGCATTCCATCCGGACGAACATTTTTTTCATACCTTTACTTATTATGACCCTATTAATTGCATATCGCTGAA
>Ga0099364_10008990_pt1 | contig 13948 bp, 11 predicted proteins | sample TergutTh196P3_FD_73070 | JGI IMG/M metagenome (GOLD analysis project Ga0099364, IMG submission 73070) | Microcerotermes parvus P3 segment gut microbial communities from Pointe-Noire, Republic of the Congo - Th196 P3 | ecosystem: Host-associated > Arthropoda: Insects > Digestive system > Gut ...
AGGAACAGGTGTCATTATAATGATTACCATATCATTTTTCAGCGTCAGGACACTGAGTCGATGGTCATATGTGATATTGTTTGCCTCAATTTTACTATTGTTAGCTGTTTTGGTCATAGGTATCCGCGTAAATGGAGCAAAGCGATGGCTGGGTTTCGGAGGAGCGAACAGTTCGCTGAGATTTCAACCCTCAGAGATTGCTAAACTCGCAATAATCCTATCAACCGCACAATGGATTCATACAAAAGGTCCGCAGAAGATCAAGACCTTTAAGTATGGAGTTCTGCCATTTGGCATTCTGGCGATAGCGATCTTACTGCTGCTGCTTGCAGAACGCCATATATCAGCTGCGATAATTGCAATGTTACTGACAGTAGTTATGATGTTTGCGGGAGGGACTCAGATTAGATGGTTTCTATTAGCCGCATTAGTTATCCTTGCTTTGGGTGCATTATATTTGCTTGTAACTACAGATAGCAGTGGAGATGAGGAAGATTCACTAGGAATAGTCGAACAGATATCACAAGTCGGGCTTAGCGGTTCGAGATATGACTATGCCGGTGACCGACTCACGGCATGGCGCAACCCTGATGCCGATCCGCTTGGTACCGGTTATCAGATACGTCAGTCGCTATATGCAGTTGGTTCTGGGGGACTAATCGGGCAAGGTTTGGGACGCAGTAGGCAAAAATACCTGTACCTTCCCGAAGAGCATAATGACTATATATTTGCTATCGTTTGCGAAGAACTGGGTTTTATTGGTGCAGCGCTCATTCTGATGTTATTCGCCTTGTTGATAATTCGTGGTTATTGGCTCGCTTTGAACGCTAAGGATAGGTATAGCGCTTTAGTCACTACAGGCATAACGAGTCTTATGGCGATTCAGGTGTTTTTGAACGTTGCTGTCGTGACGAATATGCTGCCTGCGACCGGCGTTTCGTTGCCATTATTCAGCTATGGAGGTACAGCCCTGTGGATTCAGCTGTTTCAGATTGGCATAATACTAGCTGTTTCGCGGGAGATTCCCGAGGCAGAAATATATAAGAAATGAGAATGCAGAAATGAGAAATATGAGTTGAAGGCTACGTTAAGTAGTAATTGGTTGTATTACTCAAAAGATTCAGTGCCTTGAGCGAACCGAAGGGAATGGTCATAAGTTTGAACATATTATTTGTTTGTGGTGGTACTGCCGGGCATATTAACCCTGCACTGGCTCTTGCTGAGTTAATCAGAAGTAAAGAGCCGTCCTCGAATATCATGTTCATAGGCGCTGACCGTGATCTTGAGAACCGTTTGATTCCAAAAGCAGGGTTTGAGTTGCGAAATATCACAATGACAGGATTGAGGCGAGAAATCACTCCCGGTAGCTTTATATATAATGTAAAAGCAATGAAACGTCTGGTTTCAGCTATTGCAAAAGCCAAGAAAATCATCAGGGAGTTTGAACCGGATTTAGTTATTGGTACGGGAGGGTATGTCTGCTACCCAGTGTTGAGGTCAGCGGCTAAGATGAAGATTTCGACTGTCGTTCATGAGTCAAATGCGATTCCGGGGCTGACTACTAAGCTGCTGTCGGGCATTGTCGATATGGTATTGGTTTCATTTCCGGGTAATGAAAATGAGTACAAGAAGGCCAAACGCGTTGTATTTACAGGTACTCCCGTGCGTGGGGGTTTCAGGGATGAGTCAATAGTCGGCAGTTTACTCAGTGATGATGTCAAAAAACCGTTAGTGTTGTCATTTTGGGGTTCTCTCGGAGCAGAGAGGATGAATGGTATGATGCCGGAGTTTATAAAACAAAATATTGATACGGGATTATTTCGCCATATTCATGCTGTTGGTATGCATAACAGCATATCTGAGTTCATGGCTGAGATCAAAGCTATTGGTGTCTCGGAAGATGAGCTTTCTGACATTGAGATTTGCGAATATATTGATGATATGCATACGGCGATGTCGACTGCGGATTTGGTTTTATGCAGGGCAGGCGGTTCGACTATTGCAGAAATAATCGCTTTGAGAAAGCCGTCTGTGCTTGTTCCTTCTCCATATGTTTCAAATAATGAGCAAGTAAAAAACGCTTCGAGGTTATTTGATATTGGTGGTGCTTTGATGCTTAGTGAGAGTGATTGCACGGGTGCTATTTTGTTTGATACCGTGAAGTCTCTATTGGGAGATAGAGATAAGCTTTTGGAAATGGCTTCCGCGCAAGGTGAACTCGGCGTTACTAACGCAACTGAGACTATAGTAAAACTAGTGTTGGATCTTGTAAATGATTGAAAATTCGGAATTCGGAATAATTGTCAATTGTCAATTGTCAATTGTCAATTGTTAATTGTTAACTAATTTAGGGGGATGGTTGTGAATAATACTAATGTGAGGCGTAGAATTAACAGTGCTACTGTTTATGTACCTTTTGCCGTTCTCCTTATAATGGTGTTTACCGGTCTGGGGATAAGCGTATTTCTCAGGATTATTGAAATCGAGGTCATTGGGGCAACTATTTATCCCGGTGAGGAGGTCATCAATGCTTCCGGTATTATGGTTGGCGATGGTTTGCTTTTCATTGACAGGGATGCGGCAACAACGAGCATCATGGCTGCGATGCCATATATTAACGAGGTCAGGATTGAGTATAGAATACCGGATTTAGTCAGGATTTTTGTTGTTGAGGCTGTTGCTACTGCCAAGATAGATTATGAAGGCAATACTTACGCCATCGATTCTGATGGTAGAGCGCTTGAGCAGATTGCATCGAATTCTTTAAGTCTGATTGAGGTCAGAGGTTTTTCACCGGTTGGTGTTTCTGTGGGTAGTCGGTTGCGTGTGGAGTCCGGTGATGATACGAGATTTCGCTATTTGATTGATATGCTCCGAGCGATTGAAAGCGAGGGTATTTTGGACTTGGTATCGGTCATCGATGTCACGAATATAGCTTATGTCAGTTTTGTTTATGACAATCTTTATACTGTTATTGTTGGTACTCCTGAGAATGTTGCGAGCAAGCTTGTGCGGTTGCCGGAAATTGTTGCCGAGGTTGTGGTTGATAATGATAGTAATGAGTTGATGAATATTCATATGACCGATCGTGAGCCTTGGCGCGTCGCACCGAACAGATAACTGCTCATCCATCACCATGTCATCCATTGGTCTTTCAGTTATGTCATTCTGAGCTTTAGCGAAGAATCTTTCTGTACCGATTTTGCAGCATAAACAAGATTCTTCGGTCGCATGCTCCCTCAGAATGACAATTCGGGCGGTCTTCCGCGACCTGCAGCGAACAGTCACAACAGATAATCTATATTATGGAAAATAACAATAAACTCTTGACCTGCGTGAAAAAAAAGTATAAAATCACCTATAATACAAATATGGAAGTATTAATAAGTAAGGTATTTGCGTAAAATACTTGAGTCGCGCAAATAATACATAATTAACGGGAGGATTGAACATGTCGTTTTCATTTGAAAGCGGTCCTGACAATGTTGTAGTAATCAAGGTAGCCGGCATTGGAGGAGCGGGCAACAACGTTGTCAACAGAATGGTTTCAACGGGGACACAAGGCGTTGAGTTTATCGCTGTCAATACAGATAAGCCGGCATTGTCAGTATCAAACGCCGATGTAAAAATCCAAATAGGCGAGAAACTGACCATGGGGCAGGGAGCAGGTTCAAATCCTGAGATAGGAAAAAAAGCGGCAGAAGAGAGCCGCAATAACATCGCCAAAGCTATTGAAAACACAGACATGGTGTTCATTGCCGGTGGCATGGGAGGAGGTACCGGAACAGGTGCCTCGCCGGTCGTTGCAGATATTGCGCGTGAAGCCGGAGCCTTGACAGTAGGCGTTGTTACAAAACCTTTTAGTTTCGAGGGCAAAAAGAGAATGGAGCAAGCGGAGGAAGGTATCAAGAATCTCCTCGGGAAAGTCGATTCCTTACTAGTAATTCCAAATGATCGCCTCAAAAGCGTTTCAGAGCAGAAACTAACTTTCGCCAATGCTTTTGAAATCGCTGACAGCGTTCTCCTCCAAGCTGTTGTTAGCATATCTGAGCTGATTAAAAACACCGGGTTCATCAATCTTGACTTTGCAGATGTAACCTCAGTGATGAAGGATGCAGGTTATGCTCATATGGGTGTTGGTCATGCTGCGGGTAAGGGGAAGGCTGAAGAAGCGGCACGCACAGCAGTTACCAGCCCTCTCATGGAGACATCCATAGACGGAGCGCGTGGTATATTAGTAAATGTCACGGGATCATATGATATTGGTCTTGACGAAGTTGAAGCCGCTGCGAGTCTTGTGCAGGAGGCAGCACATCCTGATGCAAACATAATCTTCGGAGCTACGTTCGACGAGGATATGGAAGATGAAATCAGGGTGACAGTCATTGCGACACGTTTTGACGATCCTGTAACAGGGGCTCCCGCTAACGACAAACCTTCTTTATTCTCAGGAATGCCGGAAGCAAGATCAAGAGATACTCTCTCCAGAAGTGAAGCTCCGCAACAGCCTGTTTCACAACCCGTGCAGCAACAGCAAGTCCAACCTCCGCCACAACAGCAGCCACCTCCACCACCTCCTCCTCCGCAGGAAGAAGACCCATTTGACACAATCTTCAAGATTTTTAATTCTAAATAGTTTTGCCGATTAGACAAATACCTATTCTATAACGTTCAAATGCGGGAGTTGAATTTGCGTTTTGCGGATTCCGCTCCCGCCTACCGCAGTGTAGAATTAAGAATTAAGAATTAAGAATTAAGAATTAAGAGTTCGGAATTCGGAATAAATAAATCTTAAGTTCACTCGTCTCCGTCATTTCGAGGAGCCCGCAAGTCTGCCGACAGGCAGGCTAGGGCGACGTGGCAATCCATACCCTCGTCTCCGTACTGTTCATTGTTCATTATTCATTGTTCAATGTTCATTGTTATTTGTAGGGCAGGGGCTCTGCTCCTGCCGAATAAAGGAAGGAATGGTCATAGCTTTGATAGACTACTTGAAACCTGAGTTTAGCGGTGAAATGCGCCTGATATCAACACTCGGACTAGCGCATATCGGAGATGCTGTATTTGAACTGATGGTGAGGACATGGTTATGTTTGCAAGGCATTTCAACAGCTAAGAATCTTCATGGAAACACCATCGAATATGTTTCTGCAAAAGCGCAAGCTAAAGCAGCAGAGCGAATCATTCCACTATTAACAGAAAATGAGCGTGATGTGTTCAAACGGGGAAGAAACGCATATGCGAACTCCGTTCCAAAAAGCTCGACGCATGAAGAATATCATTTAGCAACGGGTATCGAAACACTATTCGGTCACCTATATTTGACCGGCGCTACAGAGCGCCTTTCCGAATTATTTGATATTGTGATTGAAAAAGACAAAGCGAGAGATAGAGATGCCACTTGATGCCATATGTATTGCTGCAGTTAGAGATGAACTTGCAACTTGCATTACGGGACATAAAATTGATAAAGTACAGCAACCTGAACGTGATGTTATTCTCCTCACGCTCAGAGGAAATGGATTACAGAGCAAGTTACTAATATCGCTAGGTGCCGGTGATGCGCGGATACATCTGACAGAACACAGATTTGATAATCCGAAGTCAGCGCCAATGTTTTGCATGTTGCTCCGTAAACACTTAATCGGTGCGCGAATCATCTCAATAGAGCAACCGCAGTCAGAACGGACAATCATTTTAAATCTTAGCGCTCCTGATGCAATGGGGGTATTATCGGACAAACAGATATATGTTGAATTATTCGGTCGTCAACCAAATATTATACTCACTAACAACGATGGGTTGATAATCGACTGTTTACGGCGAATTGGCGGTGAAATGTCTGACAGACGTGCTGTATTACCCGGTCTTGTTTATGTATTGCCAACCCCGCAACCCGGCAAAATCGACCCATTAGACATTTCGGTGGAAGAGTTTTCGGATGAGTTTGAAAAATGCAATGAAAAGTCTGTAGATAAATGGCTAATAAACACCTTTTCAGCAATATCGCCGCTTATCAGCCGCGAGATTTCATGGAGATCATATGGAGACACCAGTTTTCCGATCAGCTCGATTTTTGACGATGGCGAGTCTTTGATACGTGAATTTTACGCTTTGATGCTCAAATCAAGATCAGTGGAACATAGACCATGGATAGTTCGGAGCGAAAACGGAGACCTGCTTGACTTCTCATATACAAATATCAAGCAATACGAGAATACAGCGGTTTCTACGCAAATGGACAGTTTCTCAGCCTTGCTTGATTTGTATTTCACCCGTACTTCACAACAAGAGCGAATACGTCAAAGAGTATCTGCAACGTTAAGACTAGTCAACACAGCTCTGGAAAGGACTATCAGAAAACTTGCTACTCAGCATGAGGAACTAAAGAATACAGAAAAACGTGATACTTTACGTGAGAATGGTGATATAATCACCACTAATTTACATAATATGATGAAAGGATCGAGTCTTTTAATTGCCGATGATTTCTACAGCGGCGAAGATACAAAACGGGAGATTAAGCTCGATCCACTAAAAACTCCGCAAGAGAACGCCGCTCGATATTACAAAGAGTATACAAAAGCAAAAAACGCGGAAAAATACTTAATTGAGCAGATACAGATAGGGGAAAGAGAGAAAAATTATCTCGAGAGCGTCATATCGGAAATCGAACTTGCCCAGGGAGAACAGGATTTGCGTGGTATCCGAAATGAACTGGAGCAGACAGGGTACATCAAAGCAAGCAAGGGTAAAAATGTAAAGGGTAAAAACACCGAAGCTAGTCCGCTGGAGTTCGTGTCTTCAACCGGTTACAGGATTTACGCCGGTAGAAATAACACAGAAAACGACCGGTTGACATTAAAAACTGCATCGAAATCCGATATTTGGCTCCATGTCCAAAAGACACACGGATCCCATGTGATTATATCGAGCGGAAATGAACTGCCTGATGAGGAAACCTTATATGAAGCTGCCGTTATTGCTGCTTATTATTCAAAGGCGAGATCAGGCGGGAAAGTACCGATTGACTACGCATTTGTCAAACATATAAAGAAACCGAATGGCGCTCGACCGGGAATGGTGATATACACTGACTATAAAACTATCATTGCATCATCGGACGAAGAACTCGTAACGCGATTAAAACGAAACTAAATGATTAATGTAGGGGGGACCTCCTTGAGCGAAAAAACCATGACAGTGGACAGGCTTGAAAATATTATCAACGTATTTGGATCATTCGACGAAAACCTGAGACTAATCGAGGATGAGCTTAGCGTCAGAATTACGGATAGAAATTCAGAGCTGCTAATTACAGGCAACGAAGAAGACATCACATATGCCCAGCGAGCGATAACCGGTTTGCTGACGTTTGCAGCAAAAGGCGAGCATATCGATCCTCAAAGCGTGAAATACATCATCAGCCTTGTCAGAGATGGCCAAGACAGCAAGATTGGCGAAATAACTCGCGATATTATATGCATTTCAGCAAAGGGAAAACCTATAAAAGCAAAGACACTGGGTCAAAAGAAATATATTGATGCAATAATGAATAACACCATAACGCTGTCCATAGGCCCTGCCGGAACCGGAAAGACCTATCTGGCAGTCGCTGCAGCAGTCGCTGCTTTTCGAGGCAAATCAGTCAATAGGATAATCCTGACGCGCCCAGCAGTTGAAGCGGGGGAACGCCTTGGATTTCTACCGGGCGACATGCAAAGTAAAGTTGATCCATATCTCAGACCGCTCTATGATGCTTTGTTTGAACTTCTCGGAGTTGATACATATAATAAGTATCTCGAACGCGGGAATATTGAGGTCGCGCCGCTAGCCTATATGCGCGGCAGAACTCTGGATGATGCATTCATAATTCTCGATGAAGCTCAAAATACTTCTCGTGAACAAATGAAAATGTTTTTAACTCGCCTTGGTTTTGGTTCAAAAATCGTCATAACAGGCGATATTACTCAGATTGACCTTCCGCCCGACAAAACCAGCGGACTTCGCGATGCTACGAGAGTGCTGAAAGATATTCCCGATATTGCGATATGCCATCTGACTTCAGATGATGTCGTCAGGCACGAACTCGTATCAAAGATTATTGATGCTTATGACAGGAGGAGTTCCGGCGGGAACACCAAAGGTCAGGTCAATCCGCAAACCAGGAGAAGAACGTAATAGAATATCTAATCACCGCTCCCAATGTCATCAATTAGTCCTTCAGCGTTGTCATTCTGAGCTTTAGCGAAGAATCTTTCTGCACCGATTTTGCAGCATAGTAAGATTCTTCGGTCGCAAGCTCCCTCAGAATGACAAACTAATGATACTCTTGAACAGTCAGCGACAAATATACCATTTTGGTAAAGATGAAGCAGAAAGGAATGACTACTAATGATTGAGCATAGAATATTTGCACGACACCATAAAGTTCCTCGAACAGAACGATTGTCGATCCCGCTGATAAAGCGATGCATATCAACAACGCTTAATTTTGAAGGCGTTGACATTCCGTGCGAGGTTAGCGTACTAATAACCGATGATGAAGGAATAAAGAAGATGAACCGCGACTTCCGCCGCATCGATTCAGTCACTGATGTACTATCTTTTCCTTTTTTGGAATATGAAAAACCCGGGTGGAGCCTGACTGAGATATCAGGGATTGACAAGGAGACAGGTGTAATAGCACTAGGTGATATTGTATTAAATGCATCGATGGTCGATCTCCAAGCACGTGAGCATTCGCAGTCTCGGGAACGTGAGACGATGTATCTTACGATTCATTCAGTTTTGCATTTGCTCGGTTATGATCATATCGATGAAGCGGAGGATAAGAAATTGATGCGTAATAGGGAAAAGGCAATCGAACGCGTACTGGGTGGGTTATAATGACAAGCAAAGTAGCAATGATAGCGGTTGTGGGTAGACCTAATGTTGGAAAGTCCACACTTACGAATCTACTGACCGGTGACAAGGTCGCAATAGTATCGCCAAAACCTCAAACGACGAGAAATAGGATTTTCGGAGTGTTCTCACGAGGTGAAACGCAAATGATACTGCTGGATACACCGGGTTTCCACAAAGCAAGGACACGCCTTGGCGAGTACATGGTCGGTGTGGTAAAAGACAGCGTTGCTGATGTCGATGCAGTCGCTTTGGTTATTGAACCTATCGATAATGTCGGTACACAAGAGGAACTATTAATCGAGCATATTAACAAGAGCGGTTTGCCTGCTGTGCTGGTGATTAATAAAATCGATAAAATAAAGATAGAGAGCGTTTTGCCGATTATCAGTCAGTATTCGGAGCAGTATCAGTTTGACGCTATAGTACCAATTTCTGCTAAGACCGGCGATGGTATTTCACAGTTGCTTGATGCTTTTGATCAATATGCTAAAGACGGTCCGCATCTCTTCCCGGAAGATATGACGACAGACCAACCGGAAAAGCAGATCATTGCTGAGATTATCCGCGAGAAACTGCTCATTTGTCTTGACAAGGAGATTCCGCACGGTACTGCGGTCGAAATTACGAAGTTTTCCGAGAGGGTTGATGATAGAGCTGAGTCTTTTAGTGTTGGCGAAGCTTCTGAATTGTATACAGGTGAGAGCGATACCGATTCCGTGATTATTGATGTCGATGCTACGATTTATTGCGAAAAGAAGAGCCATAAAGGCATGATAATCGGGAAAAACGGCTCGATGCTTAAAAAGGTCGGGCAGCTTGCGAGAGTTGATATAGAGAGTTTCATGGGTGCGAAGGTGTTTTTGCAAACATGGGTAAAGGTTAGGGAGAACTGGCGTGATAACAAAACGATGATTAGAAACTTCGGCTATTCGGATAGATAAATTTGCTGGGATTGGTCGGTTAAATGTACATCAATACGATGGGGTTGGTGCTCCGTGAGACAAAATATAAAGAGTCAAGCAAGATACTGACGGTACTGACTGCTGAAACCGGGAAACTGACCGTATCGGCGAGAGGGGCAATGCGCAAAAACAGCAAACTGGCAGCCGCAACGCAACTGCTCGTATTTTCTGAAATGACGCTCTTTCACAACCGTGACAGATGGACATTGACCGAAGCAAGGAGCTTTGAACAGTTCACCGGTCTTCGGTATGACATCGAAAAACTTGCGCTTGGATCATATATCGCAGAGCTTGCGGAAGCAGTAGCAGACGAAGACAGCCCAAACCCGGACTTGCTCCCGTTATGCTTGAATACGCTGTATGCGCTCAGTGAAGACATCAAAGAAATTGCTTTGATTAAACCTGCTTTTGAACTGAGGCTTATGGCTATAACAGGGTATACGCCACTTGTATCACATTGTGAAGTATGCGGAAATGAAGAGCCTGAGACTGCACTGCTCAATCTGACAGGCGGAACAATTCGCTGCGAAAAATGCTCAGCCTATGAAGGAGTTAGACTAAGCAGCAGCTCACTTCAAGCGGTAAAATATATAATTAGCTGTGACCCAAAGAAACTATTATCATTTAATTTGAAAGGTGAAGCGCTTCGAGAGCTATCATCAGTTGCGGAGGGATACTTATTGACCCAACTAGACCGCAAATTTCGAACGCTTGAATTCTTTAAAGGAATACAATGAACTTACAAGAAAAATCATATAGAATACTGGAATTACCAACAATTCTAGATATGCTCGCCACGGAAGCCATCAGCGAGACCGCAAAAGAAACAGCGCTCTCGCTCAGACCATTCACGGACATTCACAATGTCAAAGCTCGGCTCAAAGAGACTTCAGCGGCAAAAACGCTCATGGTGCTTAAAAGCAGCCCGCCTTTTTCCGGGGTCAAAGACATCAGGGGAGCAATAAAACGAGCAGAGTTAGGCGGAATGCTAAATACACGCGAGTTATTGGACATCGCCGGTTTGTTACGTGCATCTGCTGCTTCAATAACATACGCAACCGGACAGCGCGATTCAGTTAGCGGTAAGATTATACGCAGCCCGGAACATGAGCTTGAATCGACAGCAATAGATTATCTGTTTAACTCGTTAATTTCGAACAGAGAACTCGAAAACCAAATCTCGACCTCGATTGTCGGAGAAGACGAGATAGCAGACAACGCAAGCAGCGAATTAGCAGATATCCGTAGGCATATGCGTATATCGAGTGAAAAAGTTAGACAAACGCTGAACAAAATCATATCGTCTCCCAACTATGCAAAAGCACTCCAGGAACCGATCATCACCATGAGAAACGGCAGATATGTCGTTCCCGTTAAAGCAGAGTTCAAGTCAACAGTTCCCGGACTCGTGCATGATATATCTTCATCGGGCGCGACGCAGTTTATCGAGCCATTGACGGTAGTACAGATTAACAATGAATTGCGTGAACTGTCCGCAAAGGAAAAAGTGGAGATTGAGCGAATCTTGCGTGAACTGTCGGCAAATGTCGCTACATATGGCAGCGATATAATAAACGACTTTGAAATACTGGCAGAGCTGGACTTCATATTCGCAAAAGCTAAGCTGTCATATGCAATGGAATCAATCGAGCCGGAAATAACTGACGATACAAGAATCAAGCTACGTAATGCGAGGCATCCGTTGTTGCCAAAGAAAAACGCAGTGCCTATTGACATTTGGCTCGGTGGTGAGTTTGACACGCTCGTCATTACAGGACCCAATACCGGAGGGAAAACAGTTTCTCTCAAAACGCTTGGGTTGTTATGCGCGATGACGCAATGCGGCTTGCACATTCCCGTTTCCGATGGGAGCATTGTTCCCGTTTTAAAGAGCATTCTAGCCGATATTGGCGATGAGCAATCAATTGAACAGTCACTATCAACGTTTTCATCACACATGAATAACATAGTGAGCATTCTCGAACAATGCGAAGCAGAGTCACTGCTGCTTTTTGATGAGATGGGTGCTGGTACGGACCCGGTAGAAGGAGCAGCGCTCGCGATGGCTATAATCGAACATGCACGAAAAAGGGGAGCTCTTATAGCAGCGACAACGCATTATGCGGAAATAAAGACATATGCAGTTACATCAAAAGGAGTAGTAAACGCATCGTGCGAGTTTGATGTCGAAACGCTCAGACCGACATATCGATTGATTATTGGCATACCGGGGAAATCTAATGCATTTGCAATATCGAAAAGGATTGGATTGGCGGAGGAGATAATCGATGATGCAAGGAGCCGCGTCAACCTCGAAAATGCGGCATTTGAAGATGCGCTTGCAGGTCTCGAAAGCACACGTGTCTCACTTGAGGGTGAAAGGCTTGAAACTCAGCGGATGCTTAGAGATGCTACGGAGGACAGACGCATCGCGATGGAGACGAAGGAAATGCTCGACCGCGAACGTGATAAAGCTGTCGATTTAGCCAGACGTGAGGCAGCACAAATTATAAGCGATGCTCGCAACCTGGCGGAATCTCTCATGGATGAGTTGCGTGAAATGCAAAAAACCGCTGCAAGCGAGGCTGATTGGCGAGCCTTAAACGAGAAAAAGGCTGATATGTTCCGTCGGCTTAATGATGCTGAGCATAAGATTGAGATGGACGTGCGGAGCGCGGCTGCATCATCCGAGCGAGATGGAGAAGAAGGGTACTCGCCATCACGAGATATCGTACCCGGCGACAGGGTAAAACTGCGAGCGCTCGATACTTTTGCCGATGTTGTATCAGTCAATCAGGACGGTGTTCTCTCTCTTCAGGCAGGCATAATGAAGATAACTGCGCGTGTCGAAGAGGTTGTGCTTGTAGACGGCGAGACTCAGTCCGAAGTCAAAAAGCACTTAGCGAAAACAGATGCAAAACTAAGAGAGATAACAGCAAAACCGGAACTGGACTTACGCGGCATGGTGACAGACGAAGCGATTCCGATCTTGGAAATGTTTCTCGACAATGCTCGTATGGCAAAACTAAACACTGTCACGATAATTCATGGGAAAGGCACAGGCGCGATGCGGCAGGCAGTACAGCAATGCTTACGCCAGCATAAAGGCATTAAATCTTTCAGGCTCGGACGATATGGCGAGGGTGAGGACGGCGTAACAATCGTCGATGTTATCTGACAATCACATTAACTCTTTAGATTTTTCTCCAAGGCAGCTTGTAAACGCATATCTGATATTTGGCTATAATTCCCCCATAATCAGTATTGACCAAGTGTCATATTTTTGATAAAGTTAGATATTAAAATAAAAACAGATACCAAGGATAAACAGATATGGGGGGACATCCATGTACGAAAAAAGAGCTACGATACTCAAGCAAGTCGGGCTTCACGCAAGACCCGCAACGTTTTTGATTCAAAAAGCGAACGAATACAGAAGCAGTATCTGGATCGAGAAAGATGAACGAAGAGTAAATGCAAAAAGCCTACTGGGAGTGTTATCGCTGGGGGTTGCCAAAGATGCGACAATCAGCATAATTGCAGACGGACCCGATGAAGTTGATGCTGTGGAAGCATTATGTGAGCTTATTGACCAGGACTTTGAAGAGTAACGAAAAATGCTATCAATTCGCTTCTCATGTTGTATCAAAAGATATAACCGCAATTTGTAGGGTGGGGGCTTTGCTCCCACCGTTTTTTACGATTTATACGCAAACTAGCGGCAGGAGCAGAGCCCCTGCTCTACGTCTATATCTATTTTTACGATGTATACCCAATCTAACAGCAGGAGCAGAGCCCCTGCTCTACTCAATCTTTTTTCTTGTTATTCGACAATTGAAGTGATAAAATATAAACATGAAACATAATATATTATATGGCATAAAAGCAGTCCTTAGAACACCATTAAAATCGGTATTTTTCTTTCTATTGCTCGCTGCAGCAACGGCATTTTTGTCGTTGGGCGTCGGCATATGGCATAATTCCGAAAATATGCTCAATGACGCCGACTCCGTGTTTAAAACTGCCGGAGAGTTTGTGTACACAGGCGGATATCTCAACAACAATCTGCAATATGACCC
>Ga0099364_10008991_pt1 | contig 13948 bp, 9 predicted proteins | sample TergutTh196P3_FD_73070 | JGI IMG/M metagenome (GOLD analysis project Ga0099364, IMG submission 73070) | Microcerotermes parvus P3 segment gut microbial communities from Pointe-Noire, Republic of the Congo - Th196 P3 | ecosystem: Host-associated > Arthropoda: Insects > Digestive system > Gut ...
GGGCAAGGACCAGGAGACTATTTTATTGGGGCTGATATGGTATATAGTCCCTATTCGAAGTGCATTGAAATATTAGATCCTTGGGGAACTATTTATCGTTATGATACATTATTCAACTTTGTTGAAAAAATATCATTGGAACAAAAGGAACTTGTTTTTAATTATTTTGAACCATTAAGTGCAACACAATACATATTAGCTCCCGGGCCACTTTTTCTTTCAGATCTTGTTTTGTATTTTTGTGATTTCGACAAAAAAACAATAGAAAACGCAATAGATTACAGTAAATACCTGCCCGGCGGGCCTCATATGCAGAATGGGTTTTTCTTCCGGTTTGACGACCAATTAATTTTTATTTACACCAATCGGATTCGATTATCACTTTTATCAAGTAAACACTGATTTATCTACTATAACACCGGTAATAAAATTAGATTTTGGGGGTGATGAAGTGACTCAAAATCAGATAGAGCGTATGACCGGATTTTCTTTTGAAGCCGAAAGAAATCAAAAAAACTATACTAAGAAAACGGAATTGACCGTCATCAGCGATGTGTTAAAGGAGACTTCATTTCATATTCCTATTGTGAGGTTGATTAATGACAAATATGTATATTTGCATATTCTTACAAATTATAAACGCAGTAATTATATCTACAATCGAAAAAAAAAAAGGCTATTATCAAGCCACTGATGATTCTTTTAAAATATATTTCGGGTTACAAATGGATGACAATGTGTTAATAACAATGCCTCAAGCGTATGAAATTGAGGAATATTTGAATAAGAATTACATGTCTCAACGGGATATTGAAATAATGGAAAATATACTTGAAGATGATAACCCGATAATAGTTAAATATCATCTAAAATAGAAAAAACCAAATATAAACATATAACTAAAATTTCGTTTTATAAAGAATCAGAACGGGGTTGTCTTCATCGTCTAATTTACGAAACTCTTCTAATCCCCACTTTTTAATATTTTCAGGCGACATTCTTTCCAAATCCATTTTGAGCCAAGAATTCTCAACTATGGCAAGTAACTGATCATTGTATATTGTATGCGCGGAATATATTCGCATTTCTTCTTTTTCAGCAGGCCAGTAGGAATTTATATATGATTGACCGGTAGCTTTTGAATACAATAGATTAAAAGCATGAGTTTTATAACTAAAGCTAAAATAAATAAAATGATCAGCTTCATTATAGCGTAATATAGTATTAACATAATTCTGAATGTTATTACTGACAGTTTGTCTATCATCGTCTTTTCCAACATTAATACCGTATTTGCCGAAATCAAAAGAGTATCGAATGCTTAAACTGTCATTAGGATGAATTTGATAAATATTGTAGTCAATGGAAGAACGAGCAAATATAATTCGATCCTGATAATACTTAAAGCGGTCCATAGACCCGCCGTCACCGAATTTTGTATCAAAAAAACTGGTGTCAATTTGCATGTTGGCGTTTAAACGATACAGAAGATTGGCTTTTTCATGCCGTTGCGGATTCCCGCCGTCCATCATTCCACCCCAAAGATAGTAACCGGAAGAAAAAGACCTGCAAAAACTCGAAGGATTAAGATACAAATCTTCTCTAATGGTGGTAAATCTTTTTGTGGTAATATATTCTCCGTCTAATGTGTAACATTCAATTTTTTGAAAGTCAAATAGTTCAATAGTCCCTTCATGCGTAAAAATAAAATCTCTAACTTCTAAGAATTCTCCGGGACCTTGCCCTCTGCCTCCGATTTCACGAATAAATTTTCCGTTCATATCGAATACATATAATTCCCTGTTCATATTATTAATATAAATCAAATCCTGATGCACTTTTACTCCTTGACGGTGTTCTCTGAGTAAGCAATTATCGTTTGTCTCTAACGGGATTACCGTAATTTCAGATATGAAAGAATCCAAGGGAGGGAACATATCAGGATCGAACAAAATCGGAATGGTTTGCCCTGCTTCTAAAATTTGTCCATCACCTTTCTTTGAACAACTAAGGTTTAGAAATAATAATAAATAGAAAATGAAAATGAATAGTATATGTTTCATAATATAAAAAATTATTTGGTATTAAATACCATAAACGCTGCGAAAGACGCAGTTACTGTCATGGCTATAGCCATTTTTTGCCCTTTTCTTTTTCCTTTAGTTGTCATATCTTCCGTCTTTGCTTTCCGCTTTTTGCCAGGGAACCGCTCCAGATAAACGAATATGTTTCATTTGGCTCCGGAATAAATCATTGTAAACAGTCGGGAAATCCTTCGTTTTGTCCAAAGGGTTTTGTTCTATGGGGTCGGCGGCAAGGTTGAAGTACTGAACAGGTTCCCATGGGGTGTTTTGCAGTATTTTCAGACCGCCTTGTCGGGCGGCATAGTAGGCTAATCCTCCAAAATTACCGCCTTCGCGTCGAACCCAAAACACGGTACGGTCGTCGGTAATTTGTTCCAGTCCCAGTAAGGTCGGCAGGATACTGATGCCGTCGATGGGCTGTGGAATGATAGCGCCTGCTGCTTCGCAGATGGTAGGAAACAGATCGAACAGCATGGCAAAATTGTCGGTTACCGTACCGGCTTTGATTTTGTTTTTCCAATACATCCCTCCAGCAACGCGTATTCCTCCTTCATACATGCTCCCTTTGCCATTACGATAGATTCCGTTGTTAGCGCCCGGACCAAGATCGCCCCCGTTATCGGAAGTAAACAGGATGAGGGTATTGTCCAACATCCCGTTTAGTTCCAACGCTTCCAATACTTGTCCTATACCGTTATCCAAATGTTCGATGAGCGCTACAAGTTTCGCCCTTCTTTCGGATATGTCCGGTTCGCGTTGTTTGACTTTCTCCTCCCATTCCTTGGGCGGTTGGATAGGTACATGCGGAGCATTATAGGCTAAATAAAGGAAAAACGGCTCTCTTTTCCCTTTCTGATCCTTGATGTAATCTACAGCCCAGCCGGTAAAAAGGTCGGTAGCGTGCGGCCCTTGCGTATCGATGATTTGCTGGTTGCGCCGCATGTAATTGTTGTCAAACCGCAAATGGTTGTAGTAATTGTCCATCATATCGCCCAAGAAACCGTTGAAAAAGTCGAATCCTCTTTCGACGGGCGTATTAGGCGATTCAAGTCCGAGATGCCATTTGCCGATGAGCGCCGAGGTATAACCGGCTGTTTTCAGTACAGCGGGTAAAAGCGGTACATCGGGCCTCAGATGCCCCCAGTTGTCGTCGGCGTGTGTACGAATCACGCCGGGAACGCCAACCATATCGGGGTAACGACCGGTAAGCAAGGCTGCCCGGCTGGGCGACGACACGGTACTGTTGGCATGAAAATCGGTAAACCGGATGCCGCCGTTTAGGATACGGTCTATGTTCGGCGTTCGAATGTCTTTACCGCCCTGGCAGGACAGATCGCCATAACCCAGGTCGTCCGCCAGGATGAGCAGTATATTAGGTCTTTCGGCTGATTGCGCTACAAAACAATGAACAATGAACAATGAACAATTAACAATGAAATTTTTTTCATGCTTTGTCCGGATTGCTTTGCAGGCTCGCAATGATGGGACTGTCATTGTGAAAAGGAATAGGGGAAATCCGCTTTTTGTGTTCCGCGTTGTTTGTTTGGATTGGCTGTCATTTCGATGTCGATAACGGATCCTTTCATCAGTTCCTCATGGCTCAGCATGTTTTTGGAATAATCTTTTCCGTTGAATTTCATGCTGTTGATATACCTGTTTTGGGCGTTATTTGCGGGGGCGTTGATGACTATCTTTTTTCCGTTTTCGAGGTTGACGGTCGCTTTTTTGAACAAGGGCGCTCCCATGACGTACTCGTCGCTACCCGGACAAACGGGATAAAATCCCAACGCAGAGAACACATACCAGGCGGAGGTCTGGCCGTTATCTTCGTCGCCGCAATAGCCGTCGGGCGTGGGCCAATACAGGCGGTTCATCACCTCGCGAAGCCAGTATTGCGCTTTCCACGGTTCGCCGGAGTAGTTATAGAGATAGATCATGTGCTGGACAGGTTGGTTGCCGTGTGCATAATTACCCATATTCATGACCTGCATCTCGCGTATTTCGTGTATCACAGACCGGTAATAACTCTCATCGAAGAGTGGTGGCACATTGAAAACCGAATCGAGCATGGCGTTGAATGTTTTTGCGCCGCCCATCAGGTCTATCAGTCCCTGAACATCGTGAAATACCGACCAGGTATAGTGCCAACTGTTGCCTTCGGTAAAGGCGTCTCCCCATTTAAGGGGATTGAAGGGCGACTGGAACGTTCCGTCTTCATTGCGACCGCGCATCAGGTTGGTCTCCTTGTCGAACAGGTTGCGATAGTTCTGACTGCGTTTAGCGAAGATGTCAATTTCGGAAGCGGGACGGTTCAGTTTCCTGCCCATTTGGTAGATACACCAGTCATTATAAGCATATTCGAGTGTGCGGGCTGCATTTTCGTTTATCTTTACATCATAGGGGATGTAACCAATCCGGTTGTAATATTCATGCCCTAAACGTCCCGTGGAACGTACTGTAGGATGCACATTATTAGCGCCATGCAATACAGCTTCCCATAATTTATTGATGTCGTAACCGGTAAGTCCTTTCAGGAAGGCATCTGCAACGATAGAGGCCGAATTGTTTCCCACCATGCAGTCGCGGTGTCCCGGACTCGCCCATTCGGGCAAAAATCCGCTTTCGAGATAGGTATTGACCAACCCCTCCTGCATTTTGATGTTCATCGAGGGGTATACAAAGTTGAGAAACGGAAACAGGCAACGGAACGTATCCCAGAAACCGGTATCAGTGAACATATACCCCGGCAACACTTTCCCGTTGTAAGGGCTATAATGTATCGGCTTGCCCTGCGCGTCGATCTCGTAAAGCATACGAGGGAAAAGTACCGACCTGTAAAAGCAGGAATAGAACGTGCGGGTCTGGTCGACCGTACCCCCTTCGACAACGATAGCGCCCAACACCTTGTTCCAGGCATCTCTGGCTTTGGCTTTCACGGCGTCAAAGCTGTCCGACCCCAATTCTTTCAGGTTCAGTTCAGCCTGCGCATGGCTAATTAACGACGAAGCGACACGGGCATGCACTTTTTCGCCTCTCTTGGTTTTGAAACCGATGACGGCGCCCGATTGGAGGGATTGTTCCTCGAGTTGGCCGGGTTTAAGCTCTTTACCCCCGAAAGTAGCCTGCCAGGTGAACGGTTTATCGAACACGACCACAAAATAATTTTTGAAATCATCGGGTACTCCGCCGCTGTTGGTGGTGGTATAACCGATGATTTTGTTTTCTTCGGGGATGATCTTAATATACGATTCCCTGCTACCTCTTCGTCTTCCGCTGTTCATTAAGGCGTCGACCATCACAAACGAACTGTCATTTTTGGGAAATGTAAAACGGAACATGGCGGCGCGTTCAGTCGGGGTGATTTCGGTCACAATGTCGAAATCGGCTAAATATACGCTGTAATAGTACGGTTTAGCTATTTCCGCCTTGTGTGAGTACCAACTGGCGCGTTCGTCTTCATCGAAAAGTGGACTGCCGGTGACGGGCATGATGACGAACTGACCGTAGTCGTTTATCCAAGGGCTTGGCTGGTGGGTTTGTTTGAACCCTGTGATTTTGTCGGCATCGTAGGTATAAGCCCAACCATTGCCCATCTTACCGGTTTGAGGCATCCAGAAATTCATACCCCATGGCACAGCAATGGCCGGATATGTATTGCCGGTGGAAAATGAATGTTTCGATTGCGTACCCATCAACGGATTGACCCAGTCAACGGGGTCAGCCGGTTCTTCTATCGTTTGCGACGACACATATATACTGCCTGCAAACAAGCTAAAAATTGTGATAATGATAAAATGTTTCATAATTAATGATTAATGATTAATGATTAATGATTAATAATAACGGGATGACAGATTTTTTGGCAAAGATACGAATATTATTCGAAAACTCGGATAAATATCGTAACTTTGCGAAAAAAAATTATATGAAAATTTCTCGTCGCCAATGGATGAAGCTTACCGGCAGCGCAGCGTTTGCCACTCTTTTACCCCATTCCTTGAATGCTTTCAGTGAGGATGGTAACGACCGTCCGCTGATTCGTGATTTGGAAGCGCCCCTGTTCAACCTGCCCGAACAAATCTCCCATCCGGTTATTATCGAATCGATAGAACTTCTCCGGAATGGCTCCAATTATTTTGTGCGTACTCGTTCCGCCGATGGCGCTATAGGTATCACCGGAACAAAACAGATGGCCGAATTTATTCCCATCTTCCAACAATTTGTCGCTCCACATTTCATTGGAAAAGATGCACGCGACATCGAATCGTTAATTGATTCGGTTTACCGCGCCAACTACAAATTGGCCGGACTTGCTTTCTGGTGTCCTGTGGCTTATATCGAACAGAGCCTGCTGGATATGCTGGGGAAGATTGCCGGCAAGCCTGTGGGTGAATTGCTTGGGGGCGTCATCCGTGATGAAATGCCGGTTTACCTTTCCGGTTCCGACCGCGTATTGACAGCCGAAGAAGAAGTGGATGTTTATGTTCGTGGCGTCGCCGAAACAAAGGCCGAAGCTGTCAAGTTTAAGATAGGCGGACGCATGAGCCGCAACCTTGACGCCTATCCCGGTCGTACTGATACCCTGCTTGAACTTTCGCGGAAGAAACTCGGCGACAACATCATCCTGTATGCCGATGCCAACGGTTCGTATGACGCTGACATGGGTATCAAAACAGGACGTGTATTAGAGGCCCTTCATTATAGCTTTTTTGAAGAGCCTTGCCCTTGGGAGTATCTGTCGGAAACGCAAAACGTCGCCAAAGCATTGAAAATACCTGTTGCATGCGGCGAACAGGATTCGAGTTTATGGCGTTTTCAATGGATGCTCGAAAACGATGTGATGAGCATTGTACAACCCGACATCAACTACAACGGCGGCCTCATCAGGGCAAAGCGTGTTGCCCGCATAGCCGAAAAGTTGGGCAAAACCATTGTCCCGCACAATACCCAAACCGGCCATAACGCGGTGAATATTCTCCAATTTGCTTCCTGTACCAAAAACACGGGACCCTACATGGAATATCCCTGGCGTGAACCGCAAACAACGCCAAGCTGGTACAAACCCGATTTCAAAATTGTCGACGGCAAAATAAAAATCCCCAAGACGCCGGGCATGGGACTTGAAATAGACCCCGACTATCTGAAAAAGGCGATTATTATTTGAAACAAACATGTAATCCCATTAATCATTAATCATTAATCATTAATCATTAATCATTTTTTAGGTATGAAAAAACAAATTTTAACAGGCGCAGAGTCTTTTGAAGAGATTATCGCAGGCAATTATTTCTATGTTGATAAAACGCTATTTATCAAAGAATTGCTTGAAAACAGAGGCGCCGTAACGCTGATAACCAGACCTAGACGGTTTGGGAAAACATTGAATATGAGTATGTTGAAACATTTTTTCGACATAAACTCAGATAGCGCAGCCTTGTTTGACGGACTTAAAATAATGGAACACAAAGACATCGTAGAAAATTATCTGAATAAGTTCCCTGTCATATTTCTTACATTGAAAAATATAGAGGAAGCGAAATACGAAGGTTCTATTGAGAATATAAGTGACTTGGTTGCCGGTGTTTATCGGCAAAATCGATACTTATACGAAAGCGACAGGCTTGATGAACAACAAAAGGAGATATTTTACTCCTTATTATCAGGAAAAGCAACCGAAAGTAGACTAAAATCCGCTTTATTGTTTCTAACTGAGTGCCTGTATACGTATCACAACAAACAGGTCATTGTTTTGTTGGATGAATATGACAGACCTATTGATAATGCTTTGATGGAAGGTCATTATACGGAAATGATAAAATTTATGAGAGGCTTCTTGGGGAGTGTTTTCAAAACGAATGATTATTTGGAGTTTGGGGTATTGACCGGTGTGCAGCGGATATCAAAAGAAAGTTTGATAAGCGAATTTAACAATCCAAAAGTCTGCGGGGTAGTGGACGATGAGTTTTCCACTTGCTTCGGTTTTACGGAAGAAGAGGTTATTTCGGCTTGCGAGCAGTTCGGGTGTGGCGACAGGTTTGGCGAAGTGCAGAAATGGTATGATGGTTACCGGTTTGGTAATCAGGAGATGTACAACCCATGGAGTATCTTGCTATATTTAAGCAAAGGAAAATTCAGCAAATACTGGGTAAACACCGGTTCATTTCGTATATTGCAGGATGTATTTTATAAAGGGGATAATAAGTTGAAAAATGAATTAGCCGGATTATTAACGGGAACGCCTGTCATGATGTATTTGGAGGATGGAATTACTTATCCGATAGAATATGCCGATTCGGATACGTTTTGGACCATGCTTCTAAATGCCGGATATCTAAAGCCTTGTAGAGATGAAGAGACAGACGATATATTTGCGGCCGAATTAGTCAACATGGAAGTAAGAAGTATCTTCTCGCGTTATGCAAAAAAATGGTTTAAAGACCAACAACCTTCAGTTACCTCAACAATACAGGAATTTGTAGTAAAAATATTAAAGGGCGATGCAGAAGGTGTAAGCGCAATTCTAAACAAAGACCTGTTGAACAATCCGAGTTGCTTCGATTTCAAAGAAGAAAACAGCTACCATATGTTCATTTACGGCATATTATATTCTGTTTCAAGCAATTACGTGGTATACTCCAACCCCGAATCGGGTAAAGGGCGGTCGGATTGTATGATAAAACCCAATGAAAAGGAACAATACGCGGTAGTGATAGAGTTCAAACACAAAAGCGAGGACGGCAAAAACCTGAAGGAAGAAGCCCAAAAAGGGCTGAAACAGATTGACGATAAGGTTTATATCTACAATTTAAAGAGAGAAGGTTATAAACGGATCTACAAATACTGCATTGCCTTTCATAAGAAAAATTGTGAGGTGGCGATGGAAAGTGAAACATGAAACTCGTCAATATCAGCATGTTTGACTATTGCAACGGCAGGGATGCCGTTGTTACATTTTTCTCACAATGTCGGGGAATTTACGGTCTTATGATTGTTCCGTCGTATTTGCGAACGGTCCAACCCGGCGCCCTGTTGTTAATGGGGAATTTGGCTGCTTCTTTTTCGTTGATGTCAACGCCCAGTCCGGGCGCTTCATTGACATACATCATACCGTTTTTGCATGTCGGACATCCGGGGAAGACGGTTTTTTCATTTTCGGAGAAGTTGTACCCTCCTTCTTGAATGCCGAAGTTCCATACAGCAAGGTCGATGTGGGCATTGGCGGCATGTCCTACAGGCGATACATCGCCGGGGCCATGCCAAGCCGTTCTGACATTGAACCATTCGCCAAGCCTTGCTACTTTCATGGCAGGCGTGATGCCTCCGATTTGTGAAATATGTATTCTGATAAAATCAAAATAGTGATTGACCATGGGTTCAACAAACTCGTTGATGTTGTTGAATAACTCTCCCATAGCGAAAGGAACGGTAGTGCTTTCTCTGAGTTGTTTCCACCAGTGGGTGTTTTCGGGCGAAAGAGGGTCTTCAATAAAAAATGGCCTGTATTGTTCCAATTTTTTACACAAATGAATAACATCCATAGGCTGATTGCGTTCATGAATATCATGCAGCAGTTCCACTTCGTCGCCACATGCTAAACGTACCGCTTCGAACAGTTTGGGTACATTACTTAAGTAGGCATATTCGTCCATAAAGTTATCTCTCTCACTGCCAAAACCTTCCGTTCTGAAGGGAGGAGTAGTCTGATCTCTGCCAACGCCACCATAGCCGCCTAACTGGATTCGAACATGACGAAACCCTTGATTCATGTATCTTTTTACGTTTTCAACGACTTGTTCTATCGAACGACCGCTGGCATGGGCGTATAAGGGCACTGCGAATCGCGATTTGCCGCCAAGCAGTTGATACACAGGCATACCCGCTCTTTTCCCCTTGATATCCCAAAGGGCTTGGTCGAGGCCGCTGAGTGCATTATTCAGTACAGGTCCGTTACGCCAATATGAACTTACATAGAAAGCTTGCCACATGTCTTCAATATTATCGACATCGCGTCCTTCACAAAACTCATTCATGTATTTTTCAATGGCGGTAACAACGGGGAATGCACGTTGTGTAAAGGTTGCACAACCCAAGCCATATAAGCCCGGTTCGGTTGTTTCGACCTTTACCACAATCAAGTTTGAGCCTGAGGGAGCAGTAGCTATTGCTTTAACACTCTTGATTTTTACCTGCGCCATCGCTTTTGCATAATGAGGCGCTTCGTAGGGAGTAGCAGCATTTAGTTGGTTAGCAGTCAAACCCATAATGCCTGTAGCGGAACCTAAAGCGACTGTCTTCATAAAGTTCCTTCTGTCGGTTGTAAATTGTTTTTCCATCTTGTTTATTATTTTATGATTCTCAATTTCTTTTTAAAGCCGTCATCCATTGCAGTTGTTTTTCAAAACTGCTATGCAATTTATACGTTCTGATATGATTGGCCAACTGTTCTCCGATAATTTCAATTTTGTTCAAATCAAACTGTCCCATTCCTGATTCGGAGCAGAATTTCAAGTATCCAACATTGGCAGGATTGATGCCCATCAGTTCAAGACCGACACGCTCAACCGACATCCAGTCCAGACCGGCAATACATACCCTGTGATCAACCGGTGTTCCCAACGTCGGGCCGTTACCTTCCATCCCTTCATAACCATCTACAAATGCCAGGTCGGGTCTGACATGGAAAGCAAGAGAGTATATGTTATAGTTAATCGCCCTGTAACCATTACTATGTAAAATTTGCTTGCCGGATTTGGCATTTGTTACGGCGTGACTTGAATATCCAGGGTCTTTAAGCGGAGCTCCAAGCACTAAATTTTTAAGCGATAGCGTGGCAACCACCACGCCATGTGTTTTCATGCGAGCCGACGACATGACAAAATTATTGCGATCGGCCAGTAATGCAGACACCTTGATAGGTTTTGGTTGAAAATCCGCTTCATCCATCACATAATGAATCCGGTAAGGATGCTCGTCTAAATCAAGCAGTTTCACCTTGTATTTTTCTGCAATCGGAATGTATCCATAACAATCATAACAATCATTAGCCGGTCCGAATGCTATTGATTCGGCAATGACAACATTGTCTATCTTGTTGATTGACTTAAAAAATTCAAGGATGCCCTCTATTGTGTCTTTGTGGGTGGCGCATAATGGGATGTCTTTTTCAACCATATTGGGTTTGACAATAATACGCTTGTTCCCAACGGCTTGAGTAATTTCCTTTGCAAAAGGCTTTAAGGCGTTGAATACCATTTCTGTACGATTAGAGCCTGTGATAAGGGATACTTGGGAATTTGTTTCAATCGTGGTCTTAGTTTGCGCTGCATAAGCATTCATTACAAATGCGGGCATGGATGCAGCCGCTATCCCACCAAATAACGATGTTCTGATAAAATCTCTTCGATGTAATTTGATCATGGTTTGTGAATTTTAAAGTTTAACATCTGATACGGAATAGGGGCGGTCTTCTTTTGCTGTACCGCGATTCAAAGCCGGTTGATCGCCCATTTGGTAGCGCAGCAGGCCTCCGCCCATCAATTCATCGTAATGGAGGAAGTTGCGGGTAAACGGTTTCCCGTTGAGTTCTGCTGATTGGATATATACATTCTTGTCGTTATTTCCTGCGGCTTCAATGACTAATGTCTTGCCGTTTTCGAGGTGAACGGTCATTTTCGGAAACAGCGGGCTGCCAATCACATACTCGTCTACGCCGGGGCATACCGAGTACAACCCCATGGCGCTGATGACATACCACGACGAAGTCTGCCCCTGGTCTTCGTCGCCCGGATAACCGTTTGGACCTGAATTGTAAAGTTTATCCATCACTGTACGCGTCCATTGCTGGCTTTTCCATGGTTCGCCGGCGTAGTTGTAGAGGTATATCATGTGCTGAATCGGCTGGTTGCCATGGGCATACTGCCCCATATTGGCAAGCGCCATCTCAGCCATTTCGTGTATAACGCGGCGGTAGGTTCCTACCTTAAAATCATTTGGAACCGTAAAGACCGAATCTAACTTGGCCGTAAAATTTTTATCGCCTCCCATCAGGTTAATCAGGCCCTGTATGTCGTGAAAAACCGACCAGTGATAATGCCATGCCGACCCTTCCGTAAAGGGGCCTCCCCATTCTATCGGGTCGAAATCGGGCGTCCAGACGCCATCTTTTCCGCGTCCGCGCATGAACCGCGTAGACGGATCGTATACATTACGGTAATTGAAAATCTGTTTACGAAACACATCGGCATAAAAATCAAGGCCGGCCTGCGACGCCAATTGCATGGCGCACCAGTCATTATAGCAATACTCAAGCGTTTTAGCAGTCGATTCGCGAACGTCCGGATAGGGAACATATCCGAGGAAGAAATACTCTTTCCAGCCATCGCGTCCGTTTGCAGGTCCGCCGGGTCCTTTGTTAGTAGCTTCATGGACAATGGCTTCCATCGCACGTTTTGGGTCGAACGAACGAAATCCTTTCGCCCAGGCATCTGCTATGAGCGAGGCGGCATGGTTGCCTATCATGCCGCCCTGATGTCCGGGAAACGACCACGAGGGCAGCCATCCACTCTGGTCGTAAGCGTCAAGCAGGCTGATGATGTATTTTTCATGGAAATCGGGGTGCAGCAGTGCATTGAGTGGGAACTGCGCACGGAAGGTGTCCCAGAAACCGTTGTCGGTATACATCACCCCTTTGTGAATTTGACCGTCGTATGGACTGTAATACATCGGGTTGCCATCGGCGTCATGTTCGTAGAACTTGCGCGGAAACAACATAGAACGGAAGAAACAGGAATAAAAAGTTGCTTTTAAATCTTCTGTTCCTCCATCGACCTGTATCTTGTTCAACGCCTTATTCCATGCTTTTTGTGCTGCAAGTTTAGTCTCATCCAAATTTTTATATGCGCCAAGTTCTTGCTTCAATGTCAGTTCGGCCTGTTCGATACTAATAAACGACGATGCTATCTTAGCCTGCACGGTCACGCCATTCGCAAACTTGATAAATGCGCCTGTATAGTCTTTTTCGAGTTCGGTTTCGCCCTGATGAAGAATCTCGTCGGCGCCTTCCCATGTCCCATAAGCCGTAAAAGGTTTGTCGAAAATCACCACAAAATAGTTGGCAAATCCTTCCGGGACGCTTCGGTTGGCATTTTTGCAATAACCGACAATTTTCCGTTCTTCGGGAATGATCTTCACCATACTCCCGCCGTTGTTGGCGTCAAGCACTATATATGATTCCTTCCCCGGAAAAGAGAACCTCATGTGAACGCCCCTTTCGGTAGGCGACATTTCGGCCGTCACCCTGTTATCAAAAGTAACTTTGTAATAATGAGGTTTCCCGATTTCGTTCTTGTGATTGAATTTAGCCGAGCGCCGGTATTGGTTCACCTCCAAACGCCCGCTCACAGGCATCAGCGAAAAGGCGGCATAGTCGCGCGTCCACGAACTGCACTGGTGGGTCTGACGGAAGCCGCGTATCGAATCTAAGAAATACTGGTAAATCCAGCCGTCACGGTTCGGGGCGGTCTGTGGTGTCCAGAAGTTCATGCCCCAGGGTAGGGCCGTTGTAGGATAGGTATTTCCATAAGTCAATTCGAATTTCGAATTGGTACCCTGTAATGTATTGACATAGCGGGTCAATTCACGTTCCTGAGCCATTAAAGTGATGACTGGAACTAACATGATGATGAATGTAATTTTTTTCATAGGAAAAACTGATTAATGATTAATGATTAATGATTAATGATTAATGGGTAAATTTTCATTATTGCTGGGTGTGATGAACAATTAACAATGAACAATGAACTTACCTCGTCAATGTACAGGACGGGAAGCAATCCAGAGAAATTTTACCATTTTATTTCTATTGA
>Ga0099364_10008992_pt1 | contig 13948 bp, 14 predicted proteins | sample TergutTh196P3_FD_73070 | JGI IMG/M metagenome (GOLD analysis project Ga0099364, IMG submission 73070) | Microcerotermes parvus P3 segment gut microbial communities from Pointe-Noire, Republic of the Congo - Th196 P3 | ecosystem: Host-associated > Arthropoda: Insects > Digestive system > Gut ...
TTAAAAAAAAATTTCTTGTTTTTTGCATTACAATTCCACCTCGCTTTTTTTGCCGATCCACACCTGCGTAAGCGCGACAACTGCCAACAAGATGAAAAATATAACAGCCCTTGCCTGCCCCAAGGCAAATTGGTTTCTTGCGATAGACGTCTGATAAATATTAAGGGCCAAAAACTCCGTGCTGCTCACCGGCCTGCCACCTACAATTCTGGCCGGCGCGCCGCTTGTGAGCGCGAAGTTTAAGTCAAACATCTTAAACGAATTTACGAGCGTCAGGAATATGCAAACGGTAAAGGTGTTGGCAATCATCGGGATTTTCACCTTAAACAGCGTACGCATCGCGCTTGCGCCGTCTATGCTCGCGGCTTCGGCGACGTCTTTGGGCACGGATTGCAAACCTGTAATATATATCATCATGACATATCCGGCGTATTGCCAGGTGAAAACCATGACGACGGCAAAAAGCGCAAGGTTCGGATCCGAGAGCATCGTTCTCTCGAGAACGAGCGGCGTAAGCGCCCGATTGAAAACAAACTGCCAGACATATCCGAGCACGAGCCCGCCTATCAAGTTCGGCATGAAGAACGACGCGCGGCAGAAATTATTCAAACGAATATCGGACGTACACAACAGCGCCAATATAAACGCGATCACGTTTATCAATACTATCGACAGCAATGTGAATATAACCGTGATGATGAGCGAATACACATAATCGTTCTGGCGGAATATTGCGGCGTAGTTTGCCAACCCTACAATTTTGGTATATCGCAGCCCGGTCCAATCCGTAAATGTGTAGAAAACACCTACGGCAAACGGCATAAGTATCGTGAATAAAAAAGCTATTACCATAGGCAAAAGAAACAGCACATTGGTAATACTTCTTTGTAGTTTTTTGCCCTTAACAACCATAGCGCCTCACCTCTTCGTGAAATTTAAGGGCGCGGACACATGTCCACGCCCTTTTCAATCGCTATTCGTTCATATAAATGTTAATTTCCGACGCCATCATATCTATAAACTGCTGCTTGTTAATGTCGCCTTTCGCAAACAGTTCGAATACTTTCCCGGTTACATTGAGCGCAAGCGACTCGGGGAAAAGCAGCCAATCCCAGGCGTATGTGGGGTATTTTTGGCTCTTGATGAAAAGCTCCGCTGAAATAGGCATTTCGGGGACATGCGGGCAATTCTTGAAAGAAGAGATTGCGCCGGTGTCCTGTACGAACATTCTTTGCCCCTCTTCACCGATCAGGATGTCGGTCAAAAATGCCAGCACCGCGTCAAGTTTATCGCTGCCGTTATACACTGACCACCAGCTCGGGGAATCCGCCGTCATGCCCGGGGTATCTTCGTCAAGGAACGCATAGGGCAATATGCCCGAACGGAAAGTTACTCCATGGCTCTCAAGCGACGGGTCAACCCAGTTGCCCTGACACAGGAACGCCGTTTTACCCTGCGCGTACAGCCCGACCTGATCGTCGTAATTGCCGGAAAGCAGCACGTTCTCGTCGGCATATTTGAACAGCATCTCGATATAATCGGCAAACTTTGAAAAACGTTCTTTGTCCAGCTCGCCGGCGTTGAGCATATCGATTATCCTTTTATCGCCGCGATCAATGCCCACCGCGAGATAAGAGGACATGAGGTGAAGGCCCGTCGTCCATGCCATGCTGCCGCTTTCCGCCGTCGCCGAGACCACGGCTTGCAGGCCCAGTTCATCTTTCATGCCGTCAAGCTTCTCGAAAGCCGCGCGCTGTGTGGCCACATTCGTAAGGGTATCGGGGTCAATGCCCGCTTTTTCGAGGATTTCCGCGTTGTAAATCAATCCGATGCCTTCAATGGCATAAGGAGCGCCTACAACCTTGCCGGCCCTGGTAAGCGACACGTCGGTATACTGCACCCACGGTTGGCCGCTTAAATCCAGCTCAAGTTCCGCGAAGAGATCTTCGTGGCTGTTTACAAATATGTCCGGCATATTGCCGGCGGCGCTGTACGCCATTATCTGCGCGTTAATATGCATGCCGCCGCCGATAGATTCGATTATTACTTCCTGCCCTGTGCGCTCTTGATATTTTGCCGCGAAATCTTTGAGCGCGCCGTCGATTTCGATTTTGCCGTTAAGAAGGCGGACCGCGCCGCCCGCGTCCTGCGCCGAAGCAGGCGATGAGACGCCGCAAACGGCTAAGACGGAGAGGCATAGCACAGCCTTTAAAATAACGGCTGCAAACCGTTTCATTTTCATACTTTTTTCCTCCTGCCATGTTTTGGGTGTCGTGAGAGCGGTACCAGCTCTTCACCATTATATTCAAACCTATTTGCAGGATGTGGAGGGAAATTAAAATAGGGTCGGCATAATGTCCTGTATCGTGCTACAATATTTTTATCGGAGGGCGTGATTATGCTTGAAAAACTGTTGGCAATTTACGAGCCGTTAAGTATATATGACCCTGCTTTGGATTCAAGGTGGTTTTATATAACGCGTTATTATTCCACATATTTCCGCCATTACCGGCACGACTACCATGTCCACCAGGAGATTGAGGTGCAATATGTTACCGTGGGTAAATGTATAATGCATATAAAAGAAGATAAATTGACGCTTAATGAATCGGATTACATTTTTATCGACAGCATGGTTCCACATTACACGGAGGTGGATAAAGGCGATTTCTGCCATATTCTAAATTTTGAAGCGGGGCTTACCGAGCAGGGCAATTTTATGCGGCTTGCGTCTTTATCGGACAGCGAATCGTTCCGAAACTTCCGCAAAGCGGGGTTGCCTGCTTATATTTGCCGTGATGAAGATAATATTTTCCGCAACGGGATATTTGGTTTGCACCGGCTTTTGCAGCAAGACGCCCCGTCCATTGAAATCGATATGATGCTTTCACTTCTTTTCCTGGAAATGAGCCGCCAGTTTTTTAACACCAGCAAGAAACGGTCGACCGGAGCCCCGAGGTACGTAAGAACCGCCATAGATTATATTGCGCAAAATTTTGACCGGGAAATCAGCGCCGATGATGTGGCGGCGGCTGTGGACGTGTCGAAATTTCATTTGCAAAGGGAGTTCCGCAAAGCCACAAATATGACAATCGTGGATATGATTAACCACTACCGAATAAAAAAGGCAAAATTCCTGTTGGAAAACAGCAGGTTTTCAATCATAGACATCGCGCACGAAGTCGGTCTTAACAGCAGGCAATATTTTACGGATTTATTTACAAAAATCACAGGATACACGCCCGCGCAGTACCGTAAAAACATTGGACAGAATTTCCGCGCCGAGGCGCCCGGATACATAGACATCAATCATATAGACATAAACCATATACCCCTTAAGGAACCCCGGTAGACGCTATTGATTAAACGCGTTCTCAATCGCTTTAAGGTATGCTTTCGACGTGACGGTAGCGCCGGATACGGCGTCAACGGTTGTGTTCTGCGCCTCGATGACACGCCGGAATATCTCGCCGGAACAGTTGGTGATCCGCGCGCCGGGTACATCTTCCACGATGGAGATTGCCGTAATCCTGTGGTTTTGTACATGCACAACGACTGTGTTCGACCAGCGCCTAAACTCATAAACACCCGTATAGCCGCCATCCGGCACAGCGGATAAGTCGATCCCGGAGAGAGGGACATTTGCCCCTTCGGACAATCCGTTTGTTACATTGAAGAAAAATACGGCAAGGATCGCAAGAACAATCGCGCCGATAATCGGCAGTTTTTTCTTCATGCCGAAAGAGCCTCCGCGAATTGCTCGATTTTTTTATCGTCGATGCAGTCCGCGTATTCCGATTGTTTGGCGGCAATTTTCATAATGAACCGCTCAAACAACCCGGCTTTTGTTGGATCGTAAATCCCGCCCAGGAAGCTCGCCGCTTTTGCCGCTCGTAAAACATCCGGCGGGAAGTTGCCGTCGAAATACGCCCTTTCCCTGCTTGCGTCCATCCCGCATAGAAACAGCCCAAGCCTTTTGCCGCTCAAACTGTTTGCGTTTTGCGACAAAAACGCTTTAGCTTCTTTGCGGATTGACCCCGCGTAAAGCGAACTGCCGATGATAACGCGGCCGAATCCGGCAATGCCGGGAACATCGGCCTGTTTTAAGTCGCAGGTTACCGCGCCGTCCATTTTGTTTGCGATACGCCGCGCGACCTCGCGGGCCGCTCCGTGTTTTGTGGCATAGAGAATCAATGTGTTCATTGTCCGTATCCTTTCATTTGAGAGCTTCCAAAGGCGGATGCCCTAAAGTAATAAGCAGTTTTTCGAGTGTCCGGATGGTAGCGCCTAAATCATCGTCCGATATTTCCGAAAACAGGCCGTTCAAAGCGTCCGAGCTTTTCTTGTCGTTTGCGGCGAAGTATTCATATGTTTTTTCAGAAAGTGACACGCCTAAGGCCCTCGCGTCGGTTTCCGATTTGCCTATCTTTACAAATCCTTTCGCCTGCAATGGCCCAAGCATATTTTTTACGTTTTGCCTTGACGTTCCCGAAAAATCGGCGGCTTCCGTTATCGTGGGATTCCGTTTTTCCATTTTGGAAATGAGGATCAACAGAAAGAATTGCTTCATAGTCATGCCTTCGATGACGCCGTCGCCCCAAATTTGCAGTTTGTTGGCAAGGAGCATAATACTCCCGAATATATACGCTTCGGCTGCCGGCCTTTCCACAAAGCGCGCCTCCCTCAATATACGAAATATATTACCCATAATATACGTAATAGATTACGCATTGTCAAGCGGAATGAAACAAGCCGGTTTTTTCCGACCTGCCCCGGCTCGGCCAAAAGCAACAACGGCCATGTAAAGTGGTATATTTGCGGTGCCGAAATAGATGATTGTGTCGTATAATTTCTTTGCGCAGGGTTATACGACAACGAAATAAACGCGAGGAGTGATGTCAATGAGATTGTACAGGGCCACGGATTACAATGATATGAGCCGTAAAGCAGCCAATATCCTGTCGGCTCAGGTTATTCTCAAGCCAAACAGCGTGTTGGGGCTTGCCACCGGCTCCACGCCGCTGGGAATTTACAGGCAGCTTGTCGAGTGGTATAAAAAAGGCGATATCGACTTCTCGGAGGTGACGACGGTCAACCTCGACGAATACGCGGGACTGCCCAAAGACAAAACGCAGAGCTATCACTATTACATGAAACACAATTTTTGGGATCACGTGAATATCTCCCCGGAAAAGACATATATTCCCGACGGAACCGCCGACGACGCGAAAGCGGAATGCCTTGCTTACGACCGCCTGATAGCTGGAATCGGCGGTATCGACATGCAACTGCTCGGCATCGGCAACAATGGCCATATAGGATTCAACGAACCGGGCACGTCGTTCAACACGGATACCCACCTCGTGAAGTTGACGGAAACGACGATAGAGATCAACAGGCGTTTCTTCGATCGAGAGGAGGATATGCCGCGAAGCGCGTTCACCATGGGCATCAGGTCCATCATGCAGTCGAAGCGAATCCTTCTGGTCGCGAGCGGAGCGCAAAAGGCGGAGATATTGAATAACGCGTTCTTAGGTCCCGTGACTCCTTCGGTGCCGGCTTCGGTCCTTCAGCTCCACAACGACGTGACACTCGTGGGCGACGCCGAAGCCCTGTCGCTTATTTAGGGGGTGGCGGGAATGATTATAAGAGGAGCGCGGGTTTTTGACGAACAGGGCGGTTTTGTACTCCGCGATATATTCACCGAAGGGGATTTGATCGCGTCCTCCGATTCGGGCGGAGAAGAGATAGACGCCCGTGGCCTTTACGCCATACCCGGGCTCATTGACATCCATATTCACGGTTGCGTGGGATACGAATTCATATCCGGCGACTCGGATGGAATGGACGCGATGATGAAATACGAAGCGTCGCGCGGAGTGACGGCGTTGTGCCCGACCACGCTAACCTTAGCGGAGGAGACGCTGGCAAGGGCTTGCGGCGAAATCTCGCGCGCGAATACCCCTGACGGAGCCGCGGTTGCCGGTATCAATCTTGAAGGGCCATTCTTCTCCCCAAATAAACTCGGAGCGCAGAATCCCGAATATGTGCGGCCGCCGGACGCCGTCATGTTCCATAAGCTTCAGTCGGCGGCGAATGGAAAGGTGAAACTGCTGTCGATCGCCCCTGAGACGGAGGGGGCGTTGGGAGTGATAAAAGAACTCTCGGGAGAGGTGAACTGTTCCCTCGCGCACACGACGGCTTCATACGACGTCGCGATGGAGGCGTTCGCCGCCGGAGCGAGACACGTCACGCATATCTTCAACGCGATGCCGCCGTTTCATCACAGGGAGCCGGGGGTTATCGGAGCCGCCGCGGACACGCCGGACTGCCGCGTGGAGTTGATATGCGACGGGGTGCACATCCATCCCGCGATGGTGAGAGCAGTTTTCGCGATGTTCGGAAGCGGCCGCGTCGTGATGATCAGCGACAGCCTGATGGCGGCCGGCCTGGGAGACGGAGATTACGAGATAGGCGAGCTGCCGATGAGGGTGACGGGCGGTGTAGCGAGGGTCATAGCCAACGGCGCGATCGCCGGTTCGGTGAAAGACCTGATGGGATGCCTGGTTACCGCAGTGCGTGATATGGGTATCCCGCTCCACACGGCTGTGAAATGCGCGTCAACCAACCCCGCTGCGGCAATCGGAGCCTCCCGCGAGCGAGGGAACCTGTCGCCCGGACATATAGCCGACATCGTGATGTTGGATGAATCGCTCGAAATCGTCTCGGTAATACTGAGAGGTAAAAGAATACGATAAGCCTGATGTTGACAATCGCCCGAAAACAATGCACACTTATGCGTGATAATCCGAGATTACGAAGCGAAAGGGGATGGCGGTGAATTGAGGGGAAATGAAAGAAGCCCGAGAAGGCGCAACACGCTTTACGTTAAGCAGAACAAGGCCTATCAGATGCTGCTCGCGACACTGATCATCGCCTTCATGCTCGTGACGGCAGTGGTGATGATCGGCAGCGGGGTTAGCAGGCCGAACGCGACGTGGAGGGACAACATCCTGATCCGCATGATAATCGAAAACAACAGCAGCCGGACCCCTCAGAACCAATGACCTCCCCCGAGAGCTTCGAGCCGCGATTTAGGAAATCCGTAAGGGTGACGCTGTTCACCGAAGGCGCGATAGTTATTCTGATCGGCGTTTTGGGCGCGTTGAATCCCCTCGTCGGATTCCCTTCTCCCGAAGTCCTGATCGGGTTGGGGCTTTCGCTCTCCGGCATAAATTTTTTAATACCATATATAGTCTTCAAAAAGTCGATAAACCGGCCCAGGTGGTTCCTTCTAATCGGCGCACTCAACGCGGCATTCGGAATCCTGTTCCTGACGCGCATACTGCCGCTGTTATTCAGGCCGCCCATACTGTTCGGCATCTGGATGGTTTTCGCGGCTTGCGCGCGCTTCAGCATGGCGTTCGAGAATTTAAGGGCCGGCGCGGGCAAGTGGTGGATCTCGCTCACGGTGGGCGGTTATATGCTTTTTGCCGCGGCTGTCATGATGACCACCAACATATCAAGAGATTTTTCGATTCCGTCATGGATTTCCGTGATAATCTCCGGGACATTCATAATAAACGAGGGGCGAAAACTCTACGGCGAAATTGGAGGATAGACTTCAAGGTCAGTCGCGAAAATATTTATCATCTGATATAATGTCCGTTGCTCTTGGGGTGTAGCCAAGCGGCAAGGCAGCGGACTTTGGATCCGCCATCGATGGTTCGAATCCATCCACCCCAGCCAGAGATACGAATATTACTTCGGCGGTTTTCCCCGGAGGGAGTGTAAGTATATGAGCGATCAGCCACGATCAATGGGCGTGTTGATCCTTGCGGCAGGACGCGGGGTCAGGATGCGCAGCGCCAAACCCAAAGCGCTTCAATCTCTTCTGGAAGAAATGATGGTTTATTACCCCCTCAAGGCGGCGATGGACGCCGGATTCGAAAATATTGCGGCGGTGGTCGGTTACAAGGGAGAATTGGTGGAGGAATACATAAAGAGCGAATGGCCGGCGATAGAGGTCGTTTGGCAGCATGAACAGTTGGGCGCGGGACACGCGGTAAAATCCGCCGAACACTGGTGGAAGCAATTCGACGATGTGCTTGTAATATCCGGGGACGTACCGATGGTGCGCCCGGAATCCTTGTCTGAAGTGGCGGGCAGGTATCGGAATTCCTGTCTTGGAGCCGCAATGATCAGTTTCGAGGCCCACGATCCGTCCGGGTACAGCAGAGTAGTGAGGCTCGCCGACGGAGGCGTGCGCATCGTGAAGGAGAGTGACGCATCGATGGACGAACTGAGTACGACGGAATTGAACTCCGGCGTCTATCTTTTCGACACTGCGGCGCTCTCTGCGGTCATCGGCAAGATGACGCGCAACGAATCGACCGGCGAATACTACCTGACCGACGCGATCCAATTGATCAGCGAAACGGAGGGCGACATCTGCGTTATGGTCTGCGGCGACCCGACGGAGCTTGTCGGCGTCAATACTCCGAGCGACCTCGCGTTGGCTTCCGGGTTATTAAAGAAGCGAATACTGGACAAACATATGAAAAACGGGCTCAAGTGCATGGACCCGGAAACTGTCTGGATAGGACCCCGAGTGGAACTCGAACCGGACGTCACAATGGAGCCGGGGGTTCAGGTATGGGGAAAATCGCATATTTCAGATGGATGCAGGGTGGGTGCCTGGTCCACGCTGCGCTGCGTAAGGATGGAAGCCGATTCGAAGGTAATGGGCCCCTCGGTCATATCCGACTCCGTAATCGGGAAGGGGTGCGAAGCGGGGCCGTTCGCCTTCATGCGGAATAATGTCGTGATGGAGAGCGGAGCCAGGGTTGGGCGTTTTGTGGAGTTGAAAAACAGCACGCTCGGCGAGGGGGCAAAGGTTCTGCATCTGTCGTACATCGGAGACGCCTCGATAGGCAAGGGGACGAACATAGGGGCCGGGACCGTCACCTGTAACTATGACGGCATGGTTAAAAACGCCACGAAAATAGGAGACGACTGTTTCGTCGGCAGCGACACGATGTTCATCGCCCCGGTTTCGATAGGCGACAGGGCGGTTACCGCCGCCGGCTCCGTAATCACAACGGACGTGCCGGACGACGCGTTGGGAATCGCGCGGGAACGTCAGACAAATATCGGGGGCTGGCACGATAAAAAGCGCCTCAGGGCGAGGCCGAATCATGATGAGGAGGTTTAGGTAATGGAGTCCGCCTCCAGGGATATTAAGATTTTTTCGGGGAGCGCGCACGAGCAATTCGCGAAGTCGATATGCTCGACTTTGGGTATTCAGGCGTCGGGCCGGAAGATATTCCGCTTCGCCGACGGGGAGATTGGGCTGTCCCTGCAGGAGAGCGTGCGCGGAACCGACGCGTTCATAATCCAGCCGACATGCGCGCCCGTGAACGAGCACCTTATGGAGCTTCTGGTGATAATCGACGCCATGAGGCGCGCTTCGGCTTACAGGATTAACGTGGTGCTGCCGTACTTCGGGTACGCGAGGCAGGATCGCAAAGCCCGCGCGCGCGAACCTATCACGGCAAAACTGGTGGCCAACCTACTGCAACAGGCAGGAGCCGACAGGGTGGTCACGGCAGATCTTCACGCCGGGCAAATCCAGGGTTTTTTCGACATTCCCGTTGATCACCTCACAGGAATCCCGTTATTGGCTTCCCACTTTAGCAGGGTATTGAAGTCCGATTTGCAGGAGCGTAAGGTGATAGTTGTCGCGCCGGACATCGGCGGAGTTGTAAGGGCCCGAAAGTTCGCGGAACAGATCAACACCGAACTGGCGATAATCGACAAGCGCAGGTCGCACGATGTCGCGAACCAGAGCGAAGTGCTGGAGATAATCGGCGAGGTGAAGGGCAAGGTAGCCATTCTGGTAGACGATATAATCGATACGGGAGGAAGCATCGTAAACGCGGTGAACGCGCTGCTTGATTGCGGGGCCGAGAGTGTTTACGCCTGCGCGGTACACGGCGTGCTGTCCGGCAACGCGGTCGAGCGTTTATGTAATTCGGCAATGGTGGAACTGGCGTTGACCGACACGATCCCCCTTCCGCCGGAAAAACGCTGCGATAAGATAGTCTTAATGTCGATAGCGCCTCTCTTTGCAGAGGCAATCAGAAGGATACATCTCGACCATTCGATAAGCATTCTCTTCCAGCCGAAACCGAGGAGAAGGGAACACTGAATAAAAAAGGTATTATCGAAAAATTTAAGGAGGCGTGATTTATGACGGTAAAAATAAAATTCACGAAGCGAACCGAGACCGGAAAAGGCGTGTGCCGCAAGTTGAGAACCAAGGGCAAAGTCCCCGCCGTCTTCTACGGGCCGGAGTACAAAGACAGCGTCGTCGGCACTTTGGACATTAAGGAACTGTCGCAGGTTGCCAATGCGCCGAACTGGGAGACGAGCATGATCGACCTTGAGATGCCCGACGGGCGCGTCGAGATGGCCTTACTGCGGAGCGTGCAGCGCCACGCCGTCAGCCGCAACATACTCCACGTCGACCTGTATCAGTTGATGAAGGATCACAAGGTAAAGGTTTCCATACCAATCAGGGTAATCAACAAGGATATATGCGTGGGCGTGAAAATGGGCGGAGTGTTGGAGCAGCCGATACGCGAAGTGGATATTTTAGTCCTGCCGAAGGAGATACCCTCGGAGATCGTGCTCGACACGGCGAAGATGGCGATCGGCGACGAAATTTTCGTCCGCGGCCTCGACATGCCGGAGAGCGCCGAACTGATCACCTCGGAGGATATCGCAGTCGTGTTGGTATCTCGGCCTAAGTCGATGGTTGAGACGGCTGAGGAGGAGACCGAGGAGACAGCCGAGGTCGAAGTTGTCGGCAAGGGTAAACGCAAGGAGGAGGACGGGGAGTAGGATTGAAACTCGTAGCGGGGCTCGGAAATCCCGGCCTCGAATACTCATGGAGCCGCCATAATGCCGGTTGGCTCGTCGTAGATTCATTCGTCGGAACGAAAAAACTGGGAGAGCCCCGCATGAAATTCGGCGGGGCCTTTTGGTCTGCGTCTCAGATAGAAGGACAGAGCGTTGCTTTCCTAAAACCCTATACATACATGAACCTGAGCGGCAAGTCCGTAATCGAGGCGGCAAGATATTTCGATATTGCCGCGGAGGATATTCTGATCGTCTTCGACGACGCCGCGATACCATTCGGAACGCTCAGGTATCGCAACTCCGGCTCGGCGGGCGGGCACAAGGGGATGATCTCGGTTATTGCGGCTTTCGATACGCTCGGCGTTCCGCGCCTCCGAATAGGCGTCGGCGGCCCGCCGCAGGAAATGGCCATGCGTGACTGGGTGCTGGGTAAACTGTCAAAGAGCCAGCGAGACGCATGGCATAAAGTGGAATCGGCGGCGAACGGCTCCCTGACGAAATGGCTTGCGGGCGCGCCGGAAGGGTTTACTGTAAAGATTGATGAGGAGTAATCGGGGTCCAGGGGACTGCGTCCCCTGGCGGGTATGAATATCGCCCGTTTAAGCACCCTCAACACCTCCGGCTGGCGGGGTAATATTCTTCTCCATCTACCCGTTGCCGGGGCAGCGCGTCCTTGGATATGCCGCGAATTCGCGCGGCCGTTGATGGTGATTTTGCAAAATTCGAGATTCGTTCGGGATTTTGCCTCCGACTCAGACGCCATACGGCAATACGCCGAACTGCCCGAAATATCCGTTCTTCCCGAAATAGCGATAGCTTCGATAAAAGACGAACCGCAGTTATACGAGACGGCCATAGCTTCGAGAGGCGAGGTAATGGCGCGATGGATAGAGCGTGGCGGCATCCTGCTCGCAACAACGGGCGCGTTGATGGGGCCGATCTCGGTCGGCGGGGACAGGCTGCTCATAACGAACGGGCCCGGCGCGGGGCGTTCTCTGCTGTTGGAATGGCTCGCGTTACACGGATACGAAAAGACCGATATAGTATGGACGCCGGGCCAGTATACATACAGGGGCGGGATAGTCGATTTCTTCGACCCATCGTATTCGTGGCCGGTAAGGGTTGAATTTTTCGACGACGACATAGAGAGCCTCAGGCACTTCGCGACCGATACCCAAATGAGCGTGACGAACCTGACGCGCGTGGAGATAAGGGCGCTCTCCTCGCGAAAAAAAGCGCTGATTGAAGATTTTTTCCCATCAGACATGCACGTCCTGTTCATCGAACCGTCCGAGCTGGAGAACGCGGCGGATAATTACGCGTGGCTTCTCGCGAGCCTCGGTGACGGTAGTGAGCAAGAGTACGGCTGGCGCGAGATAGAGCGTTCGCTCGCGCTGTATCCCAGAGCGCGCGTGACCGCGGGCATATCGAGAGCGGAGCGGAGCTGCGGGATAACGGGCTTGCCAAACTTCCGGGGGCGCAGGCGCGATCTAGAGGCTTACTGCGGCGATATGGCCGGAAGAGGCGTATCCATACGCGTGATCTCAGAAACCGAACACTTCAGGGAATGGGCTTCGGACCGAGGATATGAGCCGGCGGAGAGCTCAATATCCGAGGGATTCTATGATTCCGCCGCGAAGACACTTTTTATTGGAGACCTGGAACTATCAGGGCTTGTGACAACGGGCCCGTCAAACGAAACACGCGTTCCGCTCGATTGGGGCGACCGCCTTCTGCCGGGACAGTGGGTCGTCCATGAGGACTACGGGGTTGCCCTGTACATGGGATCGGAACAGATGGAAACGCCGGATGGAGTTCAGGAGTATCTGGTTCTTGAGTACGCCGAGGAGCGAAGATTAAAGATACCGGTCATGTACTTCCACAAAATATCTCCGTACAGAACTTATCCGGGGATCGAGCCGGTCGCCGACAACCTGCGCGGGAGCCACTGGAAAAAAGCCTCCCGCCGCGCCCGCGAACAGGCCGAGACGGCAGCGCGTTACCTCGTTGACGTATACGCTAAACGCGAGATTACACCCGGACGATCCTTCAAAGGCGATCCCGAACAGGAAGCGGAGTTCGAGAACACATTCCCCTACAAGGAAACATCAGACCAGTTAAGAGCGATAGACGAGGCGCTGCGCGACATGGCGCGGATGATTCCGATGGACAGGCTGCTCGTCGGGGATGTCGGCTTCGGGAAGACGGAGGTCGCGCTGCGCGCCGCCGCCAAATGCGTCTTCGAAGGCTGCCAGGTGGCGCTCGTCGCCCCCACCACGCTTCTCGCCGAACAGCACTACTCAACATGGGGCGCGCGCTTCGACCAGTTCGGCGCGAACGTGGAGGTGGTCTCCCGTTTCGTCTCCCCCGCAAAGCAGAAACGCATCCTCGCGGACACGGCGGAAGGCAGGGTTGACATACTGATAGGGACTCACAGGATACTTGGGAAGGATGTGGCGTTCAAGAATCTCGGGCTCGTAATCGTGGACGAGGAACACAGGTTCGGGGTGATGCACAAGGAACACTTAAAGAACCTCTACCCCGGCGTCGACGTTCTGATGCTGTCGGCGACGCCCATACCGCGCTCGCTTCATCTCTCGCTCTCCGGGCTGCGCGACCTCTCCGTGCTCGAAGTGCCGCCGCGAAAACGGCTGCCGGTCATAACGGCGACGGGGATGTGGTCGGAGACGCTGGTTAGAAACGCTGTTCTTCGCGAAGTATCACGGGGCGGACAGATATTCTACGTGCATAACAGGGTGAACACGATAGAACGCGAGGCGATGATGGTGCGCCGTCTCTTTCCCAAGCTGCGCACCGAGGTCGCGCATGGCCGGATGCCGGAGAAGAATTTGAAAAGCACGATGAACAGGTTCGCCTTCGGCGAGCTTGATATGTTGATCTGTACCACCATTGTGGAGAGCGGGCTCGACATACCGAGGGCCAATACCCTCATTGTGAGCGATTCCCAGGATTTGGGCCTGGCGCAGATGCACCAGCTTCGCGGCCGAGTCGGGCGCAGGGAAGA
>Ga0099364_10008993_pt1 | contig 13947 bp, 14 predicted proteins | sample TergutTh196P3_FD_73070 | JGI IMG/M metagenome (GOLD analysis project Ga0099364, IMG submission 73070) | Microcerotermes parvus P3 segment gut microbial communities from Pointe-Noire, Republic of the Congo - Th196 P3 | ecosystem: Host-associated > Arthropoda: Insects > Digestive system > Gut ...
GAGGAGCAAAAACCGCCGCGTGCTAGCGGCACGCAAGGTTTTTTGCGACGAAGTATTGCGGCAAAAAGACCGCAAGCACAGTGCCGTTTTTAGCTTAAACAACTATAGTTTCCTCTTTTTTTAACCTACGCCATTCCCCTACGGGCAAATCGCCTAGCTCTACGTTGCCTATGGCTACGCGCTTTAGCTTGGTGACAGGACAGCCTATGGCATCGCACATTTTGCGTACCTGCCTGTTTCGCCCCTCGCGAATAGTAATTTTTACTGTTGTGCTTTGGTTTCTTTCACGCAAAATACATATTTCCGCAGGGGCGGTCATTTGCCCCTCTATTTTTATGCCGCGCCTGAATTTTTGCAGCTTTTCCTGCGTAACATTTCCGTGCAAAACGGCGATATAGGTCTTTTTTACCTTGCTTGAGGGGTGCATTAGCCTGTTTGCCCATTCGCCGTCATTGCTCAAAAATAAAAGCCCGCTAGTTTCAAAATCCAGCCGCCCAACCGCAAAAAGCCGAACCCCAGCGGAAACATAATCAAATACCGTGGGGCGGCCCTGCGGGTCGTGGGCGGTTGTTATTACGCTTTCGGGCTTGTGCAACATGATATATACTTTTTTTTCCTGTTTAAGCGGCTTGCCGTCTAGCGTAATTTTGTCGGCGGCAGAAACCTTAACGCCCAATTCGTCTGCGATTTTGCCGTTTACGGCAATTCGCCCCGCCAGAATTAGCTCCTCCGATTTACGCCGCGAAGCTACCCCCGCTTGTGCGAGGGCTTTTTGTAATCGTATTGTAATGTTAATTCTCCCTCGGCTCGTCAAAATCGGCAGGCTCGTCTGGCTCGTCAAAATCGCCAAATCCGCCGACATCAGACTCGTCAATATCCGCGCTGTCCAAGGATTCGCCTAGCTTGGTAGCCAGTGTATCCAACGCGGACGCGGCTTTTTCCAGCGCGCTTTTGCTTGCTTTTTTCACCTTTGGCTCTACGTCCTTATACATTTCCTGCATTTTACAGCCCGCGTCCTTTGCAAAGCGGTTGCAGTCCTGTGCAAACTGGCGTAGCTTTTCCTCCGCACTTTCGCGCGTTTCCTTGTTCACAAGCCGCGGCGCACTTAACGCGCTCAAAAGCTGCGAAGCGTCCGCCGCGCTTATTTTCCCTGATTCCAACAGGTCTAGCACTCGCATTTTTTCTGTTGAGTTTGCCATAATCGCTCTCCTTTTTCAGTAGGGAAGCTGTCCCTACGACCTTATCTTTGATACCTATACATACGCCAATATATGCTAAAAAGTTTCACCGCGTTCAATGCTATCCCGAACTATTTTAAATAAATGCTCTGGTTGTCTAAGGTCAATGTCCGCAAATTTTGCACTTGCCGCAACAAGTGCCGCCCTCATATAAGCGGCGTTTTTTTCAAATATTTCACGTTTGAGAAAAATACCCTTGCTTTCAGCAAATTGACACACAAATGTGATTGTTGTACGAGTGTTTCCCTCTCGGAATGGGTGTATTTTCCATAAATCAGCCATGCTTCGTGATAATTCCGTAGCCTTTTCGTCTGTATTCATGCTGTCCCAGTCTAATGAAGCCATTTTTTGAAGCACAATTGTTGCTTCGCTTTCAATATTGCTAGGCTTTGTATACTCAATGGACTGCCACGCTAACGATTTTTCCGCCTTGTTGATGGTAACTGTTCGTGGCAAGCCCGCCCATTCATATACCGCATTAAATATTTTCGCATGGAACTCGCAAAAATGCTTAAAATCGTAGTCGCCCTCAATGGGCGTTTCTGTTATTTGGTGTATTTTTCGGCACGTTATGTCAACCTCTCTTTTTGCTAGAAGCTCGCCGTCTTTTATTCCCAGCTTGTTTTTGAGTACATCAACATCATCATATAGATATGGGTCATGCTTGCTCATATTATGCCCCTTTTACGGTGTATTCCTCTATTAGGATTCTGTCGATGTCTGTACCAGTTATTTCACCGCGCTTTTCACGTTCAATAAGTTTCAGCATGAAATCCGAGGGCTTAATCCCCTCTGTTTGCACAATTCCAACCGCAAAATCCCATGCCCTCTCATTAGATTGCCCCAAGGTCATATTTTATCCCCTTTTCGTTAGGTATGCCCACGGTATATCCTCTCGGGCTTATGCTTGCATAGTCCTCCTCCGTTGCAATCCCAAGCCGCTCCTTTTCGGCAAACTCCAAAAAATCGTCCGTGGGCGTTATTCCCTTAACTCGTACCGAGCCAACAAGATACTTGTTTTCTTCCATTTTTTATCAATCCTCTTTTCCGCGCCCGAACACCACCAAGGCTCGTGACGACATTCCCACCAAAACCCAGTCGGAGAAAAGGGGCTATGCCCCTCGGAGAAAAGGGGGCTATGCCCCCTCAAACACCCGAACCCTCATACCATCATTAAAATCCACCCCATAAACCCGACCGTTCCTAGTCCACACATAGCTTACCCACGTATCCACCGCAAGCGTAGAAAACTCATTATACTGCAAATCATACGCACGCAAAACATGCCGCCCCTGCTCGGTAAAAAACAGCCGATAATTGTACACGTCAAATGCCGCGACATTCTCAGGCTCGTACACCATGGCTCGCCGTCCGTCATAATCACAGCTGTTTACTTGGCGATTCGCGTCGATAAAAAATACCTTGTTGTTCCATGTGCGTATAGTCGTCCGTGGGGCAACGCTCGAAGCAAGCACAACCACCTCTGGCGGCTCGGCGGCGGTATTCCACGAATAAAGCCCGCGGCTACTACCCTCGCCCGATACAAAGAACAAATAGTCGCCGTTTGCGTGCGTTGCGTAAACTGGGCTATTGTAGACAAGGCGTGTTGTGCCGCCCTTTATGTCCAGCGCGTACAAATTGTAGCTGTCGTCTGTGTAATATAAAGTATCGCCGATTACTGCCAAATTTAGTACAGGGAAGTCAAAAACGCGGCTCAGCTCGGTTCCGTTGTACATTACCTTGTACAAAAGACCGTCGTTCATGTCCACGAAATATACATACCTGCCATGCCCTACGATAAAGGACGGAAGCACATTCGGCACAATCAGCCGCTCCTCCGCAGTGGCGGAAAACCCGCTCGCGCCAGGGATTATTACGGCTTCACCGTAGCGGTAGTTCATTAGGCCGCCCTCGCCGCGGAAATATCTATAGCCGTCATGTGTGGCAAAGCAGCCCGAAAGCACGTCCGCCGTGTTCCGCGGGTGGGTGATAAACATATCGGACAAATCCCTATGGGGCGCGGGCGGCGCGTCCGCGCTTACAAAAAGCTCTGGGTCAGCCCACCTAAAATTAGTGCGGTATGCCCTCACTCCGCCGACCACGAGCAAAATCAAGCTAAACATGCACGCCACAGAAAGCGCGGCGATTGTTATTTTCATAGCCTTGAGTGATTTTTTGTCGTCGTTTCCTGCCACGGCACTGCTCACGTCGATGACCGACTTGAATTTTTTGTAAAAATCGTCAATCGAGCCGTACAAAATGTCGCCGCCCAATATTTCCATGATAAACTGCTCGACACGTACAGGAATTTCTATGCCGTATGCCGAAATAGGCGGCGCGTTCTGCTCTGGTGCGTCCATGCCAGTCACTAGCTTGTAATAAAGCTCGGCAATTTTAGTAATAGACGGCCGTATGTCCGTTTCCCACGAAAACGCGGAGCAAATCATTAGCTTTTTAAAGGTATTTACCCTAAAATCCTCGGGATTTACATTAAATAGTATTTTTTGCTCGGCGGCCTGTGCCATGCTCAAAACCAGCGGACGAATAAAATAATACGCCTCGTCATAGTCCATGGTCTGGCTTCCCATAAACTGGGAAACAGGGGTCATGGAACACACGCGGCAGACAATATACGCCGTATTATTGCGTTCAAATACCTCTACTATGGGGTGAATGGTTGCGTCACGTATTTCACGCAGGCTCTCGGCACGCCGTATAAATTCCTCTCTGCTGGTAAAATACTCCTTGGAAAACTGCTCGGAAATACCAAGCACGCCGTCGCCCTCGCGCTTTACCATGTAGGCAGGGAAAAACTCCGTAATAATATAGGCCTCGCCCTTTTCGCCCCTTGCCTTGTAATAGGTTAAATAGCTGTCACTGCCGATTACGGCTTGTAGCTTGTACGGCTTTACGTTAATAGGAAGTGCCACGAAAATCACCTCATGCTTTTGGATAGCGGGATATATTTAGCAATACGCCCGCCAGTGCCATATTTATCCACAGCGAAGTGCCGCCATAGCTAATAAACGGCAGTGTAACGCCTGTGTTTGGTATTGTGTTTGTTACTACGCCTACGTTTACAATTACCTGGAACGCCACCATAAAAACAATGCCGATGGCTACCAATGCGCCGAACGTGTCCGCCGCCCTCAGTGCAATCACCGTTCCGCGCCAAATGAAAATTCCAAAAAGGACTAAAATAAGCCCTGCGCCGATTAGACCTAGCTCCTCTATTATTATAGCAAAAATCATGTCGTTTTGCGGCTCTGGTATAAAGGAGGCCTGGCGGCTCTTTCCTATGCCTAAGCCAAACCAGCCGCCAGTAGCCACGGCGTACAGCGACTGTATTACCTGAAAGCCCGTACCTGACGAGTCAGACCAAGGGTCGAGCCATGCGTTCACTCTATCGCCGCGGAAGCCAGTACCCAAGTATGCGGTAATGCCCAAATACGCCGCAACAACGCCCACCAAGCTACCGCCCATGACAAAAAAGCGCGCGATATATGGGCTTGCGGTAAAAATCATAGTAAAGCCTATGGCGGCGATAATAAGCGTGGTACTAAAGCCGCCTGGAATAAGCACCAAGGCACAAATTCCCGCTATAGTAGCGGAAAACCAAAATGTACCCGGCCACGTTTTCAACGCGGTCGGAAATTTTTCTGCCAATACGGCAATGGTAAAAATAACCGTAGCCTTGGCGACCTCGGACGGCTGGAAACGAATACCAGCAAGCTCAAACCACCTGCCCGCGCCGCCTACCTTTACGCCCAAGAAAATAACCGCAATAAGAAGCCCGATTGTTATTATATACAAGAGCCACACAAAATTGCTGTAAAGCCTATAGTTTATGTTGGAGATAAGAAGCATAAGCGCGAAGCCAGTAATGGCAAAAAAGCCATGCCGCCACAGGAAAAAATTCGCGTTGCGGCCAAAGGTAGCACTGTTTGCCGCGTATTGATAGCTTGCCGAAAAAACCATGATTACGCCGACAATCGCTAGAACAGTAACGGTAAGAAACACAGCCGAATCTAAATTAAGTACGTTAATTTGTCTTTTTTGCACTTGTTGACCCTTTTCTATTTGGCGTGGTTTTTCATGTGCGGAGGGGCTAGTCCTCGTGACGTTGCGCGGCGAAGCCGCTTTCCGTGCGGTATTGCCATAGCTGTCCTGCATTAAATCACGCCCCTCACATACTCTTTATATAATTTACCACGTTCCTCGAAATTTTTAAACATATCAAAGCTCGCACAGGCAGGCGACAAAAGCACAACCGAGCCAGTTCTAGCCATTTGCTTTGCGTAGCCGACAGCCTGCTCCAGTGTTGCCATTTTCTGGTAATCCGTAAAGCCCGCTGTGTCGCACGCCTTTATAATTCTATCTGACGTTTCGCCTATAAGCAACAGGTGAGAAACTCTGCCGTCAAAAAGCCGTACCCACGGCAAAAAGTCCAAGCCCTTCTCAGAGCCGCCCGCGATTAAAATAATCGGCTTGTCGCCAAACGCGCCCAACGCCTTGATTGCCGCGTCCGTGTTGGTCGCCTTGGAGTCATTATAATACTCTACGCCGCCGATGTCTGCTACATATTCTATGCGATGCTCCACGCCCATAAATTCGCGTAGCACGGCGGTAACGCTGTCTATTGTTGCGCCTGCGGAAATGGCTATTGCGGTAACCGCGAGGGCGTTTTCCGCCAGTACCCTTGTTTCCGCGAGCGGCATTATTGGTGTATCTTGGAAATAAATTTTGCCGTCCCTTACGAAAACAAATGAATCGCGCGCGCCCTCGGGACACTCGCCCAACGTAAAAAAGAGCGTTTTCGCCTGTGTTTTTAGCGTTCGAGTTATTTCACAATCATAGTTTAACACACAAATGTCATTTTGTCTTTGGTTTTCAAAAATTCGACATTTCGTTTTTATATAATTTTCCATGGTTCGGTGGCGGTCGATATGGTCTTGCGTTATATTGAGTATCGCGCTTACCCTTGGGCGAAATTCGGAAATGGTTTCTAGCTGAAAACTGGAAATTTCTGCCACGACAAGGCTGTCGCTCGAAAGCTCGCTTACAATGGAAGTAAGCGGCGTACCGATATTGCCCGCAACCGCGGTTTTTTGGTTGTTTTTTTTCATTATCTCGCCTACCAAGGTAGTTACGGTGGTTTTGCCGTTCGTGCCAGTAATCGCGAGCATAGGGCATGGACATAGGCGGTACGCAAGCTCCGCCTCGCCCCATACTGGAATGCCGAGCGACTTCGCCCTTTGCACAAACGGCGCGTAAATGCTTATGCCTGGGCTAATTATTATGCAGTCATAGTCCTGCACTAGGTCGGTTGCTTCTTCGCCAAGCCGTGCCGTGAATTTGTGCGAATGTTGCCATTCTATGGCGTTTTTTGTGTCGGTTATGGTTACCTGCGCGTTTTGGGCGTGCAGTGCTAACGCCGCCGCTTGACCGCTGCGCGCCATTCCGCAGACGAGGATTTTTTTATTGGAAAAATCTGACATACTAAACCTCCGAAGTTATAAAGGGGAAATGTCAAACCCCCATAATGGCTAAATATCCCAAAAGACACGCAAGCGCGGTTATTACACAAAAAAACGCAACAACCTTTTTTTCGGGCCAGCCGCTAAGCTCAAAGGAATGGTGAATAGGTGCCATCTTAAAAAACCGCCTGCGCGTTAATTTGAAATACACCACCTGTATAATAACAGAAAGCGACTCGATTACATAAATAATAGCAACAATCACCAAAAACAGCGGCATATTCAACAAAAGGGCAATCGCCGCCACAAAGCCGCCGAGCGCGAGCGAGCCAGTATCGCCCATAAAAATCCTCGCAGGGTGCGCGTTAAACAGCAGAAAGCCAAGCAGCGAGCCAACCGCCGCGCCAGTAACTGGAAGCACAGGCGACTGCATAATCCACGCCGCAAACATAAAAAACGTAGCAATAATAACCGTAACGCCCGCCGCAAGCCCGTCTAAGCCGTCCGTAAGGTTCGCGCCGTTGGTACAGCTCAAAAAGACCAAGCACACAAAGGCAGGGAACATAAAGCCCACATCAAAGCGCATTTCTGGGAAAAACGGAATAATAAGCTCGGACGTGTAGCCTGGCAGAGTTTGCCAAAACATCACAAAGCCGACCGCCACTACAAGCTGCGCAACGAGCTTTTGGTACGCTCTAAGCCCTAGGTTTTGCTTACGCAGAATTTTTAAGAAATCGTCCACAAAGCCAATAACGCCGAACGCCAGAGTTACGCCCACTACCGCCATAGCGTGCGGATTGTCACGCACTACCACAAGCGCGGCAAGCAGAAAGCTAATAATAATCATTATGCCGCCCATGGTAGGCGTGCCAGACTTTTTGTGATGTGAGGACGGGCCGTCCTCGCGGATATTTTGTCCAAATTTTAGCTTAATCAAGGACGGAATCATCATGGGACAAAGCGCGATATTGGCGATAAAGGCGATAAGCGCGGCGAATAGGGCGGGGTAGATAGAGCTGTGCATTGAATAATGCTCCTTTCGTTTGTGGTGCATGGGTTTATGGCTTGGTTGGTTGTGGTGCATGGGTTTTATAGCTTGGTTGGTTATGGCTCATTATGGAACGCGGATTTTCGCGGATTTGGCGGATTTTCGCGGATTTTTTCTTGCTTTAATTAAAAACTGATGGAATGCAGACTTATGCGAATTTATGCGGATTTATGCGGATTTATGCGGATTTATGCGGATTTATGCGGATTTATGCGGATTTATGCGGATTTAAAATCCGCGTTCCATAAATCAGTTGTTAAATCACTGGGGGCTTGCAGGCTCTTGTAGGGGACGGATTTATCCGTCCCGAGGTACGCACGTTCTATAATTTAGGGACGGATAACGTCCATTAACGCAGACCGAGGCAACCTCGGGGCGAACAACGTTCATTAACGCAGAGCGAGGCAACCTCGGGACGGATAAATCCGTCCCCTACAAAAAACCTGCAATTCCCCCACAACAAACGCAATATTTAAACCTGCATTTCGTGTCTGCTGTGCCACGCTCCCTCTGTGCCTCTGTGCCTCTGTGTGAAAAAATCTTTTAACTAAAGAATGGGAGTTATACGCTTTACCTACGTTCATTATTTGTCAAAAAGATTTTCACACAGAGGCACAGAGGCACAGAGGGAGCGTGGCACAACAGACAATAAAAGGGAGTTTTAGGGTAATTAAACACGGATTCAACGGATTTACGCGGATTTTGCGGATTCGTTCGTGGTAAAATATATCGCCGTTTAGTAGTTTACGCGGACAAAATCCGTGGAATCCGCGTAAATCCGCGTTTAATGATTTTAAAATCCGCGTTCCATGCCTTTAAATTAAACCTATCCTCTAAAAAGCTCCGCCAACTTCCCAAACCTCATACCATTAGACGCTTTCAACAAAACCGTATCGCCGCGGCGGATATGTTCATTTATATCAAGCTCGCCGAGCGTGTCATAATGATACGCCTCTCTTTTTCCTGTTGGTAAGCCGTTAAGGCTTCGAGGCGACATTCCCACAACCGTACAGTCGGAGTTAAACCCCTCGTTAATCCACCGCGAAAGCGTACCTACCGTAATAAGCAAATCCACGCCAGACTGTGCGGCAAGCTCGCCTACCTCGCGGTGCAGGGCTTGCCCCGCGCCGCCAAGCTCGAACATATCGCCCAAGACTGCCACGCGCCGCCCCTTCGCGCCGCATAGGATTTTTATGGCCTCGCGCATGGAGGACGGGCTTGCGTTGTACACATCGTCTATAATTCTTATGCCGTTAAACTCGAAAATATTTAATCGGCCGCTTGGCGGAACAAAATTTTCAAACGCGGCGGAAATTTGCGCGGGCGTAACGCCTAGCTCAAGCCCCACGACACAAGCCATAAGCGCGTTCATTGCCATGTGCCTGCCAGGTAGCGGCACGGTGATGTGAATCGCCTGTCCGCGCCAGTTGAACCAACAGCGCGTTCCGTCAAAGCCTAGCGGCTCGGTGACGATGTTCTCGGAGCAGGGCAAAAGCACGTTATAGCCGCGTGTTTTTTTGGCGGCTATTGCCCCCGTGAGAAGCGGGTCGTCGCCGTTCAAGACAATTGTACTGCCTAGGCGTACGCCGTCAAGTATTTCTAGCTTTGCCCTTAGTATGCCCTCTCTGCTTCCAAGATTTTCTATATGGGAATCGCCTATATGCGTGATTACCGCTATGTCGGGCTTGCCGATTAGGCTTAGCTCGTGCAATTCGTTGGCGTGGTTCATGCCCATTTCCAGCACGAGTACCTCGTCGCCCTGTTCTAGCTGAAAAATAGAAAGCGGCACGCCGATGTCGTTATTATAATTTTTTATGGTGCTTTTTGTTTTATATTTCTGTGCCGCAATTTGTGCCGTCATGTCCTTGGTGGTGGTTTTTCCTGCGCTGCCAGTTATTGCCACTACCTTGACACCGCAACGCCGCCTGTACATGGCAGCTATGTCCATAAGCGCGCGCCGAGTGCAACGTACGTATATTATAGGAATGTCCATGTCGGAAGGCGCGTTTTGCTGTTCTGACAATACGCAAATAGCACCGTTTTTTTCGGCTTGTTTAAGAAACTCGTGGCCGTCACTGTTTTCGCCCTTTAGCGGTACAAATAACGCGCCTGGGGTGATTGTGCGTGTGTCGATGGAAATGGAGGTAACTATTTTGCCCTCGTGACGTTGTGCGGCTTGCCCTGCTCGTTCGGCGAAATCGCAAGCAATGAAGCCGCCATTACAAGCCGAAATTATTTCTCGTATGGTTAAATTCATAAGTTTTCACCGTTAGAATTAAGCAATCGGCACTCCTCCTCTTTATCGGGAATTTCCGTTTTGTACATACGAAAGTAAAGTACACCGCTTGCGATATAGAAACCAGTCGGAACAAGAAACCCCAATATAAGCGACACACAAGCGAGCGCGTAACCAAGGTCAAGGGCACTGCTCCAGCCATTAAAGAACGACTCAATAGAGCCTGCAAAAACAATAATCGCCGCGACCAAAAACAATACCATGAACAGCAAATTTGTGACTATAGCAACGTAAGAAAAAACGGCGCATTTTTGGGGCAAGCCGTATTTGCGTATCTTTAAGTGTGCAATGATATTTATAACTAGCACTACTACGTGTGCAATAAACGGTATTACAAAGCCCAAAACCACCACCGCGAGATTAAGTACCCCACAGACAAGTATTAGTCTTTTGAAATTTACTATTTCCTCTGTATTCATTCAGTCAACGCCTCCACTGCCGTCTTAAAATCGTCAAACGGATACTTTGTTTTTCCTATTTCTTGGTAATCCTCGTGACCCTTGCCTGCGATAATAAGCGCGTCGTCGGGCGTTAGCATTTTTATGGCAAAAAATATAGCGTCACGGCGGTTTTCAATGATTTCATACGGCGTGGGCGTTTGCTTAACGCCCTGTTCGACCTGCTCCAGAATTTCCAACGGATTTTCCGTGCGTGGGTTGTCAGAGGTCAAAATGCAGTAATCGGACAGCTCGCCTGCGATTTTTCCCATTATGGGGCGCTTGATTTTGTCCCTGTCGCCGCCGCAGCCGAACAGTGTAATCACGCGGCCTTTTGTGGATTCGCCCACCGAGGGAATTATATTTTTTAAGCCGTCTGGCGAATGTGCGTAATCCACGAAAACATTTAGACCGCGCGTATTTGGTACTGCTTGTATACGCCCAGGCACACCGCTAAGGCGCGAAACCGCTTCCCGCACAGCTTCCAGTGGAACGCCCAACGCCGTAACGGCGGCAATAGCGGCAAGCGCGTTGTAGATATTGAACCTACCGCCCAAGGGCAGAGCAAAGGGCGCGGCGTTAAGCGAAAATGCGGAGCTTGTTGGGGTGCATACTATGTTGGTTGCCGTAAAATCGGCGTTAGCCAGTCCGTATGTGTAAAACGGAGCTTCGCCATGCGCTTCTAGCATTTGTCGTGCGTAGTCATCATCTATATTAACCACGGCAAAGCGACTTTGCAAGAACATAACGGCTTTTGCCTGCGCATATTCTTGCATTGTGCCATGAAAATCCAAATGGTCTTGGCTCAAATTGGTAAAAACGCCTACGTCAAAGGTAAGCCCCTGCATTTTGTACAGCGCGAGCGCGTGGGACGATACCTCCATGACAATATCCTGCACGCCCAGCGCGTGCATTTTCGCAAAAATCTCATGAAGCTCGGGCGGGTCGGGCGTGGTAGACGTAGCAAATTTTATATCCATGGGCTTGCCCAACGCGCTTATGCCAGTCGTGCCTATTAGCCCTGTTTTCCTGCCGCTTCTGCGTAAAATTTCTTCTATGAAGTAGGTGGTGGTGGTCTTGCCGTTTGTTCCTGTTACGCCGATTAGGCGCGTGCGGTGTTCTACGCCAGGAAGCTGCTCCTCGTGACGTTGTGCGGCTTGGCACGATAGGTCGCCGAAGTTACAAGTGGCGTAGCCACTGTGCTGTGCCGTGCCGTAGAAATTAGCCGATATATACGCCATGGCCTGGCGTGTGTTTGGGGTGGATATTATGCCTATGGTTGGGGATTGGTTTGGGCTTTGGCTTGGCGTTGGGCTTTCGCTCGGGCTTGGCGGCAGGAAATCCGTGGGAATATTTTCCATATCGTCCTGTACAAGAATTGCCGCCGCGCCAGCCAAAATTGCTTGCCCTATAAACCTATGCCCGTCCACAGCCGCGCCGCGCAAACAAATAAATAACGCGCCTTGGCAAGCCTGCCGCGAATCATAGACTATCCTTGTAATTTCGCCGTCATAGCCGCGAATGATTTTATGAGGTATGTTTTTAAATAATTGGCTTAGCTTCAAAATAATCAACTCCAAACGCTTACTAGAAAATATATTAAACGGAATAAAAGTATATGTCAAAATTATGTTGTGCCGCAGGAGCATAGGTGATATTATTCCCATATAAAAACTAGAAAGCCTCCCCCAAAATGAAACCAACAAACCCCCACAGCGGTCATCGCCAAAGAATCCGCAACAAATATATCAATGACGGCATAGAAAATTTTGCCGACCACGAGGTCTTAGAGCTTCTGCTTTTTTATGCCTATGCGCAGAGGAACACCAACGATATTGCGCACAAAATGATTAGCAAATTCGGCTCGTTACATAATTTGTTTGAGGCTGATGTAAACACACTGATGAACAATCTCGGCTGCTCGGAGAATGTGGCGGTTTTGATTAGCCTTGCGCCAAAAATAGCCAAAAGGTACTTCAAGGCTAGGTGGGACGCAGGTACTGTGTTCAAAAACGAAAGGGTCGCAGGCGAGTATTGTATCGCGCATTTTTTGGGCAAAACGAAAGAGGAATTTTATGTACTGTGCTTGGACAAGAAGTGCAAGCTGATTAACTGTGTGCTTCTCGCCGAGGGTACAATAGACGAGGCGAGCTTTTATCCGCGCGAGCTAGTAGCCGCCGCGCTTCGCAACAACGCCGCGGCGGTTATTTTGACACACAATCACCCTGGCGGCACAATCGAGCCGTCACGCGCCGACAACGAGCTAACGCGCCGAATAGTGGAAATAGTCGAGCCGCTGAATATCGACATAGTTGACCATATTGTCGTTTCCGGCGACAAATATTATTCCTATGCCGCGAGAAGGAAGCATGTGGGAGGCTATGTATGAGTTCTCGTTCCAAAAATCCCAAAAACGGATTTTCGTTTTTCCTATTATCGTTATTTACTTTAAGTATCGCCGTTTTATATGTTTTTTTAGGCGATTTAATTTTTACGCCTACTGCTATTATCCCCGCAGACGGCGAGGTAATTGTTTCCTTTATTGATGTGGGGCAGGGCGATGCTATTTTAATTCGTACTGCGGAAAATGCCGTGCTAATAGACGCGGGCGAGCATAGCAATGTGCGTGCGGTGGTGGACGAGCTTCGCGCCGCCGAAATAACGCGCCTTTGTTACGTAGTGGCGACACACCCGCACAGCGACCATATCGGCGGACTTCCGCTTATTTTGCGTGATTTTGAAGTCGGACAGCTCGTTATGCCCGATATAGAGCATAATACCGCCACCTTTGAAAATTTGCTCGAAGCAATCGAAAGCCACGACATAGACGTGTATTTTCCCGAGCCAAACGACATATTGCGCGCGGGAAGCATTTACATGCAGGTGCTTTCACCGCCCACGGAGCATTTTAATGATGTAAATAACAATTCGGTTGTGCTGCGGCTTGTGCATGGCGAAACCGCGTTTTTGTTCATGGGCGATGCGGAGGAACAAGCCGAAAGGTGGATTTTGGAAAATACACGCGCCGTCAGTGCGAATGTTTTAGCTTTGGAAAATACACGCGCCGTCAGTGCGAATGTTTTAAAAACAGGACACCACGGAAGCAGAACCTCCACGAGCGACGAATTTCTCGCCGCCGTATCGCCCGACATAGCCATAATAAGCGTAGGCAGAGGCAACCGCTACGAACACCCGCACGACGAAACGCTCGACAAGCTAGACGAGCGCGGCGTTGCGGTTTTTCGCACGGATATAGACGGCACGGTGCGGCTGGTGAGTGATGGGCGGGGGATTTATAGTTGTTTAAGTTGAAAACGGTGCTGGGATTGCGAGGATTTTTGTCGCAAGACGAGGAGCAAAAACCGCCGCGTGCTAGCGGCACGCAAGGTTTTTTGCGACGAAGTATTGCGGCAAAAAGACCGCAAGCACAGTGCCGTTTTTAGCTTAAACA
>Ga0099364_10008994_pt1 | contig 13945 bp, 8 predicted proteins | sample TergutTh196P3_FD_73070 | JGI IMG/M metagenome (GOLD analysis project Ga0099364, IMG submission 73070) | Microcerotermes parvus P3 segment gut microbial communities from Pointe-Noire, Republic of the Congo - Th196 P3 | ecosystem: Host-associated > Arthropoda: Insects > Digestive system > Gut ...
AAATAAAAGGCGGGGAGTGGGGGGGGCGCAGATTACAAGCCTTCACGCTCGTTGAACTTCTTGTCGTGATCGCGATCATCGGTATTTTGATCGCTCTCTTGTTACCGGCCGTTCAGGCCGCCCGTGAAGCGGCACGCCGAATGCAGTGTTCCAACAATTTCAAGCAACTTGGATTGGCACTGCATACATACCACGACGCCCACAAGGCTTTTCCGGCGGGCAGTTGCTATTTCAGGGGATTTCGGCAGAATATCGGGTCAGTCGATTGCCCGACAAACGGTGCCATTCCGTTCATGCTCCCGTACATGGAGCAAACGCCGATGTATGATCTTTATGTTGATTATGCGACACGCGCGGATACCGATCCCACTTTGACCAGTGGCTATTATTGTGCCTGGGACCTGATTGAACGAGATTGGTATGCTCAAAAAATTCCGCCGTTGCTCTGTCCGTCCGATGGTGAAACCCAACAAGTAACGGCACAAACGAGTTCTTCCCGCACGAACGTTTATTACTGTGCCGGGGATGGTATTTGGACGTTTGCCCGTCGCCCTGATCAGGAATGGACGCCCCGTTCAAGTATCGGAAAACGCGGCTTTTTTCAGCGTGAAGTCTGGAAAACCATGGGAAGCGTCTCCGATGGCTTGAGTAATACGGTGACCTTCAGTGAACGTTTGCTCCACGATCAGGGCGGAGCGGACTTGAAACGTGGGATCGCACGATACCAACCGCACGATGGCGAAGCCCGGCCGGTTCTCTGCTTAAATAACGCGCGTGATCCCAACAACCGGTCGCTTATCCTGAACCCCGCATCACTGTGGACAGGATACATTTGGTCGAACGGTCGTGCCGCAGACTCCTGGTTTAACTGTGCGCTTCCACCAAATTCCGTCTCCTGTGTGGCCGGATCATTCAACGTTCATGAATGGGGGGTTTTTCCGCCCACGAGCAACCATACCGGCGGCGTGCAAGTCCTCATCGGTGACGGTTCGGTTCACTTCGTTTCCGATACGGTCGATTCGGGCGGGGCGATGGTTTACGATGCGGATATTTTCCAACAGACCGACGGCCCAAGTCCATGGGGCGTTTGGGGAGCCATGGGATCAATCAACGGCGGTGAATCTAAAACGGCCCTGTAAAATCCGGAACAACCGCGCTGTCGGATGATGTCATTGACATTCCGCGCAAACGTCGAAAAAACCGGTGTTTGCACGGAACGCGCTTTTTCTCTTACCATTTTCAAAGACAATTGAATTTCAGGAGTCAGGAAATATGAATAAAACACGGTTCGTTTATTTTTCATTGTGTGCCGTCCTGTTCCTTGCTGTGTTCCCCGGATGCGGTGGCAAAAAGAAGCCGGACGGTCTTCCTGCACTTTATCCCTGTGAAATCAAGGTCATGCAGGACGGTGCGCCGCTGGCCGGTGCCATTGTCAGTCTGGTTTTGACGGAAGGTTCCAATAAATGGGGCGTCAGCGGGGGAACAAATGACCAAGGCGTCGCAAAAGTTTACACTCATGGTGACTTTGCAGGTGCCCCGGCCGGTCAGTATAAGGTTTTGATCACGAAAACCGTGATCGAAGATGCGCCAACCCAGGAACAACTGAATAATCCCAACTATGCCGGCCCCATGGGAACGGACTACGATTATATTGACCTGCAATACAAGAGTCTGAAATCGACCCCGCTGACAATCGAAATCACATCCGGAAAAAACACAAAGGATTTCGATGTGGGGAAAGCCATTCGTGAAAAAGTGACGATCCGTTAGTACGGCAGAGCAATCAAAATTCACCACGAAGCACGATGAAGTTCAGAGTGTTTTCTTACCATGAACTTTGCATGTCTTCGTGGTGAATATCTCGTGAACGGTGTCCCATTGGGAAACCACCGTTGGGGGTTTACCTGCCCAACTGAAAATACTCCATGAGGAGCAACTGCCGGTCGGTGGGCGATTCGGCGAGTCGGGTTGCGTTTTTCGGGCCGGTGTGTTCGACGCTCCAGCCGTCCCATTCACGGAAAGCGTGATAGGCCCAATCCCAGTCGTTTTCCTCGAAAATCCCGATGCAGTCTTTCAGGTATCGGTACGCACTGTCGCCCGGTGCCCAGCGGATGGCACTGAACTCACCGAGATAAATATGCGCGTGATAATCCTTCTGAAACCGGAACACAGGTTCCAGAGCCTTGCGGAGTTGTTCCTTGTCCCAAAATTTCCCGTCAATCTCACCGGGATAGTTGAGCGGTTCGATATCGTCGTACACGCTTTGGTGCGTAAACTTGTGCGGCAAATACATGTGAACGCTGTAAACCACATTGTTGATCCCTTCCAGCGGTTCGAACCAGTCCAGGGAATCGGGCGAGCCCCACGGCGCAGGCTCGACAATGACGGCACGTTCCGGGTCAATGTTGCGAATCCGTTTCGCGGTCGCGGTGGCCAGTTGATGCCAGTTCATCAGACCGTCGGGCACGATTCCTTCGCACGGTTCATTGAGCAGATCATAAGCCCAAACCGCCTTGTTGCCCTTGAAACGTGATGCGATGACTTCCCAGGTATGCAAAAATTCCTCTTGCAACTCCTTTTTTTGGAACAGCGGCATGTTCGCGTCTTTGTCGCGCCCGCCAGGCGGGGTGTGCAGGTCGATCACGATCAACATGCCAAGTTCCTCACAAACCGGCAACAGTTGGTCGAGTCGCTTGTATTCGCGTTCAAGCCAATCGCGATATTGTTGCCTCGTTGCCGTATCGGCGGGACCGTTCGGAAAGCCGCCCCAGAGCAATTGCCAGCGAATGTGATTCGCCCCCCACTCGCCGCCGAGAACGCGAATGTCCCGCTCGCCGACATTTGTGCCGATCATTGCCCCGCGAAGCCGTGTTTGATCATGTCCCTTGTACACAGGTTGCGCGGTGATTACGGGATTGGTGACGTCCGAAGTTCTGCGCATCGTCCCGATTTCATGAATCGTGATTTCGTCAAACCACGCCGTTCCGGTCACGTTTTCCAGGCCGAGAATCAGTTGAATCCGTGTTGTGTCCGGCGGAATCACAGCGATCAACTCGATGGTTTGCCAATCAAACGTTCCGGTGAGATTGTCTTTTTGCAGCCATTTGTCCCCGCCGGGCGAAACGGCATGCAACATGCACTTGACGCCGTTCCAGGCGTTCGGCGGTTGTGAGACTTTCTCCGCCTTAATTCTTGCTGTGACCCTGACTCGTTTGCCGCAAAAGGAATCAGACGGCAATTCCGTCGTGACCGAAATGGAGCCAACTCCCTGCGATTGCGGCCTTGTGATTTTCAGCACGGGTTCACCGGTGCCGCTTTTTTCCAGTGACACGTTCGCCTGTCCCATGCCGGTCCAACTGTCACCGGGCAATTCGCGGAACGTTTGATGAAACAGCAAAGGAGGAGTTTCCGCTCTTGCTTCAACCGATCCCGTGCCGTAAAATACCACAACCGCGCAGCAGAACAAAATCATTCGTTGCATGGCTTTTCGCTTTCGTTTTGTGTGGTTGGACTTGCGACCCTCATCCCAAACCGGTCATCCGGGAGTGAAAGTCTTACGACAATTTCCCGTGGGTCTTGAGGTACTCAATCACTTCATCGGCGAGTTGGACGGCGGTTTTCGTGCCGGAGTCGAGAACCAGTTCCGGTGCAACCGGGGCTTCGTAAGGATCATCAATCCCGGTAAAGCCTTTCAATTCCCCGGCGCGTGCTTTTTGATAAAGACCTTTCGGATCGCGTTGCTCACAGACCGCGAGTGGGGCGTCCACAAAAATCTCGATGAAATCGCCTTCCCTGAGCGAATTGCGAACCCGGTCGCGGTCAACGCGATAGGGGCTGATAAACGCCGTCAGGGCGATGATGCCGGCCTCGGCAATCAATTTGGCCACCGCTCCAACCCGACGGATGTTCTCTTCGCGGTCCTGAGCGGAAAACCCCAGGCCAAACCGTTTGGCAAACTCTTCGCCGTGAACGTCCTTGAGCATTCCCGGCCCGGCGTTGAGACCGTGTCGTACATTGTCGCCGTCCAGCACATAACTGTGCTTTTTCATGGCGTGGAGTTTGTGATCGACCAGGTTGGCCACCGTACTCTTGCCGCTTGCACTCAGCCCGGTCAGCCAAACGACGCAACCCTTGTTGATATGAAATGCCTCACGTTCCTCACGTGAGACGGAATGCTCGTGCCAATGCACCTCGACTTTTGATTGTTCGCTCATCTATTCGATTGTCTGTTCCATGGTGATGGTTGTTCTTCCGTTGATAAACACACTCAACGCAACAAACAATTAATTATCATGTCCTGAGGCGTTGTGTCAAGGCGTCTGCAACCATTCAGAGCCGCAATCGTAAGATTGGCGGTTATGCAGGCTGTCGGTTAAAAATACTCAATCGCGTACAGAATCGCGTTGAGTGCCAGTTTGAAGGCATCTTCCTGTGTGTAGCCCTGGCATTGCAATGAGCCGCTCATTTCTTCCAGGGCGCAACTCAGGTCGTAGGGCGAAAGCACCACGCGCCAGCGGCCGTCGAACGAGACGCCTTCCAGTTCCGGCGCAATCGGCACGTTGACCACCTCGGTGCGGCGGCCTTCGATGCGTTGCGGCGTTCGCAACATCAGTGTTGGCAAATTGAACCCGCCGCAAGCATCGGTCAGCAGCGGGTCGTTCGGCGCAAGCTTCGTCAATTTCCGGTTGGGGAAGAGCGTCGCCATTTCCCGCCGGAACGATTCGGTAAAGGGTTTCGACGAACAAATCGCATTGACAAACAGGAACCCGCCGTTTTCGATATAACGTCGCAGGCGGTCGCGCTGGGCGTCGGTCAGTTCAATGGCGTTGCGGCCGTGCATGAACAAAATCGGGTAATCGAAAATCTCATCCTGATCGGGCGTGATTTTGATTGGCCGGACATCCACAGGAAGTTTCATCTCCCTGGCAAGCCGGTCGAGCAGTTTCGGGATGGCTCGCGGAGCCGAATTGGCGTTGCCTTGCAGATCAAGCATGGCAACCTGAATCCGGTTACCGCGATCATTGACGTGATCGGCGAGTCTTTGGTTTGCCGTGGTCGGGATTTCATATTTGAAACGCGGACTGCGCCCTGTCGCATAAGCCAGCACGTTCAGCCCGATGCCGAGTGCCGCGTCGATTTGCTCTTGAACGTGTTCGGGGTACGGCTCGCCGCGCTGGTGAAACCGTTGCAACTCCCACAGGCACGAAAGCGACGGCGGCACCGGACGCGCAGAATCGGTGCGCAGATTGCGATGTGGCGGCACATACACGACACTCGTGCGGCAACCGTAATCAATTCCTTCGAGCTTCCGCATTTGCTCAACCGGGATCGTGATTTCAATCGACCAGACCGGATGATCGACGTCAAGCAGCCGCAGTTCGTATTCCGGGTCGTTGTCGAAAACATCGCGCATGAGTTGCCGGAAGCCGGCGTCGAATGTGTCGTCTTCCGGGTTGGCCTCGGCGAAAATGAACCCGCCGCGATCAATATAACCCCGCAGATTGTCGGCCAGTTGCCGCCGTTGTTGCGGCGTGCCGGAAAGCAGACTCTTGTCGCCGCACAGAAACAGCACCGGCGTTTGCAACAAATCATCCACCGTCGCGCTGCGAATGTCGATGATCGGCCATGACATTTCGAGCCGCCACTGGCGTTCGGCGAATTGCGTCAGATGATGCAAATCGTTTGGGTGCGGCGACCAGCCCGAATCGTCGGCGTATTTTCCCTTGGAGACGAGAATCGGCCGGCGGCCTTTCGCCAGAAACAACAATGCGTAGGCCGTCGCAATGTGGTCATAAGTTTCGGAACCTTGCTCACCTTTCCAATAACTTGCAACGATTCCTTTTTTTTGCAGGAGTGCTTGCGTTCCCTCGCGGAACCAGTCGTGTACACCGATCAAGCGAAGGGCCGAAAGCCGCCCGACGCGCTCGATGCCGTACAGGTAATAGTAGTTCCACGAGCCGGGCCAGGTCGTAAATCTTCGTGTCAGCCAGACAAGTCCCCTGTTGATTCTGTCCTCCACCGGATTTTCATCCGGCTGGCAACAGTAGATATCGCCGTCGCGCACAAAGGCCGAACGGCCTCCAAGGATGCCGTTGATCATGATAAGGTTGGCCACACCCGCACTGGTCATGGTCAACTGCCCTTCCGGTCTATTGTACTCCATATATCCCCAGGAACCATCGCGGTTCTGGCAGTTTTCCAGGTACGTTTTGGCCGCCTGCCAGGTTTCCGGCTTGACCATTGCACCGGCACGTTCGGCCTCGTACAGTCCGAGAATCGCGTATTGCACGTTGGAGTTGTCCGGAACGCCGCCGGAAATGTCATAAGACCAGCCGCCGTTGTACTCCGGCGTACCGCTCCCCTTGATCTGTGCCGCTTCGAGCCACGCAACGTTTTTCTGAATCAGGAGCATATCGCGCTGCGGGTCGGCCATCGCGTAGGCCATCGTTTGCAATGCCACGGTATAGGTCTTGCTGCCTTCCGGAGAAAACTTCCGCAGGTAACTCATTGCCTGATTGACCGCCGGATCGTCTTTTGTCAGACCGGCACTCAACAACGCCAGTACGCAAAGCGACGACGCACCGCAGGGATGACCACTCACTTCCTCCCAGGAGCCGTTCGGTTTTTGCGTGTTTTTCAGATAACGGATTGCCCCGTCAATCGCCCCCCGCACCTCGTCCGGGTCAAGGTCTTGTGCCGGAGCCATGTGTCCCGATCCAAGCACCATGCCCGCCAACAGAAGTGTAATAACAAGAGTTCGTTTGATCGTCATGATGGGATTGTTCCTTCCAAGGCGGAGCAGTGGCACGGCAGACGGGTTTTTGATATTATCCAATTCATAAGAATTTGATGTCGAATCACCAACCTTTTTGACTGAATTATCAACCGGAACGCGCGGAAAGTCAACCTCTGAATAATACCATAAAAAATATTCAGAGGTTTTTGTGGGATTTGAACTCAGGAGCCTCGCCAAAATCAACGGACGCAATAGGGATTGGTAATCCGTTGGGATTGCATCGCCCGGAAAAAATTTCAAATTCAACGAATCATGGCACTTGACACAGGCCGATAGTGTGGTTATTATGTAATCAGAATTGACATCCTCAATTTTTGAAAAATCAAACAATGAGTCCGTTTTCCGTCAACAACACAATCATTTTCAACTGGTGCCGGTGGTGCATAACCATTGACGCTCCGGCCGACGACGTCTTGTTGATGTGAGGAAACAGATTCCTGAAAATATCACAACGAATTTCAGTAAAGCCGTGAGTGTTCAAGCACTTGCGGCTTTTTTTAGTGGCTGGTGGCGAGTGGCGGGTGGCGGGTGGCGGGGGGCGGGTGGCCGAATAAAATCATTTCAAACTTCAAACGGCTCAAACATGAAAATCAAACCCACGCACGAACAATATGAAAATGACTGTCAACGCGCGAATGTCGTGCCGGTGACGCGGCAGTTGCTGGCCGATCAGCACACGACCGTTTCGCTGTTGCAACGTTTTTATCACGGTCAGGAGGGCGTTTTCCTGCTCGAAAGCGTCGAGGGCGGTGAGAAATGGGGACGCTACTCGTTCCTCGGAATTGACGCCCATGCCTTCGTCGAGGTTCACCAAAATGAGATTCGCCTCATTGAGCATGACGAGCAAGGCAACATCGCGTCGGAACAGACGATCCCGCATCACGGCAGGCCGCTCGAACAACTGCGCGAGATCATGACACAGTATCAAGTCTCGCAACACGCGGAGCTTCCCCGGTTTTTCGGCGGACTGGTCGGCTATTTCACGTATGAAATGGTGTCGTTTTTTGAGAAAATTCCGCACAAGCTGGAGAATGAACCGTATGCCGGTTTCGTGATTCCGCGAACCTTGCTCATTCTCGACAACGTGAAACAGGTGTTGACCGTGTGTGTGTTGACATTTCCCAACCGGCATCAAAAAACACCCGACCTGTTGTATCGCCAAGCCGTCAGCGAACTGGAACGCATCGTTGCGGAACTCGAAAAGCCCATCGCGGCGGCGCAACCGCATGTTGAAAGCGAGCTGTCGCTGATGCCGGTGCTTTCCGAGCGGGACTACCGCAAACGGGTTGAGAAAATCAAGGAGCACATCGTTTGCGGCGACATCATCCAGTGCGTGTATTCGCAACCGTTTGTCGCCGACGAAGCCCCGGACGCGATTGCACTTTATCGGGCGTTGCGTTTTGCGAATCCCGCACCGTACATGATTTTCATGCACCTGAGCGGTAATGTGCTGGCCTGTTCGTCGCCGGAAACGATGGTCCGGCTCGAAGGCCGGACGGCGACGCTGCGTCCGATTGCCGGAACGCGAAAACGGGGCGAGACCGAACAGCGCGACCGCGAGTTGGCCGACGAAATGCTGCGCGACCCGAAGGAAAAAGCGGAACACCTCATGCTCGTCGATCTCGGACGGAACGATCTCGGACGTATTGCGAAAACCGGCACCGTGCAGGTCACCGACCTGATGTTCATCGAGCGGCACTCGCACGTCATGCACCTGGTGTCGAACGTCACGGCGGAACTCGAAGACGGTTACGACGGCTTCGACCTGTTCCGTGCGACGTTTCCGGCGGGCACTTTGAGCGGTGCCCCGAAGGTGCGCGCGATGCAGATCATCGCCGAATACGAAACAACGCCGCGCGGGCCTTACGGCGGTGCCGCCGGGTACATTTCGTTCAGCGGCAACATCGACTTCGCCATCACGATTCGCACCGCCCGCATCAAAGACGGCCAACTCACCGCCCAGGCCGGCGGCGGCATCGTGTACGACTCCGTCCCCGAACTGGAACGCATGGAAACGGTCAACAAGGCCATGGGCATCGAACGGGCACTGGAGTGGCTGGTCGTAAGGGAGTAGTGGCGAGTGATTAGTGGCTAGGGGCTAGGGGCTAGGGGCTAGGGGTGAGTGGTGAGGTAGGGCGGTCACGCCATGACCGCCGCTGTTTATCACCACGAAGCACGAGGGACACGAAGGTTTTTAACGCAAAGGTTGGCATCGAAGACTTTGCCCTGTAAGGGCAGAACATAACAGCCCAGGGCAAGGCGGCAGAAATATTTGGCCGGAGTACCGACATTGCCGCCGCCCTGGGTGATGATACCCCAAAAATGATACGACCCTGAAAGGGTCGAACAAAGGAAGAATGATCCAAGTAACAAATCCATTTTATATTACGCCCTTGCAGGGCGATCATGTTTTTTAGCGCGCAACGTCACCCAGGGCGGCGCGGAGTACCGCTTACCCTGGGCTATATATGCGTAGCCCTTACAGGGCAAAGACTTCGTGATTCTTCGTGACCTTCGTGGTGAAAAAAGTACAAGAATACCCCCGCCGGGTACTCGAATACCTCGATTGACGTATTCGAATACTAAAAAATGGTTCTCGAATACCTCGATTGACGTATTCGAATACCAAAAAATGGTTCTCGAATACCTCGATTGACGTATTCGAATACCAAAAAATGGTACTCGAATACCTCGATTGACGTATTCGAATACTAAAAAATGGTTCTCGAATACCTCCGCCGGGTATTCGAATACCCCGGCCAGGTACTCGAATACCCCCGCCAGGTACTCGAATACCCCGGCCAGGTACTCGAATACCCCCGTCAGGTACTCGAATACCCCCGCCGGGTACTCGAATACCCCGGCGCGATCAACGTTGAACAAAAAATCGCGGCTTTTTGCGACAAAATCACGGCGTCAAAACCGGAAAAACCGGTCACCACTAACCACTAGCCCCTCGCCCCTCACCACTAGCCACTCACCCCTCGCCACTCAAAAATGCAAACCCTTGAAAGACACATCAAAACGATCATGCCGGCGACGATCACCGGGTCGGTGATTCAGACGCAGGGGAATACGATTTCCGTGTCGGGGTTTCCGGCACCGGTCGGGGCGATTGCGCAGATCGAACGCATGGCCGGCGAGCCGCTCATGGCGGAAGTGATCGGGTTTCGCGACCATCTGACGCTGCTGTACCCGTTTTCCGAAATTTCGGGCATCCGGCGGGGCAATCACGTCGGCCTGTTGCGGACGGTGCCCTGGCTGCGGGTCGGCGATCAAATGCTCGGACGCTGCGTCGATGCGATGGGGCGGATGGTCGATGGCCTGCCGACGCCGGTTTTGCCGGACCGCATTCCGTATCGGGCGGAGCCGCCGGAAGCGTGCAGCCGGCCGCGCATCAGGGACATCCTGTCCACCGGCATTCGTGCCATCGACGGGATGCTGACCTGCGGACGCGGGCAGCGGCTCGGCATTTTCGCGGGTTCGGGCGTCGGAAAAAGCGTCACGATGGGCATGATGGCACGTTACACGAACGCGGACGTCAACGTGATCGGGCTGATCGGCGAACGCGGACGCGAGGTCAACGATTTTATCGAACGCGATCTCGGCGCGGAGGGCATGAAAAAAAGCGTCGTGGTCGTGGCAACGTCGAACGAACCGGCGTTGATGCGAATGCGGGCGGCCATGACCGCGATGTCGATTGCCGAGTATTTCCGCGATCAGGGCAAAGACGTGCTGTTTTTGATGGACTCGGTGACGCGTTTCGCGATGGCCCAGCGGGAAATCGGTCTGGCAGGCGGCGAACCGCCGACAACAAAGGGCTATCCGCCGTCGGTGTTTGCGATCCTGCCGCGATTGGTCGAACGCGCGGGACGTTCGACGCTGGGAAGCATCACCGCGTTTTTTACCGTGCTGGTCGAAGCGGACGACCACAACGACCCGATTGGCGACACGGTGCGGGGATTGCTCGACGGGCACATCTGGCTTTCGCGAAAACTGAGCACGCGCGGACATTACCCGGCCATCCACCCGATTGACAGTATCAGCCGGCTGATGCCCGATATTTGCGAGCCGAAACACCTCAAGGCGGCGCGTGCCATGCGGCGGCTGCTCGCGATTTACGCCGATAACGAGGACATTATTTCCATCGGCGCGTACCGCAAGGGCAGCAACCCGGACATTGACCACGCCATTGAAATGAAGCCGCTCATCGACCAGTATTTGCAACAGGCCGTCGATGACGGCGCGAAACTCGAAGAGAGTGTGGAACGGATCACACAATTGATGCTGGGGGAGTAGTGCAGAATGCAGAATGCAGAATGCAGAATGCAGAATGCACTTGCGCTGTTGACGATTAATGTGAAACAACGGGATATTTAATCAATGGAAAGTATAATGCAAACTGGAAAAATGTACAAGTGTCGTTGGATGCTTCCCATTCTGCATTCTGCATTCTGCATTCTGCATTTGTCACGTGTTTAACTTCCGATTAAAACCTTTACAAAAGATAAGAGAAAATGTTCGCCGCGAACGCCAGACGGAACTGGCCAGGGCGTTGGAGGCGGAGGCGGTCGTGCGCGGGAAGATCGAGAGCATTGCGCATGACATCGCCGGGACGAAAGAGGAAGGCCGCAAACTGGCTTCGGAAGGGCGGATCAATGTGGATTTTCTGGTTGGTCTGCGGCGGCATGAGGCGTATTTGCTGGCACAAAAGCAGGAGGCGGAACAGAAGCTGGAACAGGTGCTCACGGAGGTCGAGCGGCGGCGGCTCGCGGTGGCCGAAGCGGACAAGGAAGTCAAAATCATGGAGAAACTGCACGAGAAACTCAGGGACAAATACGACGCGGAACAGTCGGCAAAGGAAATCGTCGCGTTCGATGAAATCGCGTCGCAGCGCGCGGCAGGGAGGGTTAGTGATTAGTGGCCAGTGGCTAGTGGCGAGGGGCTAGTGTAGAGTGCAGAATGCAGAATGTAGAATGAAGAGAGCAGAGAGTGGAGAGCAGAACGCAGAGATTTTTTCAGACGCAACAGTATCTCTGCATTCTGCACTAACAACTCGCCACTAAAAAAATGAGCGGAATTATTCCTTTAGGTTACGGACGTGTCAGTCAGCCGTTGATTAGCGGACGCGAGTTGTGGGGTACTCAATCCCAGCTTGCCAAACTGACAAGTCTTGAGTTGCAGTTCTTGACAGGGCAACAGTATCAACTCGGCAGCGAGTCGCCCTACAAGGCAACGCAAACGGTCAGCATCCAAATGTTGCTGGAACGCAAATCGCAGTCGGTGACGAACCTGACGATCACGCAGTCGTTTTTGTCGGCAACGGATTCGACCTTGTCAACGATTTCCAATCAGGTCATCGACGCGCGCGGCAATGCCCTCAAGGCCGTGCAGACGACCACCAGTGCAACGGAACGCCTGGCTTTGGCCGGAGAGGTCAAATCGATCACGCAATCGATTTTCAATCTGGCCAACACGCAATACCTCGACCGCTACCTCTTTTCCGGTTCGACAACCTCAACACTGCCCTTTGTCTGGGGGAGCGATTCCAACAGTGTCAAGTACACCGGCAACGAAACCTCACTCAACACCTGGGGCGATCTCGGCATTTTGACCCAAAGCAACGCCGATGGCGTTTCGGTGTTCGGTGCAGTCTCGGAGGCCGTGCGCGGAGCGACCGATCTCAATCCGACGCTGCAACCGGAAACGCTGCTCTCGACGCTCAACGGCGGCAAGGGCGTCGAATTGGGACAAATACGCATCTCTTACGAAGTCAACGGCAAGGTGACCAGTTCCGACATCGACCTGAGCCGCTGTGTCACCATCGACGACGTGCGCAAAGCCATCACGAAAAACCAGCCGGTCGGTGCGGTGATCAACGTCGATCTGACTGACAACGCGTTGAAAATCGGGCTGTCGCCGAGCGTGTCGGGCTCCATCACGATCACCGAAATCGGTCAGGGCAAGACGGCGCAAACGCTGGGCATTGACTCGAAAACGCCGATTCCGTCGGGAAGCACACTGGCGGGCAAAGACCTCAATCCGGCGGTCACAAAAACGACGAGTCTGGACGCGATTGGCGGTTCGAAGGCGAAAACGTATCTGCATTTCGCGGGGGACAACAACGACATCGTGTTGCAGGCGGTGCAAAACGGCGCAGCGATCACCGATGCCAACGGCAAAACGTGGGACATGAACGGCATTGAAATTGCTGTTTTGTCGGATGCAAGCGTGACGCCGGGTTCGGAAACGGTGACTTACGACGAGGCAACAAATCGAATCACGATCCACACGCACCCTGACCTGACAACGGCACAGGACATCATGAACGCGGTCAACAGCGCGTCACAGGCAGGGACGATCCCGCCGCTTGTTGCGTCGTTGGATTCGGTTGATCAAACGGGCAAAAACAGCGGTTCGGGGACGGTGCCTTTTCCGCCGGGGACGTCTGTCCTGTTGGGCGTCACCGCTTACGGTTCGGGCGAACCGTTCGACCGTTCGGGAATGCAGATCGTCAATGACAACAGGATACACGTCCTGGATTTTTCGGACTGCGCGACCATCGGCGACCTGCTCAACGAGTTGAACGACGAGGCCGTCGGCCTGATGGCAACGATCAACGCAAGTGGCACGGGCATCGATGTGCGTTCGCGCGTCAGCGGGGCGGATTTTGAAATCGGTGAAAACGGTGGCGGCACGGCAACGCAGATCGGACTGCGCACCTGCGCCGGCGCGACGCTGTTGAGCCAGTTGGATTATGATCGCGGAGTCGTTGACTACGACGGACCGGGAACGAACGCCTGGGCACAATACGAATCGAAATCGGCCAACAGTGCGCTGCTTATCACGGCAAAGGATGAAGGCACCGTCGGCAATGGTTTCACAGTCAATTTCGTGCAAACAACCGATCCGGACGGACGAGTGCTCGTCTCGTGGGATTTCGTGCCACCAGCGCAACAACAGGACGCGAAAACCATCACCATCGGCATCAATTCCGGTGTGACAAAAGCCTGCGAAATCGTGGCCGCATTCAATGAGCAGGTCGGGCCGCGTGACCTGTTCGTTATGACGCTCGACGACACGGACGGCACCAACGCGGGTCTGGGCGTCGTGTATGAAGGTACCACCGTGACAGGTGGCGGCGAAAAC
>Ga0099364_10008995_pt1 | contig 13942 bp, 12 predicted proteins | sample TergutTh196P3_FD_73070 | JGI IMG/M metagenome (GOLD analysis project Ga0099364, IMG submission 73070) | Microcerotermes parvus P3 segment gut microbial communities from Pointe-Noire, Republic of the Congo - Th196 P3 | ecosystem: Host-associated > Arthropoda: Insects > Digestive system > Gut ...
TCTACAGATTGCAGGGATAAAAAAGCATCATCAAAACTTTGTACGGCTTTGGTTAGGCTGTTAATGGTGTGTTTGTCGGTCTTGGCACATAGTTCTAATTCTTGGGCTAGAAAAGTGTACTCGGCAAGAATGAGGGTTTGAGGGTCGGCTGTAACTTGGGCTTCTTTGAAAGTAAGCATTGCACTGGCTATACCTGTTTCATACAATATACGCCCTTCTTGTTCCTTGCCCCTGATCGCAAACCCTTTGCGACCTATATCAATATTTAAGGCTGCGCCAGAAATACTATTTACTAAGGTAACCAGATCCAAATTCAGCCTCTACTTCTGTAAAATTCCAGCCGGTTTTTAACAAAATATCCAATCCTACTTTTTCCTTGAATACTTTAGCTAGATAAGGGGGCATTGGAATTGTTTTCATTAGGCGCATATATCCTTCTTCATCACCAGATTGCCACAATTCTGCGGCTTTGCAGCCTATCGCTAGTTTTTCGTCCAAGGTCATGGTTTGATTCATTAATATCTCCCTAGCATAAGTATACTTTACAATCAAGAACCCCGCAAGAAGATTCATTTTTCTCAAAACCCCCGCCTGCCGCCATTGACGGCGGTCGCTGGCGGGGGGCATTTATTTGGGAGGGGGCGGTCTTAGCGCAGCCTCGACACAGGCACAACTTGATAGCCTTCCCGGGCAATTGCGTCAAGAAGCACATTAATGTACTGGAAAAGATATTCAGTGCGGCCGCCGGGATTAAGGCCAAGCCGTACAGGTATAACCATGCCCGGCTCAATCATGCCCATTATGCGATCTATCATGCCGGCGGCGGAATAACAAGGCAGGCCGAAGCTGCGTTCATCTTCATGGCTGACCCAGTCAAGGGCATCCGCATCGCGGCCTACTGTTGTATAGCCTGCTGCGGATGCGGCAGCATGGGCGGACGCGGAAATATTATACCAGGGCGGATGCCATAAAAGAGCAAGCTCCCTGCCCGTGGCATTAAAATATTCATCCTCGTTTCTGGCCAGGCCGCGCAAAACAAATTCATTGTCAATCTGATACCGCGGATCGGAAAGGTCAATGGCGGAAAAGAAAAGTGAAGCGGCCTCATGACCGGCTTCTGCTATGTCACGGGAAGCTCCGGGGTAGCTGCGGATAAATTCACCGCCCAGAAAAAAAGTAGCTTTAATGCCCCTTTGATCAAGCGCTTCAAGAACTTCCGGCAAGCCTTCAGCATCATCATAAAGGTCAAAACAAAGGCTTATTTCCATTGGCCCGGAGCGCAGTTCATATCCTGTAACGGGAAAAATCGGGAAAGTCCCAACCGATGCAATATTCCTTATCATCAGAATATTTTCCCAGGGGCCTAAACCCTGATCTTCAATAAATACCCTGTATTGGCTTGATATCTGGGAAGCAGGCCTTAACCGGGGGTTTGCGATCTCTGTCCAGGCTGATCTGCCGTCCGTAACATACCATGTGCCGCTGCTTTGGGCAAGAATTCCCGGAGCAGCGTTAATGTTATCAGGCGAAGCCCCTGTTTCAAAGCCAAAATTGCCGGCCCTTGAAAGGCAGATTAGTTCCCTTGAAATAATCCTTGCGCCGTCACCGGGAAACAAAACAACTCTTTCTATGCGTTCTGCGCCGCCTGTAATTATTTCATTGCTGCCAATCCAGAGGCAGGAATAAGCCGGCCTTGTGCTGATGGTTAAAAGAAGTTTCCAGCCTTCATAATCGTAAATGTATATTCCGCTTTCTCCCCAAAACAAAACCATGCTCCCGTCCGGAGAAAGGCTTGCCTCCCTTGCCTGCGGAGGATTCATGGAAGCAAAGGACGTCGTTTCCCTGCCGGGATTCAGTCGCCAGGCCTGCGTTGTTACTGCCCCGTTTTGTCTTATTGATGCCAGAATGGTAATTCCGTGCGTATGCGGCGAAAGAACACGGACATTAAAACAATTGCCGGGGAGAACCATATAAGGCAGACCGGATATGATTGAATTATTTTCATCGTTATTCAGAGGGTAATAAAAAACCTCCCTTCCGCCTTTAAGAAGAAGAAGTGAATCCGCGTCCGGCGCTATCCAGAATTGATCAAAATACGGATTATACCCAAATGGTATTCTGCCGGCTGTTGATCCTATTTCAAGTATATTGGTATAAAAAGTTCTGGCAAAAAGCTCTGCCGTCCTGATCCTAAAGACCGAAGAACTTCTAAGGTAATATAAATCCCCCTGATTATCCCAGGCAATGGAGTTTATGGTCCCTTCGCCGATAAAGCGGAATCTTTCATCGATAATTGCGGAAGAAACATCGGATGAACCGGCGGATGAATTAAACATGTTCAGATTAACCGTGCAATAATAAAGCCTGCCAAGTTTTGAATAAATAAATACCCTGGAATCATTGCTCCAGGAAGCGGGAAAAAATTTCCCCGGCATTTCCACTCCGGAAGAAATTACGATGCTGTCTCCAGACAGCGCGTCTTCAAGAACAAGGCTTCCGTACGCATGGGTTTCCGGCGCCATCCGCAAAATCCACCTGCCGTTAGGTGAAACTGCCGTCTCCTCGACAATGCCTTTGGGAGCAGTTTCCGCAAAAAGATTAAACCCGCCCTGCGGAAGGCCGCCCCTTGCCGGAATCCTTACAACACCTGCGGCATTCCGTATTTGCAGGATTCTGTTATTGTCCAGAAGGTCCATGCGTTCGGGAAAAGCCGTAAGCTGCCTTGCGTACCTTTCGCCAAGGTAAGAAACAAAAAGCGCATCCTGGGGCAGGCTGCCCTTAAAATTCATCCTGTAAAGGAGTCTTGAATCATCGGAAACATCGGGCGAAGAAAAATTAATCTGTCCCCAAAGCGGGAATATATTAAATAAAGAAAGAAGAATCAAAAGGAAAAGATATATTGATTTTTTATGAATTTTTGTCCGGAACCCAAACATCAGCGCCTCGTTATTTACGGATTAACTCGTCAAGTTCTGACTCCAAAACGCACAGAATTTCATCAAGTTCATCAAGGCGCTTGATGGAATATCTGGCCTGTTTATCCTGCAGCTGCATACAGGCATTATCCAGGAGAGCCTCGAAAAAAGAGTTTTCGTATAATGCAAAGGCAAACTTCTCCGGATTCATGTTATTAATTTATTATAATAATATCCGAAGCATCGTCAAATTGAAAGTCTGTGGACACAAGGCCGTCAGACACAAGGTCTTTAGGCTCAAATTCTGCAGGCATTACAGGGACAATCATGGCATTATTAATTCCGGAATCAATAATCTCTGTATTGTCCCTTGCCCTGATAAAAGTTATTACCGCAAGAAAAGCGATGAGTATTACAAATAGCTTGCGCATTAAACAAAACCTCCCGGTGCAGGCCGTTTTTACGGCTCTGTCTGCTTTTATGTGTCTTATCCTATGCTCATAGAGTCATATAATCAAGCGGGTTAACTGCCCGGCCGTTTCTGAAAACGGCAAAATGGAGATGGGGGCCGGTACTTAATCCGGTAGAGCCTACTTCCCCGATTTTTACACCCTGTTCCACCCGTTCCCCCTGCCTTACGGAAACTGATGAAAGATGGGCATATAAGGTCTGATAATTGTCAACATGTTCCATGATTATAAATCTTCCATAAACCGGATTATTCCCGATAACAACTATCCTTCCGGCAGAAGCTGCCCTTACCGGAGTTCCGCTGGTGATTGCAAGGTCCAGGGCATCATGGAAACGCTGGCCCCCGTGGAAAGGATCTGCTCTCCAGCCAAAACCAGAAGTCAATCTGGCGCTGTATCCCCTTAAAGGCGAAATAAAATAGGTCCCCATGGCAAGCCTTAAATCCCTTGAAGGCATTCTTGCGCCCGGAAGGAAAACTATCTCGCCCGGTAAAATCAGGTCTTGCTGTATATTATTTACATCAGCAATAACTTCCAGCGGAATATTATAGGATTGGGAAATTCCTGATATGGTATCACCCCTTCTTACCGTATAGGGGATTCCATTCATGTTTGGAAGCCTTATTTTCTGTCCAACCCTTAATAAATGGGCATTGGTCATGTTATTGGATGCTATAACCGCATCCATTGAGAGTTCGTGTGCCGCGGCAATCGAAGAAACCGAATCTCCCCTTCTTACCGTATAATCCAGCCACTCAAAATATTCCATCATTGCAAGAGGAATGGGGTCTGTGCCTCTTTCTTCGGCAGCGGCTGCAGCCGCTGCAGCAGTTGTTTGAAAAACCCCGGCTTCCATGTCCTGGTTTCCGGCCATGTCCGGCTGGTTTGCGGTTTCACCGGAGAAAGACATCTGCCTTAGTCCGGCATTGTTTATAAAGGCAGCCATGCCGACTTCTCCGCCGGAATCAGCATGAGGGGAAGGAATCACATCGCGGTATAACAAATAACTTATTGAATCCCGGTTATCCATATAAAAGATGGTTCCCAGAACAATAAAACCAAGCACAGGGAGCAATGGTAATGTAAATGAGAAAGAAATAGCTTTTTTCGATATTATTTTTGAAGGCGCCGGTTTTTTCAAAAGCGATGGGTTTTTCAAAAGCGCCGGTTTTTGCCTGGGCCTGGGCCTTGGCGGCATTTGCTGCCCGGCAAACGGTGTTTGCGGGGATGCATGCGTGACCGGACTGGATATCCAGGGCTTGGTTTCCGGCGCCGGGGCTTTGCGAACCTGCCGCTTTGCACGTATCTTTACCTGCTTGTCTTTAATTCCGGCAAGGACGCTTGAATTCTTCCTTGCCAGCGAAACAATGCTGGCCGGACGGTACGCTTTATTGGAAGAAGCCGTCCTGAAAAGGGAATTTTTCGGTTTTTGATTAAACCGGTTTTTTTTGTCTTTTATCTGAAAAAAAACTACCATAATATATTTGGTTTATCGACATAAACCAAGGGAAGCATTATACTCATTAATATGGTGAAGAATGCCTCTGCCGGAACCATAAAGGCAGTAAGCGGGGCCCTTGTTACAGCCCTTATATTAAAACTATTTTTATTTGATTTTATGATTGCAGAAGGAAATTCCATGGAACCCATCATTAATCCCGGGAAAATCCTTTTGGTTTCCAAGCTAAGTTACGGCCTAAGATTTCCCGGCTCCGGCACATATCTTTTACGCTGGGCCCTTCCCAAAGAAGGAGACATAGTAGTTTTTTATACGCCTCAGGGAGAAATCGCGGTCAAACGCTGTTCAAGCGTTTACCCCAACGGAAACTTTTATGCGCTTGGAGACAACACAAGTCAATCATATGATTCATTATCATACGGTCCGGTTCCGGTTGATAATGTTGTTGGAAAGGTTTTGGGTATAAAATGAATGAACACGATCGGAACACCGGCAAAACCCGCTTCATTTTTTTCGCTTCTTTACTAAGCCTTGCCTTATTGGCCCTGCTTGTCCGTTATGCATATATAATGCTGGGGACCCAGGATCCCAGAATGAGCATACAGACAGAGCTTGTATCAGGCCGGGGCGCCATCCTGGACAGAAACGGCAGGATACTAGCCATGGAAACCAGGATGGGGAATATAACGCTCTGGAAACCTTCCATGAACAGAAATGTAAGTACACAAGACCTTGGCAGGGAACTTTCGCCCATTCTTGAAATCCCTGCCGGAGAGATTCAGGCTCTGATAGATAATTCCAGAAGCAATTTTCTTTATCTGAAAAGATCCGTAGATGATACTACCATCAAGCTGATTGAAGCCGCACAGGCGCAGGGCAATTTAAGGGGCGTTGGAATTGAACCCATGCTGAACCGGGTTTATCCTGAAGGCAGTCTTGCGGCCCAAATAATAGGTTTTACGAACATAAAAATATCTGATTCTGAGGGGCTTACAGGTATTGTCAGAAGCGCCAGCCGCGACGGAATTGCAGGCATTGAAAATGCCTTTAATACCGCACTTTCTCCGGGCCTTGTGCCTTCGCTTCCGGGAACACGGCGATACCAGAACGGACATCAGATTTATCTTACACTTGACATAAATGTCCAGATGATACTGGAAAACATTGCGGAGCGCATCTACAGGGAAAACAATGCAGAAGCGGTCATGTTCATGGCCATGGATCCGCGCACAGGAGATATACTTGGATCGGCTTCCGTTCCGGGCTTTGATCCCAATAACCTTAGCAATCCTTCTGATATTGCGCTAATGGACAGGCCTGCAATATGGTCGTACGAGCCTGGGTCCGTGTTCAAGGTATTTTCGCTGGCAGCATTATTGGACGAAGAGGCAATCAGGGAAGATACAGTATTTTACTGCAACGGCCAATATGAGCGTGTTACAAACCGCGGAGAAAGGATCGTTATAAACTGCCTTGGCGGGCATGGTTATGTAAATGCGCGGGATATAATTATCCACTCATGCAATGCCGGAGCAGCGTACGCGTCAGATCAAATGAGCGCTTCCATTTTTGGAGAAATACTAAGGGAATTTGGCTTTGGACACAGGACAGGTTCTGGGAATCCGGGTGAAACAATGGGCTTTTTCCGTGCTGTTGAACGCTGGTCAGAAAGGTCAAAACCAACCATAGCCATGGGTCAGGAAATAGCGGTTTCCGCGCTTCAGATGATCCAGGCAGCATCAGCCGTGGCAAATGACGGGATATTGGTTCCGCCGCGTATTGTATCCCGCATTGTATCTGCGGATGGCATTATCGAAGACTTTGTCTCCGGCAGGCCAAGGCAGGTGCTTAAGCCGGAAACCGCCCGTGCCATGAGAGACTATATGGTGGACGTTACCTCGGATATAGGCACGGGCTGGCGCGCGGACATTGGCGATCTTTCCATGGCAGTAAAAACCGGCACTTCCCAGATAATCGATCCCAATACCGGCGCTTATTCGGCAACGGATTTTATCGCAAGCACCATTGCCTTTCTTCCGGCGGAATCTCCTTCACTCATTCTCTATCTGGTGGTCATAAAGCCGCAGGGTGAATATCTGGGCGGAAGGATAGCGGCTCCGCCAATAAGGGAAGCCGCGGAAGAACTTGTCAATTATCTTGGTATTCCAAGGGGGCGCAATCCGCAGATCATGCATCCTGGCGTAATTGCCATTTCGCCGGTTACTTATCCGGAAGTAAATGATGTGGTTCCGGACTTTACCGGAGTTTCAAAGCGCCAGCTCCTCCCGCTTCTGTTAAGGGATGACCTTAGATTACGAATAACAGGGGACGGCTGGGTAGTCCGCCAAAGCCCGCCCCCGAACACGCCCATACGTCCTGATACGCTTATAGTCCTGGAACTTGAATGACAGACTTAAAACTTCTGGAAAAAAATTATCCCAATCTGCTTCCGGAACTTGAAAAAGAAAATGAAGACTGCCTTGCTCCCGAAGACCTAGAAATTGAAGAATCTGCTTCCGGCCCGGCAATAATAAAAATCCGCGGGCTTTATGTACATTCCCCGCGCGATCCTGTACGGGAAGCCCAAAGACAGATTCAAAGCCTTGTTTCCGGAAACAAGGGCGAAGGGCCTATAATAGTGCTTGGTTTTGGATTTGGCTATGCCGCAATGGCCGCCGCAGAAGCAGCGCCGGAAAGACTTATTATCATTGTAGAAAAACGCAGGGAGATTTTTAAGTTTGCGCTTGAAAAAAGGGATTTGGGGCCTTTTCTTTTCAGCAACAAAATCGTGTTTATACTTGGAGACATGGGGCTCGAAATAAGCTCCGCCCTGACAATGATTGGCAATAATAAAGGCAGCCCGTTAATCATAAAAAACCGTACTCTGACCAATCTTGATGCTGAATGGTACAGGGAAGTCGAAAAAAGCATACATGGCTGGGTTTCCCGTTACGATATAAACAGGGCAACCATAAGGCGATTTGGCCACCGCTGGGTAAGAAACCTTTCCATAAATCTTGCGGCAATAAGGGATATGCCGGGGATAATTATGCTTCAGGATTTAATTAAAGAAAAGAATATACCGGTTTTCCTTGCTGCCGCGGGACCCACGCTGGATACAATAAGGCCCATGATTCCGGAAATTGCAAAACGCTGTGTTATTGTGGCTGTTGACACCAGCCTGCGCTTTATTCTTGAAGCCGGAATTGAGCCTGATTTTGTGGTCTCGCTGGATCCCCAATACTGGAATTTCCGGCATCTTGACAGAACCATTGCGCCAAATACCTGCCTTATCGCAGAATCAGCCGTGTATCCGGCCTGCCTTCGCCACCCTTTTAAGCAGGTCTTTCTTGGCGGCTCCATGTTTCCGCTGGGACGCTTTATCGAAGACAGGGTTGATCCCAAAGGAGAAATCGGCATAGGCGGGTCCGTGGCCACCGCGGCATGGGATTTCTCCCGGATTCTGGGAGCTTCTACAATATGGATTGCCGGCCTTGATCTATCTTTTCCAAAACTCAAAACGCATTTCCACGGCGCTCTTTTTGAAGAGAAATCCCATGCCCAGTCTTTCCGGTTCGCGCCCGGAGAAACCATTTCCACCAAAACCTTAAGGGACGGCGGCCTTTTTTATGCAAAAAACATAATGGGAAACCAGGTTCTTACGGATCAAAGGCTGTCCCTTTATGCTGCATGGTTTGAGAACCGCTTTAGCCAATACCCGGAGATCAAAAATTTAAGTTTTTCCAGGGAAGGGCTTGCCGTAAAAGGCCTGGAAATCGGAAGGGAAGAAGAATTACTGGCATTGCCGGAATGCAGAGGGCAAATTAATTCCCTGCTGGAAAATGTTTTATTAAAAATAAAAAATGAATTCAGTAAAGACGAATTTAACCCCGAAATTAGCGCAAATACAAAGACAAAAGCCGGAAACAGGGCCTTAATTTATGGAAAAACAGTAAAAACCCTGTTTTCAGGGCTTGAAGAAGTTAAAAACACAGCAGAAGAAGCATATAAATATGCTGAAATTTGGAAAATCAGGTTCGAAAACCGGCATTTTGAAAGAGGGGATGAGGAAAAAGTCTTAAAAAAACTGGATGTTGCCAATAAATCCATTACTCAAAGTTCTGTAAAAGACATTGTTGATTTTCTTTTGCCTGATGTGGCAGAACTTGAAAAAAATCTTAAGGTAAATTACCCAAGTTTAATGCAAAAACACCTTGATTTTTCAATAAATTTCTATAAGGCTCTGGCCGAAGCAGCAAGGTTTAATCTAAAAACCCTGAAAACACAAACAAAAATATAAAGAAAAAAAGCCAAAAACTAAAGTTATTCTCCCAAACGCCGATACTTATACTACGGGAGGGTAACCTCCATAAAAAATTGACGGTGCGCAACGGTTAATTCCGTTAACGTCCAGGCGCACCGTCTTTTTTTTATTTCTGCCTGTAATTCAGCAAAAACTTTCCCAATCGCCTTATCGCATCAGAAATGGTTTCCTTGTCCGGCAAAAACACAATCCTAAAATGGTCCGGCTCTTTCCAGTTAAAGCCTGTCCCCTGAACAAGAAGCAAATGCTGATCACGCAAAAGGTCCATAATAAACTTTTCGTCATTGGTAATGTTAAAACGCTTGGTATCAATTTTGGGAAAACAATAAAGCGCGCCCTTTGGCATGACCACGGAAAGGCCGGGGATTTCTCCAATAAGTTTTACCGCAGCATCCCTCTGTTCCCTAAGCCTTCCGCCGGGGAGCAGGAGTTCATTAACGCTCTGGAAACCGCCAAGTGCAGTCTGTATTCCGTATTGGGAAGGCATATTGGGGCAGAGCCTCATATTGGAAAGCATCTCAAGGCCGTCAATATACCCTGCGGCAATTTTTTTATTGCCGGAAAGCACCATCCATGCTGCCCTGAAACCGGCCGCACGCCATGCCTTTGAAAGACCGTCAAAACTGATGGTAAGTATGTCCGGGTCAATGGCGGCCATGGGATAATGTACAGCGTTGTCGTAAGTAATGCGGCTGTAAATTTCGTCGGCATATACAATAAGCTCGTGTTCAGCGGCAATTTGAGCAATGCCTTCAAGAATTTCCCTTGTGTACACCGCGCCCGTAGGATTATTGGGATTTATTACGACTATGGCCCTGGTTTTGTCTGTTATTTTTGAGCGTATATCTTCAAGGTCAGGATTCCAGTCAGAAGCTTCGTCGCAGAGATAGTGTACTGCCCTGCCTCCTGACAATGTTACCGCAGCAGTCCACAGGGGATAATCCGGCATTGGAACCAGTACTTCATCTCCATTATCAAGAAGCCCCTGCATGGAAATCATTATAAGTTCGCTTACGCCATTGCCGATAAAAATATCGTCAATGCCCACATCAAGAATGCCTTTGGATTGAAAGTCCTGCATTACAGCTTTGCGGGCTGCAAAAAGCCCCTGGGCATCTCCGTAGCCCTGGGCGCTTTGGAGGTTTATGATCATGTCGTGGAGTATCTCGTCAGGAGCATTAAAACCAAAAGCCCCCGGATTCCCGATATTGAGTTTTATTACCCTAAAGCCTTCCGCCTCTATGCGTTTGGCTTCTTTGAGTACCGGCCCGCGAATATCATAACAGACATTATCCAGTTTGGATGATTTTTCAAAATACTTCATTATATATCCTATTTATACCCTGTATCAGGCAGGAGCATATATCCAGCGGCCTGTTTCCTCCATGTATTTTGCAAGAACCGCGGTATGAATTTCACTCCTGATCCCTGTGGTTTCTTTAGTCCAGTTTTTAAGCTGAGGGAATGTACTTAAAACTCTTGCCCTGCCTTCCGCGGCAGTGGATTGCAGAACTTTTCCATGCTCGGGCATGGATTTGGCGATTAAAGTACCCAAAAAATAAGCCGAAAGACCGGAAATAACGCCGTCATTACTGGTTCTTGCCAGAGAAGAAAACTCCCTGGAAGCATTTTCGTACTCTTGATTAAGAAGCAGGGAAAAGCCGTAATACCAGGAAATCCATTGACGCATGGCTGCTTTGCCCCTGCCAAGCCTTGCTTCAAAGAAACGGACGGCGCCGGAAATGTCTTTTCCAAGAATCCTGGCAGTCCCAAAAACCAGGGCATTATCGTCTACCAGGCCGGGATTGGCAGCGCCGGCCTTGTTTTCAAGGCTGATAACTCCGGCTGAATCCGAAAGCACAAGGTATGTATTGGCCAGAATCCGTACCAGGCGGGGCGAATACTTGCCTTTACGTAAGACACGGTCTTCAAGGTAATGAACCAGGGCCGGCCAGTCTTCTCTTTCAAGCAGGGAATACAGCCTTCTGTTCGTCAAAAAAAACACATCAAATGCCGCAATAATCAAGGCAATAATAAGAAACAGATACCAGTTTGATCCCCAAAAAACAGAAAAAAGCTGGTCATCCAGAAAAAACAGGGGGAAAAGGCATAAAAAACCGAGAAAAAATATCAAAAGAATGTTAAATATGATAAATACCGATTGGAATTTCAAACAATTTCTCCTATAATAATACTATATAGTTAAATATAAAGGAGAAAAAAAGTTTAAGCAATAATGAAAAATTATTTACTTAATCAAATCCCCATTGATAAATTCTTTTCGGAAACAGTCTATCTTGACAAGAACTTTATTCTTGCGGCGCCGGAAATGTCCATTACAGAAAAAATTATCAGTATACTAAGAGAATGGGAATTTAAGGAAATTTACAGCAACGGGAAGATACTGGATGACTATGCCGCTGACAAGGTTTCGGAAATCGAAGGCATAGAATCCTCGGAAGCTACAATGATCAGCGACCACGACAAGATCATTAATGCGGAAGAATTCTATACATCTTTTGAAAAATATGTGGAAACCCTGTTTACAAGAGTTTCCATCAAGAATGAAATTGACTATAACTCCATTGCGGAAAAAATCAAAATTTCCTGTGAAATCATTAAAGAAGACAGGCGTTATCTGCTTCGCGTTCAAAAAAAGCCCGCGGCCAATCCAAACTCCAATTATCTGGTTTCCCACTCGGTTAAAACAACGATTGTTTCTATTATAATAGGCCTTTTCCTGAAATTACCCAATCACAGATTGATAGAACTTGGTATTTCAGCATTGCTTCACGATATTGGCATGATAAAAGTGCCGCCGCAAATATACCTTTCAAACAGACCGCTTAATGTAAATGAAAGAAGAGCCATCATGACTCACCCCTTATTGGGATTTAATATGCTAAAGGCCTTTGATTTTCCGCTTAATATCTCCCTTGGAGCATTGGAACACCATGAACGGGAAAACGGGTCAGGTTATCCGCAGAAACTTACCGGCGATAAAATAAGCCTTTACGCAAAAATAATCGCGGTGGCCTGTTCTTACGATGCCCTTTCAACCAAAAGGCCCCACAAGGAAGCCAAAGACGGTTATACCGGAATGCTTGAACTCCTGAAAAATGAAGGTAAACAGTACGATGACACAATAGTCCGGGCTTTGGTTTTTTCACTTTCTATTTACCCGATAGGACTTTATGTATTGCTTTCCAGCGGCCGGAACGGTCAGGTAGTGGATGTAAACCCGGAAAATCCCCGCTTCCCCATAGTCCAGGTATTTGGAGAATTAACCCCGGACGGCAAAAATAAAGTCATTGAGACATCCCAGGAAGGCATTTACATTATCCGTCCTCTGACACGGGAAGAAACAGAAGCTAATTAATGGAACCAATAATAATATCCATAATTGCTGTTCTTGGCAGCGCTTTTCTCTCATTATTAAGATCGGCTTTGATATCAAGCCGCAGGGCAAAGCTCCGCCTGCTTGCGGAAAAGGGGGGAGGGAAATATATAAGAGCCCTTAAATTACTGGAAAAAACCCTGTATTACGAAGCCTCGTTAAGGGCAGGCCTGATTTTTATAAAAATCTTTTTGGGCTGTTTTTTGGGAGTAATCTTCTACAGGAATTTCGGCTCTCAATACGAGATTTTGGCCTTTGCAATAATTTCATTGGCAGGCGGGGCATTATTGTTTTTCCTTACAGAGATTGTATCAAGGACCATAGCCGAAGCGGCGCCGGAAAAAATCACAGCCTTCTTTTCATGGTTTATTATGGTTTTTCCGGTTTTTAATTTTCCTCTGCTTGCATTGAAAAAAAGCATTTCAACCATGCTGTGCAGATTTTTTCCGGCCAGCCAATCCAGGCCCGGCATGACAGAAGACGAGCTGCTTATAGCTCTCCAGGAAGGTGAAAAATCAGGTATTGTCGAAAGCAAGGAGATGTCAATGGTAGAAGGTGTTTTCTATCTTGGCGACCGTCCGGCAAGCGCCTTTATGACTCATCGTTCGGAAATCAAATGGCTTGACTTAAAAGACGAGCCGGAAAAAATAAAAGAGACTTTAAGGGAAGCGGGGAATCAGCAGTATTTTCCTGTTATTGAAGGCGAGCTTGATGAAGTCAAAGGCATAATTTCCACCAGTGATTTACTGACTGCCCTTTTGAGGGGCCCCTTGCCTTTACTTGAAACCCTTATGCACACTCCTTTCTTTATTCCGGAAACAATTCCCGGGATCAAGGCTTTTGAAGCCTTCAAAAAATCCGGAACCGGATGCCTTTTTGTAATGGATGAATACGGCGGTTTTGCGGGCATTCTTACAGTTGACAATTTAATCGAAGAAATCGTCGGCCAGCTTTCCACCGCCGAAGGCGAAGAAGATGAAATAATCCGGCAGGAAGACGGAACCTGGCTTATGGACGGATGCGCCAATATTGATGAGGCTTCAAGCGCGCTCTCCCTTTCAAGCCTTGCAGAAGAAGGAAGCCGCTCGGAGTATCATACGCTTGCAGGCTTTATCCTTAACCTTGCAGGCGAAATTCCAAAAAATGGCGCGTATTTTGACTATCTGGGATTCAGGTTTATTGTTGTTGACATGGACGCTAACCGCATAGACAAGGTACTGGTAAAAAAACTGGAGAAAGATGATTAAGTTTTTCTATCGGCATGTCAAACCTCCTGCTTCCCAATGGTCTTTACAATAAAAACAGAACCAATACATAAGGCGGTAAATTCCATGCTCCCTACGATATAATGACTTAACCAGATTGCTTGAAACGCAA
>Ga0099364_10008996_pt1 | contig 13942 bp, 19 predicted proteins | sample TergutTh196P3_FD_73070 | JGI IMG/M metagenome (GOLD analysis project Ga0099364, IMG submission 73070) | Microcerotermes parvus P3 segment gut microbial communities from Pointe-Noire, Republic of the Congo - Th196 P3 | ecosystem: Host-associated > Arthropoda: Insects > Digestive system > Gut ...
TTAACAGGTAAAATAATCGGCTGTTAACCGATAGTTGAGGGTTCGATTCCTTCTGCGGAAGCCAGAAAACAAAGGCATTTCCAACATACTATTAACATACCAAAAGCAATAATACTACACGAAAGGTATGTTAATGGATATGGTGGAAACAAGAAAGCAGTGTGAAATATGCTCATCTTCATTTATGCTTATGGAGAAAGGTGCTAGTAGGCGCTATTGCTATGAGTGTTCCCCGATGCACACCACCGCGACGCACGCTGAGATTTTATCATGTACAAGACGCGCAATAAAGAAGCAATTAATTTCTGAATTTGGAGGGAAATGTAGACAGTGCGGTTATGATAAAAGCATGTCAGCGTTACACTTTCACCATACCGATCCCTCAAAAAAAGTTCTAAATATAAGCTCGAAGAAAAAAATGTTAAGTATGTCTTTATATAGGCTTGAGGCATCGAAGTGTGAGATACTATGCATCAACTGTCACAGGGAGCTTCATTGGCCCGAATACAATATTCTACGAACAAATGAAGAAACGCATTTGCTACTTGGCGCAAAAATTGATAATAAAATCAAAAAGTGCGCTATATGTTCCTCTATGTTTTATTCGCATGTGAAAGGGTATGCGAGAAAATACTGCTACGAATGCGTGCCATTTGGAGTGAACAGAACATTCGCCGCCAACTATGCCGTTAATTCAACAAATAGACAGATTATAAACGAACTAGGAGGCAAATGTGTACTGTGCGGTTATGACAAAAACAGAAATGCGTTGAGAATACACTGTAAAGACGAAAACGCAAAGATAGGCAAAGCAAAGTCTGGAAGCTTATCAAAAGATGTATCTGCATACAAATCTAAGGCAGAAGATTGTGTTCTGTTATGCACAAATTGCTATTCAGAAATTCATGAAATAAATCAGGCAACCCATCTTTCAAATGAGGGAACCGAGTCTCGAATACAGAAATATGTAGACAAAAGCAAACAATGTACCAAATGTGGCAAACACATTGACAGAAAAAGTAAATCTGGTTTGTGTAGCAAATGTTTTTCTTTTACACGTAGAGTTGTGGAGCGACCTACCAAAGAAGTGTTATTAAAACAATTGGAAACGATGCCGTTCACAGATGTTGCCAAAATATATAAAGTGTCAGATAATGCTATACGTCAATGGTGTAGGAAGTACGGGATACCAACAAGTCGCAAAGAAATCAGTGCAACTCATAGCCAAGAGCGTGCTACTTCTGACCCACATAAAAGTCTATGCGATACAACGGCAAAGGTGGAAAACACCTTGTAATAAACAGAGCATTCTCAGAAGCCTCACATACACTTGGCGAGAGAGTGATTTTACTTACCACATTGCTGCATTGTTGCTATCTCAAAAAACCACAAAAGAACCCAAAACCGAAAGCAGGTGATTAGCATGGACAGCATTTTCACGCATGAAACCAATTTTATATCGGGCAGCGGCGAGGTCGTGCTTTTCGCCGACATTGCAGAGAGAATCGCCACTTTCCTGGACGGCTGCGATGACTACACCATCGAGGTTGGTACAGACTCGCAGACAAGCAACATAACCAAGTATGTGACGGCGATTGTCATACACAGGCGCGGCAAGGGAGGCATATTCTTCTATTTCCCGCTGGTATGCAAAAAAATGCCATACCTGCGCGACAGGATTTACATGGAGACAGGGCTGAGCATCAACTGTGCTGTAGAGTTGCTTGAATCGCTTCTGGAAGACGATCTGGTGTACGACATCATCATCCATTGTGACGTCGGCCCGAATGGCAAAACGCGGGAGCTGATAAGGGAAATAACAGGATACGTCACGGCAAGCGGGTTTGAGTGCAAAATCAAGCCCGAGGGGACTGCGGCCTGCACGGTGGCCGACAGATTTTCAAAGTGATAATTTCAATGATAACTAGCCCGACACAGCGGTGCCGGCATATGGAGAAGTACCCAAGCTGGATAAGGGGCTCCCCTGCTAAGGGAGTAGACGTGTAAAAGCGTGCATGGGTTCGATCCCCATCTTCTCCGCCATACATTGTCAGGAAGTATGTGGCACAGAATTGGCCTGATACTCGCGAACGCGGCGAAAAGACAGGCTAGCGCGGTTAAAGCTGAAAAACGCATGGGGCGCCGTGCGGAAACTTTAGCCACTGCGGTGCAGGCATGCGTGGTAGCTCAGTCTGGTAGAGCAGGGAACGCTCTTCCCGTGTCGCCGGTTCGATTCCGGTCCACGCCCTGGCAATGTGATTTGGGACATTAGCTCAGCTGGGAGAGCGCCGCGTTTGCAACGCGGAGGCCGAGAGTTCGAGTCTCTCACGTTCCACCAAAACGGAAAGTTGGTCGAGTTTGATTAAATAAATAAAGCATTTCCAACATACTAAACATATCAAAGAAAACAGTATTGCTGTAAGAAAGATGTGTTATGGATATGGTGGAAATAATAAGACAATGCGAAATATGTTCGGCTAATTATACGGTTAGATCAGGTGGGTTCAGCAGACGTTATTGTTATGAGTGTAGTCCGATAAATATTCCACGCTCTGAAATTGCATCGTATATTAGAAGCGCAATAAAGAGACAACTGATTTCAGAGTTCGGTGGAAAGTGCAAACAGTGTGGCTATAATAAGAGCGTGGCGGCTTTAGTATTTCATCATATTAATCCTGCCGAAAAAGACTTCAATCTAAGCAGCAACGGTAAAATTCTAAGCATGTCCCAATATAGGGCGGAGGCATCTAAGTGCGAACTTTTGTGTTTTAATTGCCACACAGACATTCATGCGCCCGAACGCCCGATATTACAAACGAACGAAGAGGCTCATATTCTTTTAGGAGCAAAACGCACAGAAGAAAGTAAAAAGTGTATCATATGTTCATCAGCATTCTACATGAGTAAAAGAGGGCATGCTAGAAAATACTGTTACGAGTGTGCCCCCTATGGGATAAAAAGATCTGCTGCTATAAACTATATAATTAACGCCATAAACAGACAAATCATTTCTGAAAATGGAGGCAGATGCACAATATGCAACTTTGATAAAAACAGAAATGTTTTACGATTCCATCATGCAGGCGAAGATGCTAAAAAAGAAAGAGTAAAAGCTGGAACGTTAATAAAAGATATATCGCTATGCAGATTGAAAGCAGAAAAATGTATTTTGCTATGCACTAATTGTTACGCGGAAACACACGAACATGTGAGAGTTGTAAGTTGTACAAATGCAGAAGCAGAATCTCAAATCCAGAAGTATACAAGCAAGCAAAGACAATGTGAGACGTGTGGAAGCAATATTGAAAGAAAAAACAAAACTGGGTTATGTAGAAAATGTCTTAATCATTTGCTGAGAGCTGAACGCCCCTCAAAAGAGACATTGCTTAAACAGTTGAAAACTCAAACATTTGTAGCTGTCGGTAAAAAATATGGCGTAGCAGACAATACAATACGAAAATGGATTAGGCAATACGATACTTGAGACTACATATTTCGGTTATGCATTTAGCTTAAGCTCACTAGCAAAAATCATCGTAAAACACGCCAAAAACCAAACGAGTTCAACTTTTTCAGTGAAAATAGTTAAACTCATTGTCGCCACCACGACTACTATAGCGCGCTTCAGCAAAAGACAAAACCAATGTCGCAACTCCTCAACAATCCAGCATACATCAAAAAGAAAGGAGACGATTTCGATGAAACACTTGAAACGAAAACGGAAAGCCCGAAAATATCATATGCGTCCGTGACCAAGCTGGTAAGGTATCCGACTTTTAATCGGAAAATCGTGAGTTCGAGCCTCACCGGACGCACCATATGCCCCTTTAGCTCAGTTGAAGCAGAGCACGCGCCTTCTAAGCGCGGGGCCGCCGGTTTGAGTCCGGCAAGGGGTACCAAAAATTAATTTCGGGGAGGGGCCCAATGGAAGGACTACGAAATCCGTTTGCTGTGCGAGACGGGAACATCATTCTCGTAAATGATTTGTCAAAAGATGAGCGTGGCCAGAATTGTCGATGTAAATGTCCCGCTTGCGATGGAGACTTTGTAGCCAAGCTTGGCGATATTAAAGTCCATCACTTCGCACACAGCAAAGAGGCTTGCGACGAAATAATCGCATATACCACTGGCCTGTACAAACTTATCCATCAGATATTGGGGAACGGAGCTTCGTTTTATGTGCCATCATTGGTTGTAAAGTATCACTTTTCATATAAGTACGACTTGAATGATAGCAATATCAGGGATCATATTGAGATAGTGCCGGATTGGGAAGAATTTGAGGATAATAATTTATCACTCATTAACGGGCGAGAGATAATTTTCGAGAAGGTAGACTATGATACTGATAATAAAGGGGTTATTCAGGGGTTAGAACTGACGTGCAAGGACAGTAAGGATAACAAGGGCAGCAAGCTGGCACTGAAGGTCATACCACCTAATACTATATGCAAAACAAGCACAGTATCACCCCACGAAAATATGGCTACATTAGCATTAGACTTTTCGGATGATTCAGATCGAATTCAAGGCTCGAAGATTGAAGCGTTTCAAGAATACTTATTGTCAGAGAACTTACCAAAACTTTGGATAAGCAACCCGAAAATTGAAAAAGCATACCCCATAGTAATGAAGAAGAGAGAAGTGGCCTACAAGAAATATCTTGAACGACAGAAATTGCTCAAAGAAAAAGAAGCTGCTGAAAGACTATTGCGCGAAGAGCAAATGAAGCTTGAAGCACAGCAACTAGCAGAAAAGAACAGAAGAATCGCCCAACAAAAACAGTTAGACGATGATAAAGTGTATTCTTCAGGATATACTCAGGTTAAGGGCAGATTCACTCAGCAGACAGAGCAAATTCGTGATAGTTATGGCAATAGATGGATTGAGTGTAAACAATGTGGTGAGATAAAAAGAGATTTTGAGTTCTCGTCATATGGGGGTCGTGATAGTGCAAACCTTGGGAATTGCACTACATGCAAGAGATAAAAGAGATCAGAGATTATTTTCTTGCTAATCTCACTTACCCGTACTATATGCGCCCGTAGCTCAGTTGAATCAGAGCGTCCGGTTTCGACCCGGGAGGCCGCAGGTTTGAGTCCTGCTGGGTGCGCCATTAGATAATGTCATCATAATTGCAAATCTCAAAATTCTCGTCAATTACTAGGTCGGTTGAATCATCGGCGGCGACATTTCCAACATGCATTCTGATGGGATTGCTAATGTAGCTGTTCGCTCTCTTGCCGCTACCAGACCTTTTGGGGAATCCAAAATATCCTATAACAACAGAGAGCACCAAAATAACTAACATGATGACAAAAACTGGCAATGCACCCATTGGTCGTATTTCACTCTCCATCCCTATAGATCTAATCTTGCGCGCCAAAATGCAAAACAAATAATCAGCCCATAACTAGCTCATCCGCAACTTTTCATTTGCCAACTCTGCCTTAATCAGATTCTCACTGATTATGCCAAAGTCGCCACTCCATATCGCATTGCCGTGATCACCAAGCTCTTCGAGCAGGCTTTCAGCAGTCAGTTTGATAGCCTCAATTGCTGATTTGGCCATCTCCGCATAGTCAACATCGTCGCCCTCAAACTCAATTTTTCCTATAAGCGTCTTAAAGGTCTCAAACTCTTCCGCGTTAAGGTCGGCAATACGCGTGCCAACGCCCTGAATGTCGCCGTCAAAGCCTATGAAACAGATAACGCAGCCGTTGTAGCATATCTCCGGCAGTGATTGCGTATATTGCAGTATCATTCCGTTTAACTCAGTTCTTTCGATTTGCCTCACATGCATTTTCTGTAGTTCCTTTCTTTTCCTTCTTCTCTCTCAGTTTTTACATACCCTTTATAACTTCGAGCATAAACTTATTTGCCTCTTTGTCGTCTACCTCTTCGACATAACCGTCCTTGTCCAGCTTGCCGCTTATTGCTTTCTGCTCGATCAGCTCAGCAAACAGGTCGTATTTCCATCCACTGTTTCCGAATGGACGTTTGCCGTCGAAGCATTCTTCATCTTCCCAAACTAGCAAAAGAAGTTTTTTGAGAAACTCCCTAACCGTTAATTTGCAGTTTAGGTCGCCATTGTGAAAAGCAATATCGAGGATACTTTTCCCTTGTTCATCATCAATGACATGATATGTCTCAAACATAAGCGCCCCTAATGTTTTTCCTTCACCTTGTTTGAGTGTGGCGACACCCTCTTTGGGGTTGATTTCCAAATACATTTGACTAACCTCTTTTCCTTTGTTTTCTCCGAGATCAAGCCTGTTCGCCAACCAAGCCCATCAGAGCAACAAACTCTTCCTCTGTCAGCGTAATACCCTTGCCCATCCTCTCATGCTCCGGCGCCCACTCTCGGATGTCGTATTTCGGTTCACGGTCGTTCCAGCTGACAAGGTTAAGCTCCTTTGTCCAACCTTTGGCGTTTTCGGACAGGACTCCTATATGTTTTGTAATTTCGTATTTTATGTCTGGCATTGTGTTTTCTCCTTTTAGAATCTATTTTTCTTTGTATAAATTATAGCAAAAATGCTTTTATGCGTCAATTGATAGCAGTGTATGCAATATAAGCGAGGGTGGCGGAACTAGGCAGACGCACTGGTTTGAGCGACCAGAAACTGGGGGTTCGACTCCCTCCTCTCGCACCACATGTGAGGGTGGCGGAACTAGGCATACGCGCCGGCCTTAGAAGCCGGATTCTGAGGGTTCGATTCCCTCCTCTCACACCATTTGCGTAGGAATGCAGGTAAACGCTGGCGTGGTGGAATTTTGGAATACACATTCGATTTAAGCTCGAAGCGCTGCGGGTTCGACCCCCGCCGCCAGTACCACAAGCCCCTTTAGCTCAGTTGGAACAGAGCGTGTGTTTCCTATACACGAGGCCGCTGGTTCGAGTCCAGTAAGGGGTGCCAACAGAGCATATCCTGCTTATACTGCGGCACAAGCAAAAACAAAAGAAAAGGACGGAGAATAGTATGCAAAAAGAATGGGAAGTGGGCGAATCGGCATATCTGAAAAAGCCAGAGTTAGGCTATAGGTATGTTGAGGTTGTTGGATACGATGGCTACAAACTGCTGGTACGGACTACAAGCGGATATGAGTTTTCTGTATATGAGGATGAGCTTGAGGGGTACTGACAGCTTGGATGGCGATTCGGCTGGATTGAGTTATGCATGGCTATAGTTGCAAGGCATCTGCTTGATCAGGACGCTTAACTAGAAACCACTTACAATCTTGTATATCAGAAAAGCGTTCTCTATTGCAGGCAAAGTGCTTTGGCAAAGCCCACACTCAAAGGCTTCAGGCAACTCATTGATTGCTCGCACTACAGTTCCGCTCGGCTTTTGGCAAACGCTGCAACGAAGCTCATAATGGCTTTCAAGAAACCCCGCAGCTTCAAGGCTGCGCAGAATCCGATATACTTCTTGCGAAGAGAATCCGAATTTCTCTTTTATTACACCCGGATAGAGCCACATGCCAGCTTTGTGCGAAGCCAAAACCTCAGCGAACTGTTCATACTTTTCGTTTCCGAGCGCAGATCCAATCTCTTTAGAGATGTCTAGTGCCGCGAGCGCATTCAGTAGCATTGTTTACTCTCTCCATTCCAAGAAATACAGGGCTATGACAGTGTTGGAAGCAGGCGATGTCTGATATCCACACAGTCAAAATATATAACATTGCGGGTTAGTGCAATGGTAGCACTTCGGAATTTGGATCCGACGGCGAGAGTTCGAGTCTTTCACCCGCAGCCAAAACAATTGAAAACATAACAGAAAAGGAGTCAGCCCATGGAAGGAATATCGCTCAAGAACGGCCTTGTTATCAGGTGTCCGAAGTCAGACCAACACAAGATAACTATTGTCGATGAGAACGAAGCGTCAGGCAATACTTATTGCTTGCGCAACTACAATCTGGAATGCGAGTGCGGCAATACGTGCGAGGTGTCTGAAGATTGGACGCTCAGATAATGATTTTATGCCGCTGTGATAAAACCCGGGAGTTGGTGACTAAGCCTGCAAATGAGGTTCAGTCCTTGCCAAAGGCTCCCGCCATGCAGCAACGCGATACCGCAGCAATGCGCTTCGATTCAAAAACGCTAAACACTGTTTGGCGTTTTTGCTATCGCCGATACCCCTGATACCCTTACATTTCGGCAAAGACAGCCTCTCCGAAAGCAAACAATCCGGCAGAAGCAGAAAACGCCCTGCGACAAACAAGACGTTTTCAGGAACTCCATCTACACATGGTAGCCGAGATAGCCTTATATTATCACATCATTGTTCAAAATGCAAGTCATTCACCCGCAGAAACGTAATTTGTGCATGACTGGGAATAACCGCGATATACTGCCATCGAAGCCGCAAAGTACACAAAAGCACACAAACTCAGCTCTTTGCAACTAACCCCGCCTAGTCCTCAACTTTGCAAACAAATCTATTGAGCTCCTTGCCGGGCGTGAACTTGGGGATCATTTTCGCCGGAATAGTGACAGGTTCAAGCGTCTTGGGATTGCGCCCAACTCGTGCTGCGCGCTTAATAATAGCAAACTTCCCGAACCCTACCAGCTTAACTTCCCCGCCGGCTGCAAGCTCATCGGTTATAGCCTCAAGAGTAGCATTGATAATTTCTTCAGTCAGTATTCTCGTTTTCCCTGTCTTAACGGCAACGGCCTTTATCAGTTTCTGTTTATTCATCTTTCGATCGCCCTCCAAACTTTTTCATATATCTCTTAGTATGTCAGATTTTGCAGGCAATTTGAGGGTTTTCAGTATTTTTTTCTGGATTATTTCGATATCAGGGAGGTTTTCCAAGCAGCAATAAGGTTTTCGCGACAAGAGAATATGCAAAAAAAAGAAAGCGTGAAATAAGTTGACACCTTCTTACAACTCTCACACTTGTTGTCACGATATTAAGCATAGCCTATCATGTATTCCATGCCATCTTTGGAAATTATCGGCAGCGCGCCTAAACGCAGCTTCTCCCTTGATATAGGTTGCATACTCGAAAAAGCTGTCATCGGCATTGCAGCCACTTGGTCCTTCGCCTATATATATAAGGTTACATTCTGGATTAACCTTGCGCATCTTTAGTAATGCCTTGCACATGCTTTCGTCCATTGGCGGCCAGCAACATATTATATAACCGACACCTGCGCCATATTTCTCAATTGCCGCTTCACAATCCAGATTCTCAATATGACACCAAAGATTGTCTGCCTCAAGCGTTGACTCTTCATTTTCTTCGCCCCGATCCCATTTCCAAGAAAAATCATCAGTAGCAATGATGCCCACGCCAAAGTCGCTCAACCCTTTGGAAAGCATGCCACTTCCAGCCATTATCTCAAGGCACTTTCTTTTGCCGATGTACTCTGTTAGCGGCTTTAGCCATGCTTTGGAAATTAGAGCGAAAGAAGAAAGACTGATAAATGCAGTCCTGCTGATATTTTGGTCGATATAGTGTGAAAGGAAATACTCAGATACCTCTGGAGGGTACTTGTCGGGGATTTTCTTTTCTTCGAGTAATGATCTTATTTTGCTCAATTTATCGTAATACTCTGCGGATGCTAACATAATAAAACCTACCTTATATATATCACTATACCGAAATGATTTAGCAGCACCAAATGATGAGTTGGCTCAACTGCGCGGGATCTGGTCTTTAGGTCTTCTCTTACACACGCCACCACCGCATTATACTACAAGTATGTCAGATTTGAGGCGAAATTTATACATTTTGAGGAGAAAGTTATATAATTAGAGCTAGAAAGATTTAAAAAACTTGGAGCGTTAAACGTATATTGGAAATAATGTTGCGCTTTTTACTGTAGTACATTATAATGTAGTCAGCATCGTTAGGCGGCAGCTTATAAGCCGTGGTCGCAGCTATCCAGCATCTTCAATAGAGGCAGGAGGTCACATTATGGCAAACGTGTTTGAAACGGCAGGTTGGTTTTTAGCAAAAGCGCCAATGGATCACAAGAAAATCCAAAAACTGTGCTACTATGCACAGGCGTGGTCGCTTGTGTTAAACGACAGGACACCGCTGTTTGATGGAGATTTTGAGGCATGGGCCCACGGTCCGGTAAACCGTGATTTGTGGAATAGGTTAGAAGAATATGGCTACCTAAAAGTGCCCAATGAAGCACTGTTGTTCGTGGGGTCTTTTTCCGATAAAGAACAGGAGATTCTAGGCTGCGTATGGGATACTTACGGCGACATGACAGGTTTCCAGCTTGAAGATCTTACGCACGAGGAAGCGCCTTGGCGGGAGGCACGCGGCAATACACCTCATTATGCGCCCTCCACAGCGGTAATCAGCAAAGACTCTATGTATGGCTATTATAAGGCACAGTATTCAGGGGATGGCATTGGTGAATGAGTAAGAATCGCCTAGTTAACAGGGACGCTTTATCGCGCAAGGAAAAAAGCCAACAATTGGCATAACCTATCTCGACAAAAACAAGTATGGGCTCAAGGGGCTGTTCACTGCTTATCAAAGTGATAAAAGCTGCATTGACCAGCTCAACGGGTTTCTCGAAAAAGCGCGGAAATACAAAAGCATAACAGAACTGATCGAAAATCACGCTTCCAAGACGAGATTCAAGAACACAGACAAAGCAAGCGAGAAAAAACTAAAACTGATACAATCTGATTATGGTATAGAGACTGGTCCAATGTGTCACTTGCATTGCAGCGGAAGCGGTGGCATATTTGTGTTACATGGCTTTTTGCAAGGCAATTGTTTTGAGATAATCTGGCTTGATTCTAAGCATGAAGTGCATAGTTGACCAGTTCGCGAAAAACGTCCCGCATGTCACAGGGCGCTTTCTTTTTCGACTTCCAGAAATATTTGTAGGGAAGAACTTTGCACTGCGAGAATCTGACATACTAATGCAAATAAGAAATTTCAAGGAGTACAATATGTTTGATTCAAATACAGAGGCAAAATGTGATATGTGTGGGGCTTCAGAAGTCTCATGCACTGCTGGCAAGGATAATACGAAACTATGCAGCTCGTGTGCGAATGTAGTTGTTAAAGGCATTCAAAGCGTGCTCAAAACAGTTGGTGCAATAGGCGTGGTAGCGGACAGAATTGCGTATAGCATGATTGCTAACATGGAAATATCACATCTCAAAGACGACAGTGTTGGCGCAATTATAGAAGTTGAAGCGCCTGTACGGAAAAGACCCGCCTCTCGGTTTTACTCCCAATCAGCAGCCCGGAGCATGCGAGTATCGAAATCAGTGCCACCCTTACATCCCGGCACAAATATAGCAAATAAACCAGCAAGCAAACCGGTCAAAATAAAAATAGATGATGAGATGGCAGCAAGGCGCGAACTTAACCAGCGGTTGCAGGAAGCAATTGGTAGGGAAGACTACGAGCTGGCGGCGGCTATCAGGGACGAAATTAACAAGAAATAATTATTTATCCAAGTGTCTGGCCCTGGGTAGCCTACATAACAAGGAGAAAACATGGGCAAACTTACATCTTTCTACGAAACAGTGATGGACGAATCATATGACGCAGATGATTTTTCCAATAGGATAGCAATGCAGCAAATCGTTTTGTTAGCCGAGTCGATGGGGTTGAATCTTGGTGGCTATATGTTTGTTTCAACAAATTTTGCAAGGATTCCCCCGCCTCTAAGCGAAGCGTAGGCGGCGGGATGAATTGCCTTCGATTACACAGCATTTTTTTTGCGTCAAATGCCCAGATCCTGCCTAAAACTGACATACTAACAGTGTAAGGCGGTGATTGCATGCGTAAGAGAAAACCAAAAGACCCGAGCCGGCGCAACAAGGCGTTCAAGTACCGGATGTACCCCAGCAAAGAGCAGCAGGCATTGTTTGCAAAGACCTTCGGTTGCGCAAGGTTCATATATAATAAAACCCTCTACATAAGCATGGAGTCGTATGAAACGACCGGCAAGAGCAATATAACCCCCTACGCACGCTTTAAGGAAGAACACGATTGGTTGCGTGAGGTTGATTGCTTTGCCCTCGCAAACGCCCAGCTCAACCTTGAAAGCTCCTACAGCCGGTTTTTCAGTATGGGCGAGCCCCGCCACACTCAAAGTAAGATTGAGCGGGCGGAGCGCAACGGCAAGGAGCTGACTTTCTATGACTTCGAGGGACATCCAAAGTTCAAGCGGAAAAAGGACGGCAAGAGCTATACGACAAACTTCGTCAACAACAACATAGAGCTGCTGGACCGGCACATAAAGCTCCCCAAGCTCGGCAAAGTCAGGATCAAGAAACACAGGACGCCGCCAGGCGGATATACCCTCAAGTCGGCCACAATAAGCCAGACAGCCACAGGGAAGTATTTCGTCTCAGTGCTTTACGAGTACAGCGAAGCCATAGAGCCCATAGAACCTGTCATAGCCATAGGATTCGACTTTGCCATGCAGGGCGGCTATGCCGACAGCAATGGCGGCAGCGGCGAGTTCCCAAGGCACTACAGGGTAATGGAGGCAAAGCTCGCAAGGGAGCAGCGAAAGCTGGATCACATGGCAGAAGGCAGCAGCAATTACAATAAGCAGCTAATCAAGCTGAACAGGATACACGAAAAGATAGCAAACCAGCGGAAGGACTTCCTCCACAAGAGGAGCAGGGAGATAGCCAATTCCTGTGACTTAGTGGGGGTGGAAGACATCAACATGCGTGGCATGGCGCGCTCCCTCAAGTTTGGCAAATCAGTCCACGATGCAGGATGGGGCATGTTCCGGGAGTTCCTGAAGTATAAGCTTGAAGATCAGGGCAAGCACTACATAGTGATAGACAAGTGGTTCCCCTCCAGTAAGCTGTGCAGCACCACTAACTGCGGGTTTATCTACAAGGACCTGAAGCTCGGCGAGGAGGAGTGGGATTGCCCACTGTGCGGCACTCACCATGACAGGAACGATAATGCCGCAATAAACATCGAGGTTGAAGCCGTGCGCGTATACCATTCAGCGTTGGTAAACGCGGCATAGCTTATCCTAATAAAACCGCGGGGCACGCGGAGTTAGCCCGTTGACACTGGCTGCGGTGGCAGTCTTGAGCGGGAAGCCCCCGCCTCTAAGCCCGCAAGGGCGTAGGCGGTGGGAGCATGTCACGATGCTTGAGTTTATCGGCTCTGCCAAATCATTCCAAGTTAACGAGGAAGTCGGCATTATTCAGACAGGCAAAGATTTTTGGGTGTTTTCCCTGAGTGTATGATGAAAACAGACCACAATGCGTTTGCGAAAAATTTGAGAAAAAATGGAGAAGATATGTTCAAATATATTTTCAAGATGCTGATATGGAAACTTACACCGGAAAACAAGCGTGGGGATGTGCCGCCACGCCCTGTGATTGACTCTATCAAAGTGTTTACGAAGGCAATAATCTTTTTTGCAATCCTATCCGCAGCCCTTACATATCACCAGAACATCAAAATCGTAGAAGGCGAAATTTCGCTTAGTGAGTTCTGGGCCTATATGGAAGCAGAGGAAGTTGAAGCCGTTATATTCGGGGCTGGAGACATTCAATTGGTACAAGTCGAAATGCATAGCGGCAAGACGCTGAGTGTCCTTAACCCGCTTTACCCTGAGTTCCGCAAGGATGTTATGGATACGGGAATTACTGTGCGCTATGCCAGCGGGACCCCACTGTCAGCGCTAGTAGACACACTCACAACCGTGATAATTCTCGTCGTACTGCTTGTTGTATGCGTTGTCATGCTGCGCACGGTTGCACAAAGCAATGAGCTTAAGGCACAGAGAGGCAAGGATTTCGGCATTACATTCAATGATGTCCGAGGGATGTCGGAGACCAAGGAGGAGGTCCGGTTTGCGGTCGAACAACTTAAAAACAAGGCTGTCCTGAAAGAAATGGGCGCCCGACCTGTAAATGGGATATTGTTTGAAGGGCCGCCAGGCACCGGTAAGACGCTTCTTGCGAAAGCCATA
>Ga0099364_10008997_pt1 | contig 13941 bp, 14 predicted proteins | sample TergutTh196P3_FD_73070 | JGI IMG/M metagenome (GOLD analysis project Ga0099364, IMG submission 73070) | Microcerotermes parvus P3 segment gut microbial communities from Pointe-Noire, Republic of the Congo - Th196 P3 | ecosystem: Host-associated > Arthropoda: Insects > Digestive system > Gut ...
CGCCCATCCATCGAATCGCTGATTAATAGACGACTTTTTATCCCCACGTATCCGTCGACACATAAAAATGCCGAATCCTTAAATGCCGCCATAGCCGCAGCCATTATTTGTGCCGAATTCAGAAGAAGGGCGGAATAATCCAGGATGGTTTTAATCCGCCCAAACAATTTCCGTATGTGGGTCTTTATTCAGAATTTGCAAAACATTGTTTCGATCGATAATTAATTCGGCAAGGTCGGGATTACTCCAACATATTAATTCTCTAAGCGAAGTACATTGTCTTACGTCTAATATTGGTTGTAAACGATTGGAGGTACAATCTAAATGAATGAGTTTAGAACAATTACTTACATCCAGCGTTGTAAGGGAACAAAACAAACAATTAAGGTTTACTAAAGAGGTGCAATCATTGACAGTTAAAGACATTAATAAATTGTTGCCGGAACAGTCTAATATTTCCAAAGACATGCAATCGGTTAAATTCAACGAAATAATTTGATTATAATCACAATACATTTCTTTTAACCGAATTCCGCTGTGAATTTTTAACGCTGTGATTTCGTTCCATCCGCAATGAATGATTGACAGATTATCGCTATTTATTTCCAATGAAGTCAGTTTATTATAGGAACAAGCCAGTTCGGTTAGTTTTGTACATTCTCTGATATCCAATTTTGTTAATTTATTATTAACACAATTTAGGGTCAATAAATCAGAACAGCCGTCCAGATTTAATTCATTTAAGGCATTCTGAGAACAATTTAAGGAAGATAAATTTAAACATCCATTGAGATTTAATTCGGTTAACCCACCACCAGAACAATTCAATGTGCGTAATGAAGTGCATCCTGAAAAATTCAATGATTGTATTCTTCCATAAGTTGAATGTGAAATAGTTACATTTTCCAACGACGCACATCCGTTGAAATTTATTGATTCCAATTCTGTTCCTCCCATTCGAAGCCATGAGTAACTAAATGATATTAATGATTTGCGATTTGAAAGGTCTAAACTTCTATTACCTTCAAAAGAACAATTAAACATTTCTACATTCACTAATTGAAAGCTATTGCTCAAATCGATCAAAATAAAATTTCCTCCTTCAATCTTAAAATCTTCTAATGCCGGATTATTAGAAAAATCCAACTGATTAATCCCCGCAGCAAATGAACACTCCAATATTTTTAATAAAGGAGAATCACTTACATCTAAATTTCTTAATCCAGATGCGTAAACATTCTCGAGGCTTGGACAATTACTTGAGACGAACGATAAATTTCTACCTCTACATGTTATTTCCTTCAATGCTGTACATTCATCAATGTCTAAAAAGTCCAATTGCGCATCACTCATACAGTCTATTGCTTCCAAAATAGATTGTCTCACATTCAAATTGATTAAATTTGTACCCTGACAATACAGTTCTTTTAAATGTTTATTACCGCTGAAATCCAGCGATTGCATTCTATGACCGTTAATATCTAAAAATTTCAATTCAGGATTTATATATAAAGTATCCAAACCTTGGTAATAACTACTAAAGTTACTTCTACAGCTTAAAGTTTCTAAAGCAAGATTTTTGGAAACATCCAATGCCCTGATATCGCAAAAGTCACAAAATAAACTTTTTAGAGCAGTATTTTGGCTTATATCAATCGCATACAGACTGTTATTTGAGCAATTCAACATTTCCAAATTAGGGAAATATTGGATGCCTTGTAATGAACTTATCCCTTTATTCGAGCAATCCAATTCCTTGACCAAGGTAGCTTCTTCTTCACTTATTAGCCCATCATAGTTCAGGTCAAAATTTTCTACCAAATAAGCCTTGAACTGTTCATCCATCGTTTCTATCGGAATTTGGGGGATTTTAGGATCATTCTTGCTACATGCCAATAGCAGAAGTGATAACGCAACATAAACAATCTTTTTCATATTCATTTTTTTGTACATAAATACAAACGGAGTATGGATATGGTTATTGTATTATATCAGTATGATTTTACAAAGACTATCACAATTTCTTCTGTTTTTTCCAGATTGCCTTGTTCCTTACAATAACGGCAATGAGTACCGTCATTGCCGAGGAACGACACAATCCGGTATGCTGATTTTCAATTGATTTCATTGCGATTGACATAATAATTCAACCAATTGGTAAACAAGAGATTGGAATGTCCTCGCCAACGTACCACAGGGGGTTGGGAGATATCATCGTCCGGATAGTAATTGACGGGCACAGTGATGGGTAATCCTTTGTTGAGATCGCGATGGTATTCGTCATGAAGCGTATAAGGTGCATATTCCGAATGACCTGTAATATAAAATTCGCGTCCTCCGCGAGCCATCACCATATAAACACCGGATTCGTCGCTTTCGGAAAGCAGGGTCAGTTCGGGGACTTTCAGGATATCTTCCCTGTGAATGTCGGTATGACGGCTGTGCGGCACAAAAAACGCATCATCAAAACCGCGAAATATCGGCAGGAAAGGCTCATTCATCGTATGTTTGAAAACACCAAACATCTTCGACGGTAACGTGTACTTGGGAACGCCGTAAAAATGATTCAACGCCGCCTGCGCCGCCCAGCATATATATAATGTATAAGGCACATGCGCCCGCGCCCAGTCGAAAATTTGCTTTAATTCTTCCCAATACGTAACATCCTGAAATTCCAACTTTTCGACCGGCGCACCCGTCACAATCATCCCATCATAATGCCGGTCTTTCAATGCCTCCAAATCCTTATAAAAAGCCTCAATATGTTCGGCAGGCGTATTTTTGGACGTATGATTTTTGATTTTCATCCAGTCAATCTCAATGTGAAGGGGTGAGTTATCAAGCAACCGGACAAGGTCGGCTTCAGTCGTAATCTTCAGCGGCATCAGGTTTAATATAACCAAACGGAGCGGACGAACATCCTGTACGGATTTACATGTAGAATCGTTGACGAAGATATGTTCCTTCTTCAATAATTCGATTGCAGGTAAATTCTCATTTAAATATAGCGGCATCTGAGTTATTTCAATAATACATTAATCATTGATAATATGAACAAAATTGCCACTGCCATGATTGAGGGGCTTGCCATCGACAATGGCTGTCCATGTTACCTTCTGTCCGGCGGTCAAACCATCAATATCCTTTATTCCGGTCGATTCAACGGAAGGAATGGTAATGACGAATTGGTCGTTGGGAGTTGGTAGATTGGTCGTAAACGAACAGTTGTCGGGACGATTGGCATTTGTTCGTGAGTATCTAAAAGAAATTATACCATTCTCATCAGCCGTAACTGTTCCCGTCACGTTCTTTTCGGGCGGTTCGCCACAGAAAGCCAGAAAAAATCCGAATATTGCTAAGAAGGCAATATTCATTATGGGTTTCTTTGTTGTTTTTTTCTTTTCCACCTGTATAAAATTATTTTTTTTGCAAAAGTAATAAAATAATAATGTACTAAAAGAAAATTTCTTATTTCACCACAACAATTTTCCTTGTAACACTCATTTCCTTCGTATGGAAAACGGCAAAATAGACGCCTGCAGGTAATTGTGAAATATCTATTTGGCGTTCATTAGTCGGGACTTTCGTTTTTTGAAGTACCTGACCGGTTTGACTGATAATTTCTATGTTGTTGACTATTAAATCCGTATCAAAATATAGCCTGTTTTGAGCGGGATTCGGAAAAACCGTCAATGCAGATTGCCCGATGGTCTTTATAGATGCGTTACCTGAGGTTGTTCCCAAATCCAATTCGGCAACGCCGCTTACAGTCGTATAGAGGAAAAGTTTGTTTTTATACTGTATCATATCCATAACCTCGCCTCCCCCTGCTACATTCGTGTTGTGTTCAAATACATGTTGCCAAGTGTCGCCCGTGTCTGTCGAGCGATAAAGATGAAAATCTTCTTTATTAAGAGAGCCTCCGTTGCCTCCTGTGGCGTATATAATTTCCGGATTGTCCCTGTCAAAGAGTACTTTATAAAAATACATGCCTGTATGCTTTAGATTTATCCTGTTCCATGTTTCTCCCCTGTCGGTAGATTTCCCGATCGTTCCTTCACCGCTATATACGATAATATCGGGATTTGTCGGATGACAGGTTATGCTGTGTATGCAGTCATCTCCGCCTGCAACACCCCCCATCGTATCATAATAAGACCATGAAAGACCGCCGTCGGACGATTTATAAATAACGCCGGTTTGATTCATTTGCTCGCCCGAATAAAACATCGTGTTCCCATCCAACGGATGAAAGCCGACAACCCAGTCCTGCCCCATGGGAATTCTTTCCAGTGCAATTCGCCAACTGACACCAAAGTCTTCCGAAATGGAAACGCCAAAGTGCGTGAGTAAAGCGATGATATCGGGGTTTTCGGGATGTTGTGCAATTTGCATGGCCGTATTACATTCCGCGCATATCCAGCCATAATCATAATTTCCCTGAAACAGATCGGGCGAAGTGAAATTCTCAAACGTCTTACCGTTGTCGACAGACAGATAGAGCAAACTGTCTCTGTGGCTGGCTGTGTTTGAAATAGCCAAAATCTTATCCCCGTTTTTCACAAAATCAACAATGGGCCAGCCCAGGTCGCCCAGCGCAAAGAGTTCCCAAGCGCTATCCGCCTCGTTCAGGTTTTTACTGAAAATTCCGGTGTTATGACTTACATAAAGCACATCGTCCACTATTTTCAACTTTGGACGGTACATCCAATACGCATTGGGGAAAACAATTTGTTCGGTAAACCCCGTATGCGTCCACACAAACCCCGGAATTTCGGGATTCTCCTGTTCCGCATTCAATTCATTACTGAAAGCCATGCAAAAACATATCATGCCTGCCAATATAATTTTGAAAGCTACTATTTTCATAAGCATACTAATATTTAGTTTTTCAATTCTTTTTATTGCTCTTTAACTGCCATACCGCACAAGAATCAAAAAACCCTACCTTATTAAAATCAGTACCCCTCAAAGAATCACACAGCAATTCAGCGAAAAAAATGGGTGCGCAGACGTCCCGTCTGCTCTCTAAGACGTCAGCATAACCAGTTCAAAATCATACTTCTCAAATTCCTTTCCATTGACTATCACAGCGACCCGGTGAAGTCCGGGATGGAATTGTCGGGTTGTTACCACGCGAAAAGAATGTTTTCTGGTAACGGGCGTTATCGAATTGGCAGCATAGTCCTTTTCGCTGATTTTATGGACTTTTTTCGATAACGTTCCGTTGGCTTTTTGGTAATACAGCCCGTATTCAAGTCTTATTTTGGTTTTCGTCAGATTGTTATTCAGCAGTTTAAAACAAAATTCCAACGACTTGCCGATTTTTACTTCGGGCGTCGAAATCTGAAAATCTACGATACTGATGTTTTTATCCGCCTCAAATCCGAATATTTCAAGCGCTTCCGGATTGCCTTGTTTTAAGAGGGTTCTGCATCCGTGTTTTATAACCCAGTCCGTCTCTTTCGACTTTCCTTGCCATTTTCTTGCTATATCAATCACTGTTGCAGGGTTGTCTTTTGCAATGTCATTCAGGTTATTGGCAACGCTCATCCTTACAAATTCGGAGGGATCGTTTTTAAGATTTTCCAAAATCGGAAGGATGGGGGCGGGGTTTGCTTTCATGTTGGGTAACGCCATTGCCCAGGGAAGTCTCGGACGACAACCTTCGGACGAGAGGCGTCTGACCCACAGATTCTGATGTGTAGACCAAGCTAACATCTGCTTCATCATCTTCTCCGGATATTTCAGGATAAAAGACCGCACAGCACCTTCACAACTTGTAAACTGCGTGATTTCTTCTATTGCCTTCACCGATGTTTCATAATCATCCAAGCCGTATTGTTCAACGAAATCGCCCAGAAACCCATATTCCAATGATAAACCGTACTGCGTCTCTTTTTTGCTTTTTAAAGCCAAGCCATACGGCGTCTGCTGCAAGTGGTCTATCAAGGCAAGAATTTTCGCTACAGCGCTTTTATAATCTGTCGGTAAAAAGTTTTTCAGAATCGTCGTGACATGCCTCATTCGTTGTAATAATGCTTTGTTTTCCCATTCATCGTCCATTATTTGAGACAAAAACCGGCGCTCGTCAAAATCGGCCAAGATACAATTCAGCGCTTCTGTAAAGCCGTTGAAAAACTGCCGGTTTAACATGTTCTTAAAAGGTTCCATAGTTCTTTTTTTTAATAATTAAATATTACCATAATACAGAATCAAAATGCAAATATACATGAAATTATTTGTGTTTTACTCGAATTGTACTATCTTTGCGCTTGGATTTTTTAATTTAAAATTTTTACTTGCCATGACAAAATATCTTGACCCCAAGAATGACTTGACATTCAAGCGAGTTTTCGGCGAACACAAGCATCTGAAATCGAAAAACTCACAGGCTTGAAAAGATGTCAGGGAGACTCACGAAGATTTATCACGAAGGCGCCGAAGAAGTAAAGGCTTTGGACAATGTAACTATCACCGTCAACGACGGGGAATTTGAGGCGATAGCGGGTCCGTCGGGTTCCGGTAAAACCACTTTGCTCAATATGGTAGGCGGATTGGACACGCCCACATCCGGAACATTTGTTGTGGAGGGCATCGAAGTAACCAAACTGGCAAAATCATGGATTAACATAGCGCTTCTATTATTGCTGTCAGCCATAACTGTTCAACGCCTTCCGGCGCAGCAAAAAGCCTCGTTGAACGGATATGTCAGCGGACTATATACGCCCGTTTACTTGACCGGCGCCGACCTCTTCGTAAACAACGGCCTACTGCACAACCGTTTGAATTTCAAATACCTGCCCAACGAACAATGGACTTTTGTCGCCGAAGTCAGAAACCGAGCCATTTTCGGTGATTTCTCCGCCCTCAGCCCCGATTATTTTTCAAGGCTGACGGCGGACAACGGCTGGATGAACCTTTCATGGAATTCGATCCAGGGCAATAGTTATTTGCTGAACCATTCCGTCGAAAGACTGCACATCGCTTACAGCGGTAATAATTGGGGTTTTACAGTCGGACGCCAACGTATCAACTGGTCGCAAACACTGATGTTCAACCCCAACGACCTGTTCAACGGCTATTCATTTTTCGACTTCGACTATCCTGAAAAAGCGGGTAGCGATGCCGTAAGGCTGTCGTTCTATCCCTCTGCCGTCTCGGTAGCAGAAATAGCCGTCAAACTCAACCGTTGGCGACAGCCGACGATTGCCGCATTATACCGCTTTAATGTTACAGGATGGGATATTCAAGCGCTGGGAGGCCTCGTAAACCGCTACGACGCCGTCATTGGTGCAGGTTTCAGTGGTGAGGCAGGCGGCGTCAATCTTCGGGGCGAAGCCTCCTTTTTCCACAGCACACAATCAGACATCCCCCAAAAAAATACATTAGTCACCTCCTTTGGCGCCGATTATGTTTTCAAAAATTCACTGATGCTATCTACTACGCTCTTATACAATCAGCAACCCGACGGCAGTTCAAACAGTTTCCTGTCGCTCTACAACACACCCTTATCCCCCAAACTACTCTCAATAACCGACTGGACAGCTTCCGCACAGGTATCATACCCTGTCACTCCCCTATTCACAGGCGGATTAGCCGTCGTGAGTTTCATCAACCTTCCCGCTTTTTATTTTGGCCCCTCTGCCGATTATTCACTATCTGACAATCTCACCCTCAGCGCCATGGTACAGTTTTTCACAGGCGGTTCAAAAACACAAGCCTCCAACATGCTGCTGGGCTATTTACGATTGAAGTATCATTTTTAAACCTGAAGTTTATCCAAAAACATCTGAAGTCGACGGCGGAGAATGGGTCTTTGGATTGCTTCGAAGGCTTACAATGACGATGATACTAACCTCCGAGACCACTCCCCTGTTTTCAAAAAAATCAAATTACTACCGCCATTTTACGAATTTCGGCAAGTCGCAGATTCAGTTTACTGTCATTTTGGGCTACCTGTAAATTATAATCGGTTTGCATTCCGGCCAAAATATAGGCAGGTACTCCTAAAGCAGCTTCCATAATCAAAGCAAAGTCGGTGGTTACGGGACGTTTGCCGTTCAGTATTTCATTAAACGCCGTGTATGACAGTCCCAATTGCTTTGCAATCGCCTTTTGTGACAAATGGCGGTATTCCAGTTCATCTTTCAACAACTCGCCCGGATGTACCGGACGGAAAGGGAATCCTAAATCTTCCATAATTAAATTAATTATAATCTGTAAGTAAACAAATTTCAATTACAAGTGAGTTACTCGGACTGTAGATTTCGCGAAATTCCAACCGATACCGGTTGTTTATACGTACGGAAGAAAGACCCTTTTTAGCGCCTTTCAATTTTTCGTAGTTCAAAGATTTTATCAAAAATAAATCTTCCATGCGTACTGCCTTATATAAAGCCCTGACGCATTTTATATAACCATTCACTACCTGGGGTTGAAAACGGTATTTTTTGTCCGCCGATTTGCCTGTTTCATACAATTCACGCAAATAATCTTTTTCAAACTCAACTTTCATATCTAATAATTGTTCGGGGCAAAGGTAATGCTTTAGTTTCAATAATTCGCAAATAAAGTGAATTATTTTTGAGGCAATCGTTGTATATTAGCTTACATTCAATTTTTTTGCTACTTTAGAAAGACGGGAAGGACGCATCTCTTCGTAAAGTTCTTCTAAAACCGTTGTTATGCCGACATGGAAAGGTATTGTTCGTACATGATTTTTTAATTTTTAAGCGACAAAATTACGCATAAATATTGGAAAAACCAAAAGTGGTGATTGATTATTGATTGAATTTTATTTTAGCCGACGAGCCAACTGCCAATCTTGATGGAAAATCGGCAGAGACATTCATGGCGGGATAGGTTTTCCAATTATACGGTTCGGGCAAAAAAGGCTTTGCTGCGCCGCCATTCGTACAAATGCATAATCTGTTTTTGTTGTTGCTCATGACATAATATTTTTTATTATAATGGTTTTACAGGTACTCTCAAAACCGTTTTTAACTTCGACACATCCGTTTTTCGCGGATCGGACAGGTATATTTCGTGATGCCGTCGTATTTCGTTGAGGTCGCTTTGCATACCGTTTTGTGCGATAAAATCGTTCATCAGTTTCAGTGTTTGCGGCTCGTTGTCATAAGAGCCAACATGCAGACACTGTACGCACAAACCCTCTGTTATCTTCAGAAATTGCGCTTTTTGGGTATCTATTTGTTTCTTTGTCGCAGCCTCTTTGCAAGCCCATTCGAACACTTTCTCATCTACAAATTCGGGTAAACGTATCACTGACAGCCAGCAATAGCGGGATTTATCCTGAAAAGTAAACTCTTCATTATTGTCTAACCACCAGAAGCCTTCCAAAGGCGGGACGACAAAATCAAAATAGCCGTCGGGCGCATAACTGCCCTTTTTGCTCATTTTGATCGTGTATTGAATGGCGTATAAAAGGGGTATGGCCTGCTGATATTCCCCGTTTTCGTCGTTTGGATTACCCCTGCCTAGAACGGCTACAAACTGCATTTCAGGAACATTCACCATTACAGGCGTCGTTTTGGGCATATACAAATCCTTGTTCTCTTTTTTAAAATCTTTTACTTTTTCCATGTTTTTAATGGGTATAAAGTTGAACTGTTTGGGTAACGTCATTCATTATGACTGCTATTTTTCACTAATTTTTTTGCCATACTTCCTATTGAAAATAGAATCTTTGGCTTTGAAAATTACCCAATTCCTGTCTTCCATATACGCCACAAATTCCGCTCGCCCTTTTGTTTTAATCATTTCAATTCCTTTACTACGATCGCTACTTTCAATCCACGAGAAAAATTTTAGTAACAGCGGATTGTACTTTTTGCAATTCTTTGTAGAGGCGTATATCGTACAATCGGCACAGGAGAAAAACCCGTTTTCAACACAACAGGGCTTTACCTGACATTTTTTATAATAAGCGGCGGATTTCTCCGAATTCACCCTGCAACCGTCGCATTTACCTGATGCAAATGCAGGGCATTTTTTACAATAAATACCGCAGTATCCAATGAGTTGTTCATTGTCGATAATTTGTTCACTTTGATTTTGTTGCTTTGTCATTTCTTAAAAATTTCTGTCCTTATCAGGACGGTTAATATAATATTCATTCGGGTTTTCGCCCCAAAACATCGGCAAAGATACGCTTGTTTTTTCATTTACAAAATATTTAACGATTTTTTACGCTGAATTGCTGAACTTTTCTTTGATATTTTTTTTCAATGAAAAAAAATAGTATTTTTGTGCATTATTTTAAAAGAAAAACAACATGAATAGTATCATCTTAAACCATTTCAGGCAGATTCGTTTTTCAATGTTATTAAGCATTGTATCAGTGTTTTCTGCATGTAGTAATCAGTTAGAAACCGAACCGGAATTGCCCTTTGAAACGGAAATATCCTATAACTATGTTATCAAGGTGGGCAAAGACAAGGAATACAAAACGATAGCTGCGGCTGCGGCGGCGGCTAATGATAGCGTTTTGATTGAAATAGACGCCGGAACGTATGCAGGCGATGTGGCACAATGGACGCAAAAGGAAGTTTATATCCGTGCGGTGGGCGGCGAGGTCATTTTAGACGCTGATGGCAAAAGCTATGGCGGAAAGGCTATATGGGAGATTGACCGAGGCAGGATAAAAGTGGAAGGACTTACTTTTCAAAATGCAAAAGTAGCCGACCACAATGGCGCCGGAATAAAACTGACTCGGGGCGATTTAATTGTAGATAATTGCAAGTTTTTACATAACGAGATGGGTATCTTGACAGGTAATGACGGCGGTTCATTGATCGTTATGAACAGCGAATTTGGATATGGAGGCTATGGAGATGGGTATTCGCATAACTTATATGTCGGATATGTTGACAGGCTTGTCGTTACAGGCAGCTATTTCCACCACGCACGCAACGGACATCTACTGAAAAGCAGAGCAAAGTTGAGTATCGTACAGTATTGCCGCATAACGGACGAAAACGATGAACGGTCGCAAGCCAGTTACGAATTGGATTTTCCTTCGGGGGGAATCAATATAGTCGTAGGGAATATTATCCAGCAATCCGTCAATAGTCCTAATTCAGCTTTTATTGATTTTGCAGGAGAAGTGAACGATTATTGGGCTGATAATGTTTTGTACCTGAGCCATAACACGGTTGTAAACAACAAAGCAAGTAATAATAGTCCGCTTGTTTCGTCAAATAAAATACCGGCGTCGAGTATTATTTTGGTTAACAATCTGATTGATAACGTGATTGTAATGCCTGCAGCACAATTCGTGCGTGCTGAAGCGGGCAATGAGCGGTTTAATAAAGAGGAACTGAACCCTAATTACACGCCTAAAACGGCGCTCTACAATCAGTTAACGAATAAGATAGCCACGGATATCGATAAATATCTGCCGGCCAACTTAACAGCCCAGAACATTTCATTAATACCCACAGAAGAATACAAGCACCCCTGTGGGACGACAAAACTATCGTCTGCCCCTAAAATTGCAGGCGCCCTGCAAAGAAGTGAATGATGGGGAAAAAAATTTTACAGCAACCTTTCTATTTTTTCGATGAATGAATCTTTTCCTGCTGCGCCGATTTGCTTGTCGACAAGTACACCCTTTTTGAAAAACAGTATAGTAGGAATATTACGTATACCAAATTCAGTAACCACCTCATTATTATCATCTACATCCACTTTTCCAATGGTGACGCTACCTGCGTACTCTATAGCCAAGTCATCGATGATAGGGCCTACCATGCGGCAGGGGCCGCACCATTCCGCCCAAAAATCCAATACGACCGGATTATCTCCGTTTAACACTTCCCTGAAATTTTCATCTGTTACTATTAACGCCATAATCAATTAATTTATAAATGTTACTAATTTATTTTATAAAAAATATTTTGCATATCACTCAACGTATCAATAAGTTTTTGTGAGATTTCAATTTTGTGAGATTTTGAATATAAGTTAATCGATACGTTTTTTTGTTCGTTATCTATAATATCAAATTGTAATGCAGCCGTTCCGTGTTTATCCTTAAACAGCGTGTGAAACTCCTCTACCAATGCGGCGGTTAATTCGCTGACCGGCACGACGACGCTCAATTTTCTTATCAGTTTATTTTTCTCATCCTGTAAAAGCGTAATGGAATTGATTTTAAGACTGAGGGAATCATAACGGTCGCTCCTGTTTTCGACGTTGGCTCTGATAAACAGGTACATGCCCGGTCTCCCAAAGTTACAGTAGGCTGGGAAGGATTTTCCAAAGAGCGGTATTTCACCGCTACCGGAAAAATCTTCCACGGATATGATTCCATACTGACTTCCGGTTTTTGTTGTTCCCGTACGGTATCCGGTGACAATACCTCCCAGCAAAAGCTCTTTATTTTTCAGTTCCGTCAGATCATTCAGTTCGGCCATTCCGGTATTACATATATGTGTGAGAATCACCTGATATGCATCTAAGGGATGCGCCGATAGATAGATGCCTATCAATTCCTTTTCCCTGTTGAGACGTTCCAGGTCGCTCCATTCGACGCAGAGGAAAACTTCCGGTTTGGCAATTTCAACAGAGGCGTCCGATTCAAAAAGCGAGCGGCTGGATATCTGTTTGTCCATTTGGAATTTTGTCCCGTAGCGAACAATGATTTCCGTAAATGTTTCTCCTTTTTCATTGGGGGTGACAAACGGCTCGCGTCGAATGCCCAAGTTATCAAAAGCGCCCGAAAGAGCCAGACTTTCAATCACTTTTTTATTACATGAGGTCAGGTTCACCCGCTCAATAAAATCATAAATCGATTGGAAAGGCCCGTTTTTTTCACGCTCCTCGATGATATTCTGAACGGCGCCCTCCCCTATCCCTTTCACGGCAACCAATCCGAAACGTATATCCCCTTTCTTATTAACGCCGAACTTACGGTGCGATTCGTTCACATCCGGCCCAAGCACTTGCACACCCATCGCCTTACATTCGTCCATCGATTTCGTTATCTCCTTGATGTTCGACAGGTTACGGCTCAATACGGCAGCCATGTATTCCGAAGGGTAGTGCGCTTTCAGGTAGGCTGTCTGATAGGCTACCCACGAATAGCAGGTGGCATGGCTTTTATTGAAAGCATACTCTGCAAATTTCTCCCAGTCACCCCATATTTTTTCGAGTGTTCTCCGGTCATGACCATTGGCTTCGCCTCCCGAAAAGAATTTTTCTTTCATTTCCTCCATTTTATCCTTTTGCTTCTTACCCATCGCTTTGCGTAAGGTATCGCTCTCGCCGCGTGAAAAACCTGCCAATAAACGCGACAGAAGCATCACTTGCTCCTGATAAACCGTAATGCCATATGTATCTTTCAGATAACGTTCCATTATCGGTATATCATAAACAATCTCCGAGCGTCCGTGCTTGCGGGCGATAAACAAAGGGATATAACTCATGGGGCCGGGCCTGTACAAGGCGTTCATCGCAATAAGGTCTTCAAATTTGGATGGTTGCAGGTCTTTCAGGTGTTTCTGCATACCGGCCGATTCGAATTGGAACGTAGCGGTCGTTTTTCCCTGGCAATACAACTGATACGTCTTTTCGTCTTCTATATTAATATGGTCAATGTCGATTAACTGTCCGGTTGTCTGCCGTATGTTTTCCAATGCTTCTTTGATGATAGACAGCGTCCGCAGGCCGAGAAAGTCCATTTTGATCAATCCCGTATCTTCAATGACAGAGCCTTCATATTGGGTTACCAACAGTTTTTCACCGGTTTCATTATCATCGGCGGTCGAAACAGGTACAATATCCGAGATGTCCTGTCCTCCAATGATAATACCGCACGCATGAGCGCCTGTGTTGCGAACCGTGCCCTCCAATTGACGTGCAAATTCCAATTTCTTTCGAATCAACGGATTGCTTTTTTCCATTTCTATCCTGAAA
>Ga0099364_10008998_pt1 | contig 13939 bp, 7 predicted proteins | sample TergutTh196P3_FD_73070 | JGI IMG/M metagenome (GOLD analysis project Ga0099364, IMG submission 73070) | Microcerotermes parvus P3 segment gut microbial communities from Pointe-Noire, Republic of the Congo - Th196 P3 | ecosystem: Host-associated > Arthropoda: Insects > Digestive system > Gut ...
ACCTGGTCGATGACAAAACTATTTCGCCAGAAAAGTCACGTGCTCTCCGCGGCGGAGGAAGAGCTGATGAACCGGATGGGCGCCGTTGCCGGTAACTTTGACAAGATATTCGACGATCTTACCGTGAATGACGTCCTGTACCCCGAGGTGGAAGGCCCTGACGGTGAAGCGGTTACCGCCAACGAAGCCAATTACCGCAAAGCCCTGGATTCCGAAGACCGGGGCTTTCGGCAGCGGTATTATGAAGGGCTGCTGGGCGTCTATCGCCAGTTTGTCAACACCATTTGCTCCGCGCTGGCGGCAAATACCCACTACCATGTCCTGGCTGCCAAATCCCGGCATTACGCTTCCTCTTTAGAAAAAGCGCTGGCCCCGAACAATATTCCTCTATCGGTATACGACAACCTCCTGTCCACGCTCAGGACAAATCTGGCGCCCCTTCAGGAGTACCTGGACTTTCGCAAGCAGACTCTGGGTTATGACGACCTTCATTTCTACGACTTGTTTGTTCCCCTGGTGAAAGGACGCCATCACAGCTACAGCTTCGAGGAAGCCAAAGATATCGTGCTGGCCGCCGTCGAGCCCCTGGGCGAAGGATACAGAAATACGATGGCCCTTGCGTTCGAGGACCGCTGGATGGATCGATATCCGAACAAAGGTAAAGCCACCGGCGCATACGCTACGGGCGTATACGGGGTGCATCCTTACAGTCTGCTCAATTTCAACGGCACACAGGACGACCTGTTCACCATTATCCACGAACTGGGACATGCGCTGCACAGCTATTACAGCAATAAGGCTCAGCCTTTTGTGGACGCGAATTACTGTATTTTCAGCGCCGAAGTGGCTTCTACCGTAAACGAAAATCTGCTCTTCCACTACCTGCTGAAACAAGCGGACAGCAAGGAAGAGAAAGCCTATCTGCTTTCCGGCCATCTGGACAGCATCCGGTCCACCTTCTACCGCCAAGGCTTCTTTGCCGACTTTGAGCGTGATATGCATAGTCTGGTGGAATCCGGCGAGCCTGTGACCCCCGCGGGTTTATGCGGCGCCTACCGGCAGCTCTATGCGCTGTACTACGGTCCCGGATTCTTTATCGACGACTGCTTAACCTACGAATGGAGCCGCATTCCTCATTTCTACCGGCCTTTCTACGTATACCAATACGCCACCGGCATTTCTGCGGCGATCTGCCTGGTCAGAGGCATTCTGGACAACGGCGCCACCGCCGTCGACGCCTATCTCCGTTTTCTGTCGGCAGGCGGCAGCAAAGATCCCATCGACCTGCTGAAAGAATCGGGCGTGGATCTGTCGGCGACAGGGCCTATCGAGGCTGTGGTATCCGATTTCAGCCACTGCCTCGCCTTGCTAAAGGAAGCAATGGCTTAGCGCGGAGGGAAAGGGACGCGCGACATGCGCGAATCCCTGCCGTTACTGCTCCAGCCGGATCGCTTTACCCAGGGGCAGGGAAAAAAGCAGCATCTCCCCCACCGGCTTTCCGGTATAGCCTTCCAGGCCTTCGGCATACAGGCGGAGCTGACTGCCATAGCGTTTCAACAGATCTTCTTCGTGACCGGACGCTATCCGGTCGCTTTTGTAGTCCGCCAGGATCAGACGATCTCCTTCTTTAAAGTATACGTCGATCGTCCCCTGCAGCACGACCGTCTCCGCAGACAAGTCTTTCTGTTGACCGCTTTGCCATTCCGGATAAAGACGCGCCGCAGGAACGGTCATAGTAAAACTTGCCTCCTGACGGCATTCGCCGCCTGCGTCCGCCAAAGCCATGCGATGAAAAAGATCGCTTAACAGAAAACGAACGAGCATCTCCCGGTCAAGGGTCGCTGTCTCCGCTGATCGCATCACTTCCCTCTCTTCCAGAGAAGTAAACAGCTCCTGCAGATAGTGTAGCGCCGCCTCCCGGGATGTCATGCCTTTGGCCCTGCTCTCCTCCATAGAGGATTCGGCTTCCTTCGGCTGTATTTTAGCTAAGGCCCGATGCAGCAGACTGCCCTTCTCTCCCGGAGAGAGGGCTTCTTCCCCTTGCATAAAAGCCGGGCATTCCGATCCGGGCAAATCCTCTTCCGCACGCCATGCCGCTTCCGCCGCTTCCGGATCCTCCTCAGGATAGAGGCGTCCTCTGGCTTGGGTAACGGAAAGCTTTGCCGCCGTCGCAGCGGCTTGTCTCCAGGGATAGGCCCAATCCAATTGGTTGCCGATAAAGGCCCATTCGCTTCCTTCGTCGCGGGGATCCCCCGCCGATACAAAAGCCTGCCAAAGCTGCTGTTCGTCCTGCTTCCCGCCGGATTCCGGGAAGATATCCCCTGCAGCCCAAACCCGGTTTGTCCAGACGGATGGTTCTTCCCGGCCAAGGACAGCCGGCCCCAGCCAGTCCATAAACGAGCCTGCTTTCAGGCTGTCGCCGGAATCCGCTTCCTGCCATACCTCGATCCGTTTTTGCATATGCTTATCCGCGGAAAGGACGATAAGCCGCTGTTCCGCCCGGGTCATCGCTACATAGAGCAATCTCTGCCGCTCGGCGATCATTTCCTTCCGTATCCGTTCCCCGACCAGGCGATGATAGGCGCCGGTATACTTGACCCGTTGATCCGGCAGAATGACTTTGCTTACTATGCCAAAGCGCTCATGGAGCAGCAGATCGCTCTGGCTCTCCCGCAGATTAAAGCGCCGTCCCGCAGTGGCTAGGATCACAACTGGAAACTCCAGGCCTTTGCTTTTATGGATGCTCAGTATCCGTACCAGGTCTTCTCCCTCCCCGACAATCGGCGCAGGCGCCAGATCAGCGGCCTTCTTCTCCAAAGCTTCTATGTACTTAATAAAGGAATAGAGCCCTTGAAGGTTGCTTTCCTCATACTCCCGGGCCCTTTGCACCAGCGCCAGTAGATTGGCTCTGCGCTGCATCCCTCCCGCCATCGCGGCGGACATGGTAAGAAAACCGGTTTCCTCATAGAATCGCAGCAATACATCGGCGACAGACGCCTGCCGGGCATAGAGCCTATACCTTTGCAATAGCTTTAGAAAGCCTTTGATCCCTTGTATCCCAAGGGTTTTTTCTCTGCCTGCGGCGAAAGCCAGCGCTTTATATAAACCGCCCCACTTTCCGTTCCGGCTTCCCGCATCGCCTCTGTCCGCCCGGGCCCTGACCGATTCTTGCCAGGCCGCCCGGATGCGCCCCAGTTGCTCGGGGCGAAAGCCTATGGCGGGAGAAAGCAGCAAGGCCGCTAAGGGAATATCCTGCCGCGGATTATCCAAGAGTTTCAGGAAACTGAGTACGGTCTGTACTTCCTGGGCTTGAAAATATCCGCCGCCCATGTCCGCATAGACAGGAATTCCCCTGTTTCGCAAGGCTGCGGCGAATTCCTCCGCGACGCCTTTCATCGCCGGCAGCAGGATCACGATATCCCTGTATCGGACCGGACGAAGCCGTTCCTGCGCTCTGTCCCACAGCTTCTCCGCGCACAGCCGCCGAATCCGCTCGGCGCAGAAGGAAGCCTCTGCCTGGAGAACGCCGGGTTCCGGTAAGTCTTCCTTCCCAACATCCGCAGCCTGCACCGCAGGGGCTTCCGAAAAGAAGCTTTCCCCTGAAGCACCCTGAATCGTTTCCCAGGGGTCATCCGGCTCCGTTTCCCACAGGTCATCCGGAATCCCTTGCCCCTCTACACCGGCGGCTGCCGCGAAATCCCTTTGTCCGGACGCTTGGCTTTCCCGGGATAAGTCGATCAGATGCAGCTCCAAAGCGCCCCGGCCTGTTTCCGTCCCATCCTCCGGACAGGCTTCTTCCGGCAAAGGCGAGGCGCAGGAGAACCTGCCTTCCCTGCGATAGTCGACGCCTGCATTCTCCGCCGTCATACAGTGGTCAAACACCTGGTTAACGCCTGCGGTGATCCACTGACTGCTGCGAAAATTCTCCGTCAAATTGACCAGGACGCCTTCGTCTCCTTCTCCGAAGCGGCGGAACTTTTCCAAAAAGAGCCGGGGCGCCGCTTGCCGGAAACCATAGATACTCTGCTTGATGTCCCCCACCATAACCAGGCGACGGCCGCGCAGAGCCTGGAGAATCGCTTCCTGAACGGGGTTGATATCCTGGTACTCATCCACCAGGATCTCTTCATATCGCTCCCGCAGCGCCTTTGCGATTTCTGTGATCCCGCCTTCGTCGTCAAGCAAAAGGGATATCGTATACTGCTCTATATCGTTAAAGTCCAGAACCGCCTTATCCCTTTTCGCTTGTTCATATCGCTGATAAAAGCCGCTTGTCAGCGCGCTTAAGGCCTGCATAGCGGGGGCCATACCGGCGAATTCCTCTTCCATGGTTTCCCTGCTCTCCCCCGCAAGGGTGAGCGCCAGCCCGTTGAAGTTCTTTTTGCATTGATCGCGGATCTCTTTGATTCCGGGCTGCAGCGTAAGCCGCAGGGCATAGGCCTCAGGCGCTTCGCCTTTCGCCGCCTTAGTCGCTATAGTGGGCAAGCGGCCAAAAACCGTCTTAGCGGACGCCATCGCCCCGACCAAAGCGTCCCAATCTTCGATGCTTTCCAGTCCGCGAATCTTGTCTCTGTCTTCCCGCAAACAGGTTTCGTATTTCGACAAAGAAGGAAGTCTTCCGGCCATGCGGATCCCTTTGTCCAGATCCCGGATCAAGGTTTGCATGCCCTCTTTCAGGTTCTCTGTCAGCAGAGAAATCAGGCTCTCCGCCCGCTCTTCTTTCCGGTACAGCCCGGTGCTGCCCTTCAGCCAGGCAAGGGGATGAGGCTGAGACACAGCAAGGGCATATACGCGCTGGATAAGCTGCTTGAAAGGCCCGTCGGAGCGTTCTCCGCCATATAGGGCAGTGAGCGCGGCAAAACCTGGCTCATTCGCCTCATAGCATTCCTCCAGATACCCGTCCAAGATTTCCGCCTGCAGCAGGAGTTGTTCCGCTTCGCTGAGAACCCTGCTCCGGGGGTCGATCCCTAATTCTTTATAGTACCTGCGGATCAGTTCCAGGCAGAAGCCGTGCAACGTAGATATGGCGGCTTGCCCCAGCAGCAGGCGCTGCCGCGCCAGCCTGCTGTCCTCCGGCGCCTGCAGCGCTCTGTCTTCGATCCCCCGGCGGACCCGGCGGCGCATTTCTTGGGCGGCTGCATTGGTGAAGGTAACAAAAATAAATCGCTCCATATCCAGAGGGCTTTCCGGATCCGTAAGCTGCCGGATCAAGCGCTCCGTCAATACCGCGGTCTTGCCGGCGCCGGCGGAAGCGCTGATCAATATCTCCGCGCCGGAAGCTTGCATTCCCGCAAGCTGCCCTTTGTTCCAATGGATCATGAACCGGCCCGCCCCCTTCCTTCCTCTCTGCCGCGCTCCTCAGTCGCCAGTTTCTCCAGCACCGCTTCGTCCGTCAGCGCGGGTAGATAACGATAGGCGTGTCCCGGTATGCCGGGGTCAAAGCGGCATACGCTGCGGTAGAGACAATAGTCGCAGGCGGAGCGCTTACCGCTCAGATAGGGCGTCAACGCAATATCCCCTTCCATGATTCTCTGTCCCGCCCTATTGAGTACTGTCCGGCTGTAGCGCCCCAGTAAGCCGAACTCTTCCTCGCTGAGAAGTTTGGCATTTCGTCCGAAAGCGCCGGAGCTTACTGTCGATACCGGCAGATAAAGGGACCGTTCAAAGTTCCGGTCCATCAATTCCGCCACCTGCCGGTCTTTCAGCAGATACCCGCGGAAAGCCCGTACCTTCAGCCTCTTATTTGTCCGCCATTCGGCGTCCCCTGCTTCAATGGCGTTGGAAGCCGGAAGGAGAGGGTCATGAACCTGAAAATAAAACATTCCCGCCGGTTTTGCGCCGGATAGCGAGGCTAGGGCAGCTTGCATATACAAGATTAACTGCAGTTTAAGCCCGTGGTATATCTCATGGAGGGCCAGCGTCATGAAGCCGGATTTGTAGTCGACGATGCGGATAAGCCGCTCCCCTGTCAGCGGATGGACAGCTTGATCGATTCGGTCGATGCGGCCCCGGAGAAGGATTTGGCGATCCTGCCCGAGATCCAGCGATACCGGCGCTGCGTTGCCCGGTTCGTCAAAGCCGAAGGACAGCTCCATCGCATGGGGCAGGAAATGGCCCTGCCCCTCTTGATAGGCCATAACCTCCGCCGTACTTTGCAGGATTCGACGCAGGTTATCCGCCAGGCGCCTGTACCAGGCGGAGGTCAGAAAAATGGAATGGCTTTTTTCTGTCAGTTGCTTCTCCGCAACCTCTTCCACCAGATTTTTCATCGTCTGCGCATCGACGGCTTTCAAGCTGAGCCCTCTGTTCCGCACTTGTTCCATCAGCATTTCCAGGCTGTCATGGATGAAGTTTCCGATGTCCGGCGGTTCAATCCCATATTCTTCCCTGGGTTCAAGGTCAAGGCCATACGCCAGAAAGTGGGCAAAGGGGCAAGCCTGGTATTGCTCCAGTCTCGTTACGCTGGTTCGTATCGTTCTGCCGAACAAACGTTCTGTCAGCGCAGCAGGCAGCGGCTGCCCCAATGGCGCAAGGTCAACCGCCGCTTTCAACCTTCGGATATCCGGGGCGTACGCCTCCCGGCTGGCGAACCAGTGGAACACATAGCGCCACAAGTCTTTCGGCGCTTCCTCCCGCCATCCCTCCGCCCCGGCGCCTTCTCCTTGATGCAGCGCCATTCCCAGCAGTTGCACACCTGCCGCCGGGTGACTCAGACGCCGGATCAGCGCCGGTTCGCTCTCTTCTGCTTCCAGGCCCGGAAACCAGAGACAAAGCCGCTCCAGCAAAGGAGAGGGCGACAGGCTCCCGCCTTGAGTATCCGCCCTGGCGTAACTGATATGCAGGCTTCCTTCGGCTCTGGTGAAGGCGATATAGATCAGATAGGATTCTGAAAACAAGCGGCGGCGGCTGTCGGGCGCCAGATAAATCCGCCGGCGGGCCAGCCACTGGCGGTCTTCCGCGTCCAGAAGAGTATCTTCTTTGATGGTTGCCGGGATCTGCCCTTCGTTCGCGCCCAGGATCCACGCTCTCCGTACAGCAGGGGAACGGCTGCGGTCCATAGAACATACGGTTACCTGATCCAGAGCGGGCGGTAAGGCAGCCATCTCCGCGGCTTCCAGGCCGCTTTCCCATACGGCTGCCAAAAGCGAGGGCAGATCCCTGGCTTCGGCGTCTCCCTCCTCCGCTGTTTGGATAAAGCTTACCGTCTGATCCAGCAGTTTCATCAGGGTCTGCCAGGCGCGCCTATGCAGTTGGATCGCTTCCGGATCCCCTCCTTTGCCCGCTTCTTCCGCCATCCTGCCGCAAAGCTTATCCGCTTTCAGCTTGATCAGGTGCCGGTAGAGCGCAGCGGAAACCCCTTCTGCCGATACGGCTTCCCTTGCTTCTTTCCTGAACGCCTCCAGGGGCTGCCACAGCTTTTGGCGCAAGCGTTCGATATAGGCGTCCGGCGACGTGGAATCGCCGTCTTCCGCCGGGCTGAAGCGCCAGGGGCGACGGCTTTCCCAGTGCATACGCTGAACGCCATAAGCCAGACAATAGTTCTCCAGCGCAAAGCCTTGATGATCCGAAAGCCCGGCAAATCCTGTTTTCATATACGCCATCAAGGTATCCGTCGTCCAACGGTCTTTGAGGATCTGCGTCAATTCCCGCACCATGCGGAGCAGAGGGTGGCGTCGCAAAGACTTGGGTCCGTCGAAAAAAAAGGGAATATCGTAAGCGGGTAGTATGCTTTCGATCAGGGCCCTGTAGATCTCCGGCTGCCGCAGCAGGACCGCCATCTCCCTGTACCGCAGGTTGTCCTCTCTCGCGGCTTCCCGTATTTCTACCGCCAGCCGTTCCACCTCCTGGCGGGGATCTCCGCAGCTTGCCAGAAAAATACCGCGGCCCTGTCCTTCGCTTGCCTTCGCAGGCAAGGGCAAGGACAGCCCGGCTGTCTGCGGCAAGCGGGCCTTTCCGGCGAGGAGTTTTTCCAGGCGCGCCAAGTCAGGGCTGTCTTTAAAACGCGCCTTCTCCGGTTCCTCCAGGTATAGCGGCGATTCCATAGGAAATCCGCCTTCCCGGCAAATCTGCCGCAGCTGTTCCGCCGTCTCCCAGGTAGGGTAGAACAAAGCGTCCTCTCCCAGCAGGCGACCTTCTTCCGCCTGCGTAAGATTCAAGGTCACATTGACCGGTCTGCCGGCGACAAGGAGACTGCGGATCACTTCAAACTCCGCAGGCGTAAAACCATGAAAGCCATCCAGCCAGAAGCTGATTTGGCGCAGCCTTGGCCAGTTTGGGAGTTTCTTGCACAACAAAGACAGCTCCCCGGAAAAATCCAGCCAGCCTTGGGAAAGAAAGGCCTCATAATCGGCGAATAGCAGAGAAAGGTCCTTGAGCCTGGACGCCAGATCCTCCCTTGGCCTATCCATATCCCGGCCTTCCCGTAAGCAGTCTGACAGCGACTCCGGCGATATACGGTAGGCCCTGAATTCGTCGATCCTGTCCGCCAATTCTCCGACAAAGCCCTGCTTATCCCATACCCGCTGAAAAGCAAGCAACTCTTCTTTGCGCCTTTCTAAAATGCTCCGAAGAACCATGTTTTTTCCGATCGCGTCAAGAACCGGCGCCAAGCCGCCTCCCGTCTCCTGCAATACAAAATGGACAAAGCGCCGGAAGCTCAGTACCTTGACCTGAAACCCTCCGGCAGCGCCCAGCGCAGCCAATATTCTTTTTTCGTGCGCGAAGGTGGCTTGCTCCGGCGTCAGCAGGACGAATTCCCCGTCGGGGCAGGACGCCAGCCTCTCCCTTATCTGCTCGATACAGGCTTCCGTCTTTCCGGCGCCGGCCCTGCCCAATATAAATCGTAAACTCAAAGTTGAAGTCCTCCCGCTTTGAAAATAATTGACGGGCGACAGCTCGCCGCAAAATGGGAACCTTTTGGGCTTTACGCACCACGGATCCCGTGGTAATATGATCCTTAGCATGTAGGTTGAGCCGGCAGGGCGGCCGCGGCTGCAAGGGCCGAAAGGTCGCAGCCGAGGAAAGTCCGGGCTCCGCAGGGCAGGATGCTGGATAACGTCCAGTGAAGGCGACTTCAAGGAAAGTGCCACAGAAACATACCGCCTTGGCTTGTCCCGGCGTCATGGTGCGTCAGGACAGGCAGGAAAGGCAAGGGTGAAATGGTGAGGTAAGAGCTCACCGGCGAAAGGGCGACCTTTCGGCCGGGTAAACCCCATCCGGAGCAAGACCGAATAGAGGGGCTATGAGGCTGCCCGTCTCGCCCCCGGGTAAGGTCGCTAGAGGCGCCGGGTAACCGGCGTCCCAGATAGATGGCCGCTGCTTCGGGATCTCCCGAAGTACAGAACCCGGCTTACAAGCCGGCTCATCCCCTACTGCTGTTCCCGCGAAAGGAGAGCATCATGACAGCGCTTCCCTTCGACGCCGGCCAGTTGGTCTTCCAATCGGCTATCGCCAGACAAAAGCCGTTCACCATACGCGACGGAGATACCTCCGCCTGCCCTTTCTGCGACCACAGCCTGCTTCCCCCTATCAAGAAACGGGATGACGACATTCTGCTGGTCCCCAATAAATACCCCATATTAGGAGACAGCGATCCTTATGTACTGATCGAAACAGCCGACTGCGATTCGGAACTGTCCCTCTATTCCGAAAGTCGTCTGTATCGTGTTTTCCGGATGGGCTTTGACTTCTGGCATGAAATGACTGCTTCCGGCGCCTATCGCTCCGTGATGTTTATGAAGAATCACGGCCCCCTGTCCGGCGGCAGCCTCCGCCATCCGCACATGCAGCTGATCGGCTTGTATCATGTGGATTGTCAAGCCCATATCCGCCGGGAGTACTTTTTCGGACCCGTCATCTGCCGTGAACCCGGCCTGGAACTCAACCTATCCGATCATCCTCGCGTCGGATTTGCGGAATTCAATCTTGTTCTCACCGAGGATAGGGCTTTTGAGCCGTTTTGCAGAATGCTGCAGCGGACAGTTCAGTATATACTGCGACAGTTTCATCAAGGCGGCGTCGACAGTTACAATCTGTTTTTTTATCAACTGGAAGGCGTCGCCTTTTGCAAAGTCATGCCGCGGGTTGTTACCACGCCCGTCTTTATTGGCTACTCCATCCCACAAGTAACAGACAGCCCGGAAGCTGTCGTCGAAGATATACAGCGCTATTTACAGACCTTCACTGATCGTTAAGGGCGGACGAAGGCAGCAAGACCCGCAGGCAGTTTTCACAGTTGATCAGGCGGTTTCCTCGATTAACATGTTTCACCAATTGTGTAGATAAGCTAATCCGGCACCCGCTGCAGATATCCCCGTCCAGGATCACGACCGGATTGTCCGGATTGGAGCGAAGCGCTTCCCGGAACAAGGACCTGTCATCCGGTTCCAGAGACGCAAGCAAAGCGTCTTCCTTCGCGGCGAATTCCGCCATGAGGGCGTCTGCCTTTGCCTTCTCCTGATTATAGACCCCTGCGTGCTGATTGTATTGGGCTTTTTGCCGTCTAAGCCTGGCAGTCAGTTGTTGCCGGTTTTCTTCATACTGTTCCCTCTGCTGCTGCAATTCCTCTATCCTAAGGTCTGCTTGCCGCATGTTTTCCTCCAGCTTGACAACTTCCTGCTGGATGCTCAGCATGTCTTTGAGACTGAGTCCCCGCTGCCGGATGATCCGCTCCCTAGCCTCCGCAATATCTGAGGCCCACCTCGGTTTATCGAGAATCAAGCGATCCACTTCCACCCGGCAGTCCTCGGTCATATGCGCGATGCCGTCCAGCCTTCTTTCCATTGCCGAGATCAGGTTCATCATCTCTTTAATTTCAAGATAGAGCGCAGCCAATTGGACTTTTGGGTCCACCCGGTTTCTCTCATCATTATTTTCGCTCAGTAAAAGCAAGACTTGCATCATATCCATTTTGTTCCGCTTACTCTCCTTTCCGACTCATCTCTATGCGCTGTGGATCCGCGGCCCTACCGCCGTATAGGGGCTTTTCTCCGATGTGGATACGTCTATAGGCAAGCCGGGACATTTTTCCTTCAGATAAGAAGCCAATACCCGAATGATCGGATTCTCCGTGTGGAAGTGTCCCGCATCGAGTAAGCCGAGCCCCAGCTCCCAGGCTTGCATTCCTTCATGATGCTTGACGTCCGAAGTGACAAAAGCATCGGCGCCCCCGGCCTTCGCTTCCGGTACAAGGAAAGCGCCTGCGCCGCCGCAGCACGCCACCCTGCGAATCCGCTTGTTTCCGTCACCGTAGTAGCGCAGATCCTGGAGCTCCAGTTTCCCGGCGACCGCCCGGGCGAAGCTGTCCAGACTGACCGGCTCTTTCAGCAGGCCGATGCGTCCAAACCCTATATCGCGCATCTGTGGGTGCAAAGGCTGCAGAATCTCCGGATCCAGGATCCCGAGGAGCCCGGCCAGCACGTCATTGACGCCGCCCCGCACGCTATCCAGATTGGTGTGCGCGCAGTAGAGCGCGATATTTCTTCTGATCAGCGCCAGGGGAATTCGATTATGCGCATCCTCGTCACGAAGCTGTTTGAAAGGCGTAAAGAAAGGCGTATGGTGTACAAAGATCATGTCGGATCCCAGGTCCAGCGCCTCCGCTGTGGTTTCCGGCGTGAGCTCCAGTGTAAGAAAGAGACGGTTCACTTCCTGCCCATAGCTGCCCAGCTGCAAGCCGATGGGGTCTCCTTCCTCTGCATATTGCGGCGGCGCATAGTCGTCAATATACCCGCATATCTCCCGGCAGGTAAAGCTCATCTGACTAAATCCTCCCATTCTCTGATCTGTTCTTCCAGGCGGTTTTTCTTGATCCGGCTTTCCTCCGAGCCGGAGCGTTCCAACTGCTTGACAATATCGCGTAAGCCCCGAATCTTCTGTCTGATCGCCTGTACAAGAAGCGGAGGCCTTTCCGCCAGCAGCAGAGGTCCAAATTCAGCCTCAGAAGAACGCAGGCGCGCCATCCTGCCCCGTTCGGCTAAAAGAATGGTATAAAGGATCCCTCTTTCTTCCGTAAGCGCTTCTTTGCAGATCCGCCAATTTCTGCTTTGCAGATACAGGCGGACTTCTCTTTCCCGATTCATCGGTTGAAGCAGCACATACGTTAAACTCTCCGCGATTTCCCGGCTGTCCTCCAGGATTTCAACGATCGTTCCGCCGCCCATGCCGGCAATCACGCACACGGAAACCTCTCCGGGCGCGATGGCGTTCAGACCGTCGCCCAAACGAATCTCAATGCTGTCTGCCAGTCCCTGGGAGGCGACATTGGCGAATGCGTTTCGAAACGGCCCCTCTGCAATCTCCACCCCTATCCCCTTACGAATTTTGCCGGATAGGACGAGGGAAATCAGGAGGGCGCCGTGATCGGCGCCGATATCCGCCAGCGCGTCCGATGGCGGCAGCATTTCTGCCACTGTTGTCAAACGTTTTCCCATCATTTTACTAGTGCTTTGCAACAGCTCAAAGTCGCACAAGATTTGCGAGGATTTTTATCGCGAGACAAGGCGTGATGAGGGCGAATACCCGCTGTGGTATTTAACCGAAGAACAACGTAGTATCGCGGAAAAAAGACCGCAAAGATTGCAACTTTTAGCTGTTGCAGAGTACTAAAATAAAGCGGCAATACTTTGCGTATAGGGTGGACGGCAAATGCCTTTTTCTGTAACGATCCCGGTAATCAGTTCATGATCGGTAACATCAAATGCCGGATTGTAACACGCGACTTCCGGCAAGGCTATGGGCGTCCGAAAATACAATTCACGGATCTCCTCAGGCGCCCGCAGCTCGATCTCAATGGCGTCGCCGGTTTCACATGCCCTGTCGATCGTGGATGTGGGTCCCAGTACATAAAATGGTATGCCGTAGTATCGAGCCAGAACCGCCAAGCCGCTGGTTCCGATTTTGTTGGCTGTATCCCCGTTGGCGGCGATCCTGTCGCAGCCGACAAAACAGGCCTGGATCCAGCCCTTCTTCATCACGGAGCTTGCCATATTGTCACAGATCAGCGTGACCTCGACCCCCGCTCTTGAAAGCTCGTAAGTGGTCAGCCTCGCGCCCTGCAGGAGGGGCCTGGTTTCTCCGGCAAAGACCTTGAAATGCAATCCGCGCTCTGTCCCCAGGAGGATAGGCCCAAGCGCCGTCCCGTACCGGGAAGTGGCCAGCGGCCCCGCGTTGCAATGGGTCAGGATCCCGTCGCCATCCTGTACCAGCGTCAGCCCCTTTTCCGATATCGCCTTACACATCGCGGCGTCTTCGTCGTGAATATGAATCGCTTCCTGCTGCAACAGGCGGCATAGTTCAGCGATGCTCTTGTCAGAATGGTCCAGAACAGTCTGCTCCATCCGGTTCAAGGCCCAACTCAGGTTGACTGCCGTAGGCCGGGTGGCGGCTAAGGCTGCCTTATACTTCCGAAACGCGCTAAGAAACGCACTATAGACTGTCGAAGGGATTTGTCCGGCGAGACAGCTCAGACAATACGCGGCGAATATCCCGATCGCCGGCGCCCCTCTCACTTTCAGTTGTACAATGGCGTCTGTCATGTCCTCCGGTGAACGAAGCGTCAGATATACAGTTTCTCCGGGCAGTCTGGTCTGGTCGATTATCACGACAGCGCTTCCGTCTTTACTTAACCCTACATTGTCCCTATGCGTTACCTGTCGTATCGCATCCGGCATTGCAGCATTCATCGCATCCAGCCTTCCTTGTTCTTCCTTTATCTTAACATTTTTCCTATCGGCTCACAAGTCCGCAGCGATAATCTTTGACGAAAAGCATACAGAAAGCAGTGTCAATTCAGAACCTGCGATAAGGGCTGAGGGATACCATCCGGCAAGGCGGTAGGCGCTTTTGCAACAAAGACACATACTGGGCGCTAGCCTAAGCCATAGAAAAATCACGACGATTTTTCAGGCGATGGGAGCCACGGACGGCGCCTCATCGCCGG
>Ga0099364_10008999_pt1 | contig 13939 bp, 4 predicted proteins | sample TergutTh196P3_FD_73070 | JGI IMG/M metagenome (GOLD analysis project Ga0099364, IMG submission 73070) | Microcerotermes parvus P3 segment gut microbial communities from Pointe-Noire, Republic of the Congo - Th196 P3 | ecosystem: Host-associated > Arthropoda: Insects > Digestive system > Gut ...
GGCAGGTCTATACCCTTGATTTTCCTACATACCAAGGCGTAGCCGTCCATAACGGTGCACCGTTCAAAGACCACTTTGCACTTGTTGCCGATGCCCCCGCTGTCCTCAGACCCGGCACCGACAACCATCTCTATATGGGCGCACCCCTTGCGGTGATGTTCAGCCTCAACGGAAGTGGAAAACCCAACCCCACCAACGACACTACCATTGCCAATATCCCCTACACCCCGCCCACTACGGCAGGACATACCCGCAGGGGTTGGGTTGCCGACACCGTTTGGCATACACACGCCACCAACCACAGCCCATTCCAAAACGGTACTCCTCTCACCGAGAGCATCACCCTCTATATGCATTGGATACCCCAACCCTATATCATCACCAACGAGCACGAACTCAATGAGGTGAGGAACGACCTTACCGGGAATTATATTTTGGGGAATGATATTGACCTTACCAACACGTCTTACGTGACCGGTACTAACGGTTGGGCACCTATTGGCTCAGGTGCATCGGGAATATCTACCCATTTCACAGGTATATTGGATGGCGACGGCTATGTGATCAAAGGCTTGAACATCCACAGAACGACAGCAGCAGGCTATCAAGGGCTGTTTGGCTATATCGAGAGAGGCACAGTGAAAAACTTGGGCTTGCTCGATGTGAGCATTACCACCATAGGCAGTATCTCCGTACACGACTATGTCGGTGGATTAGTCGGCTATAACAACGCCGGACTGATCGACAACTGTTACGTAGTCGGCTCAGTACACGGTGGACACGACAATGTTGGCGGTTTGGTTGGAAACAACTCCGGCGGCACCATTCGCAACAGTTACTCCGCTGCCAACGTAAGCGGTGGTAGCCACGTAGGTGGACTTGCCGGACAGCAAAACAGCAACGGACATATCGAAAACTGTTACGCCACAGGCAACATAGAAGGCAGAGGTGCAGGCATTGGTGGATTGGTGGGCTGGGATGCAAGCACAGCCACACAGCATATCATCAACAGCGCAGCACTCAACTACATTGTCATTACCGAAGGCACAGCCACAACCATAGGGCGAATAGTGGGCAACGATGCAGGCTCGCACGCCGTATTGACCAATAATATCGCTTTCGCGAATATGGGCGTCATCATCGGAAGCGTACTCAAGACCGACGTCGGCAACGCCGGCAACCATATCGACGGTGCCGACCGTGATGCCTGCGACATTGTTGACGCGGGTTGGTTTGACAATTACCATACAGACATACCCTCGCATATCCGCATGGCACTGCCCGGTTGCGCTGCACCGGTCATCACCACAACACAATACGACCTCGGCGACGCCTGTAACTATCTTGGCGATTATATGACTCCCCTCGCAGCCACAGGACTACAGCCCATCACGTGGGAAGTGGAACACGGCTCACTGCCCCCCGGAATGAATCTCTCTTCCGAATACGGCGAACTTTACGCCTCCCGCCTCACTGCAGCCGGCACTTTCACCTTCACCATCAAAGCCACCAACAGCAAAGGCTACGACACGAGGGAATATACGATTGTGGTGCATAAGATTGCACCTACGATTGAGGATTTGGTGTTAGACCCGAATCCCACAAGGGAATACAACGGTGAACCGCAAGTGTTTGTGGTTACGCCAAAGCCTGATATCGTTGGGCTTGGCAAGATTACCGTGACCTATTATGACGATACCCTTGCACCCATCGACGTGAACGACTATGCCGTAAATATCTCCATTGCCGAGGGCGACAACTATCTCGCCTCTAACGGCATTTTGGATAGCGAACAACTCTACATCAACCCGCGTAGCATCACCCATGCCACCATTGCGGATATCGCAGATCAGCCGTATATTGGCAGTCAGATTAGACCGGAAATTGTTGTTGTCGATACCATTTGTAGAGACGCAATGCATTGCGTCTCTACAGACCTGACGTTCGGCGTCGACTACACCGTAACCTACGGACAAAACCTAAACGTCGCGACAGGCGGTACGGTTACCATCCATGGTATCGGCAATTATTTCGGCAACGGCTCCACAAAATCATTCACCATCACGCCGGTAGATCCGACCTATGAAACCCCAACGTTCTACGCCACCGTAGGACAAACCATTGGCGACATCGTGCTACCTACCCTCCCCAACGGCAGCATAACTTGGGAGCAACCCCTCACTACGTCCGTAGGAACGGTGAACGAACCCGCCACAGGCATTACCTTGGCGTTCACGCCGTCTGCGGGAGCGAGCAACTACAACGCTGTTAGCGGCATACCGACTATCATCATTGTGATGCCTGTACCTTACACCCCTGAACCACCTACAGCCACAGGTGCTCATATCTACGGCGAACGTCTGTCCGCTTGGGATATCAGCGAAGACCTGCACGGTTTTTGGACGTGGAACCATCCGACTATCATACCTAACGTAACCAACGACGGCTACTTAGCGACATTCACCCTAACCAACACCGACGACTATATGTTGGCACCTAACGCCGACACAGCCACCATCTCGGTAACGGTAAACAAAGCCACCCCTACGCCATTCCACTTGAGTTATGCGTTCCCACAAGACCATATCTACACCGGACAACCGCAAGGCATTGGCAATGTCGTACCCGCACCGGGTGTTGTCGGTATGGGCGACATCGAGGTAACCTATCTCCAAAATGGCGTTCCAATTGTTCCGATCAACGTCGGCGATTACACGGTAACGTTGGTCATCGCTGAGGGCGACAATTTCCATCCGGTAAACCTACCTTTGCCGGGCGTTTACCCGATAGCCCCACGTGCCACCGAATTGATGATAGACCCGATTGTGAACCGACCCTATACCGGATTGCCAATCACCCCAACGGTTATCGTACGCGACACCTGTAGGGCAGGGGAATGCCCCGACCCCACAGAGATCATCATCGTTTGTCCGGACGGAGAATGCCCCCCACCAACGGTCATCCTCGCCTTAGGCATTGACTACACCATCGCATACGGCGAAAACACCAACGTAGCCACCGGCGGAACCGTCACCATCACCGGCATCGGCAACTACGCAGGCAGCACCGGCACCGCCACATTTGTTATCACACCCATCGACACGGTCACCGTATATCCATCCGAATTTATCGGAAATCCGGGGCAATTGTTGGCGGATGTAGAGACAAGGCATGCCTTGTCTCTACCGGGACAACCCATCGAGGTCGCGTACCCGGGTTGGCAATGGGCAAACCCCACCACCACCCTACCCGCCACGGCAGGACAACAACAATACCCTGCCCATTTCGTATCCACCGACCCGAACTACGCATCTCATGCCAACATCCCCGTTGACGTGTACGTTCGTGCAAACGATACAATCTATCTCGCGCAAGTCCTACCAACAACCGAAATCACCTACGGCACAGGCTGGAGCTACGACCCCGCCACCGACTTCTACACCGTTGACCCCAACGCCACCGTAGTAGCCACCGGCGCCAACAACGGCATCAAGCAAGGACACATCGTGGTAGAGGACGGTGCAAACCTCACCTTGCTCAATGCAACGCTTACACCGACTGTACATCTCGTTTGGGCAGGTGCTGACGAAAATCAGATCATCCTTAAAAACGATGTCACCCTCACCCTTTTGGGGGATAATACCCTCTTAAGTAGTAGCGGCGCAGGCATAGAACTGCGACAAAATTCAACAACAACCTTTACTATAGACGGATCGGGCACCCTGCAAACAAATAGAATCTTCCTGACAGGCGGCTCGCCCATCTTTACCATAGACGGCGATGTGGTGATATTCTCAAACACCATAAGCACCGGTATGACAAGAGACTTCCAAAAAGGCATCCTCTTTGAGGGCAACACCGGCACAGTCCACGGCACCGTAACCCTCCCCACCGATGTCACCATTGACACCTCGCAAATGCTAAACATCCCGGCAGGCTATCCCAACCCCGACCCCACGCTGACCATTCCCGCCGGCGTTACGCTGACTAACCATGGTGCCATCTATGTTGCCTATTGCGTCGAAGACGTAGAGCAAATATTCGTAAACGGCACCATGGAGGGCAATAAGATAAACCTACCCTACTTCTGCGCTTACCCTGTCCCACTCGGCGTGACCGCCATACACGGCTCGAAGTTGATGCGAGTAGCACTGCCCGAACCATGGGCGTGGATGAACCCCGACACCCCCGTAGGTGCTCTCGGAAACAACATCCACGAAGCACGCTACACGCCCGAAAATTCCGAGATTTACAACGATATTGAGGATATCGAAGTGACGGTAAACGTCGTCATAGGCAACGTGATTGACCTTGCGGACGAGACCCCGCTTTCGGCAGGTAGAGGTTGGGAGTATGACGAAGGTACGTACTACATCTCCGGTGAGTACAACGGCAGCCCTGTGGATGCCATCATTGTAAAAAACAAATCGGCAACAAACGATAGGGCGATTTTGGTGGAATCGGACGTAGAGATAACCCTCATCTTTAGAGATGTTGAAAATGAGATCGATGGTGCTCCTTTCTATCTTGCGCCAGGCGCGAATGTAACCCTCACCCTTGAGGGAACGAACACCCTTACCGCTTTGGGATCGTCCCGATATGCAGGCATAAACACCACAAACGCCACACTGACCATCAACGGCGAGGGTAGCCTCACCGCCACAGGAGGTCTCTATTCGGCGGGCATTGGAGGAAGGGCGGGTATCGATGGCGGTACCCTTACCATCAACAGCGGACACATCACCGCCACAGGTGGTATTGCCGGAGCAGGCATTGGAGGAGGCGACGGTAGCAATGCCACCGGCAACGGGGGCACGGTTACCATCAACGGAGGTACGGTTATAGCCACAGGCGGCCAATACGCAGCAGGCATAGGTGCAGGCGGTGGCGGTAGCGATGGCGGTAGCCTGTCCATCAGCGGAAACGCCGTAGTCTTTGCCTCATCGCTCATCAACAGTAGTGATGTAGTCACCGACACCACAGGCAACCTCACCCAGGGCATCCTCATCATCGGTGAGCCGGATAACTCCAGAGAGGGCAGGGTTTACGGCAACGTAGAGCTGCAGCAACCCCTCACCCTCGAGTCTCTCGATGTCCTAAATGTCCTTGACGGAACATCGCTAACCATAGCCGACACCCTACGCAACGGCGGCAGCATAGTAAGCCATTGCGGTGAAATCACCATAGCCGATGGTGGTGTGCGACTCGGCAAGAAGTTTACCTTGCACCCGGGTTGCGTACCGGATGTGCCACCTATCGCTCCGGCATATCTCTACGCCTACTACGGACAAACCCTCTCGCAGACCATTCTACACGATGGCACCAACGATGAGTTGTTGAGCATAGCCCACCCCGAGTGGTCGTGGATAGAGCCTAACCTCGTTCTCTCGATGGGAACAGGCGGTAGCCCCGACAACCAAACCCACCATATGCAATACACCCCATTTGCCGACACCGCCAACTACAACACTGTAGGCAACATTCCCACAACCGTAGAAGTAAGGATAGGCAATGTGATTAACCTTTCGGATGATGACCCACCTTCGGCAGGTCAGGGTTGGACGTATCAGACAGCCACAATGCGCTACGTCATTGCTAATGGTGCAAACGTGGTTGTAACCGGTAGCAACCAAGTGCCGGCAGCAAGCGAACGCCGTGTTTTGGTTTCGGGAAACGTAACCGCAAGCATTACCCTGCAAGAGGTTACCATCACAGGGCTGTCGAGTGACCGCGCAGCCTTGGATTTGCTCGACGGATCAACGGCAACCGTCACCCTTGTGGGTAACAACACCCTTTCAGGTGCGAACGCTCCGGCTATATATACACGCCCCAACTCCACGCTGACGATAGACGGCACAGGCATTTTGACCGCCACAGGTGCTGGCGGCAGTGCAGGCATAGGAAGCGCGTCTAATGCTTCGATGAACTTTGTAGATATCACCATAAAAGGAGGCACGGTTATAGCCATAGCCGGCAATGCTAGTGCTGCAGGCATAGGACCGGGGGTTAATGCTAACACGCAAGGCACCCTCTCCATCAGCGATAACGCCGTAGTCTATGCCACACGCCTTAGAAACAATACGCTAAGAGCCCTCGACACCGCAGGCAACCTCACCCAAGGCATCCTCTTTATCGGCGAGCCAGCCCAAGAAAGACAAGGCAGAACCTATGGCGATGTCACCCTCGAGCAAGATCTCACTATCGAAGTCCTTGACGTCCTTAATGTCCTTTCGGGAACCACCCTCACCATCCCCACCACCCTAACCAACGAGGGCAGGGTGATTAGCCATTGTGGCGATATCACCGTAGTGGATGATGGTGTGCGCCTTGGCAATAAATTCGAGATAGACCCCGCGTGCCTCACCATCCCCGATGACCTCACCGCAGTGTATGGTCAGACCCTGGCGGATGCCACAACCACCGTAGGGGCGACCCTCGCGGTCGCCCACCCGGGCTGGGATTGGGAAAACGAAACCACCCTCGTAGGCAACGCCGGAACGCAACCGCATGATGCGACATTCACGCCAAGTGATACCAATTTCGCCGTGGTTGACGGTCTCACCATCAACGTTACCGTAGAACCCGCCGTTCCTGTCGTCCCTGCCGTCCTTTATGCTATCTACGGACAACAACTCTCGGATATTACCCTACCCGCTAATTGGGAATGGCAAACCCCAACCGATGCCGTAGGCAACGTCGGCACCCGCCAACACAAGGCAAACTACGCAGACCCCGACGGCAACTACCTTACGCTGAATGACGTGAGCCTTACCGTAGTGGTAGCCCCCGATACGCACGACCTTATGCCACCGATGGTGTTTGGCGTCCATCTCTACGGAACTCCGTTGAGTGCGTGGGCTTTGCTCTCAACGTCCAACGCAGTAGGCGAATGGCAATGGGACAATCCCGACACCATCCCCTCTGTGGACAATACCGGGCATACCGCCACATTCACGCTGTTCGACCCGAACTATGTGTTGCGTGCCGATGCCGAAACAGAGGTCGTAATTCCGATCATCGTGATTAGAGCCATACCGACGTTCACTATCCCCGATGACCTTGTAGCGACCTACGGACAAACCGTAGCCGAAGCACGGACACCCGCAGGGGAGACCCTCGCGGTTGCCTATCCGGGCTGGTCTTGGGATAACCCGACCTACCTCGTAGGCAATGTGGGCGAACGCATCCATAAAGCCACATTCACACCGGACAATACCGATAATTACATTGTCGTGCCGGGCGTGGATATCATCATCACCGTAGGCAAAATCACACCTACCTTGGCGGATTTGGCGTACACCATTCCGCAAGGTCATATCTATACAGGCAATGAACAAGGCATCGGTCCTGTTGGCACCGCCCCCGGCGTAGAAGGCTTAGGCACCATCACGGTCACCTACACCAATGTCCTTAATGTCCTTGATGTCCTTTCATACCCAACCCTTGCCGGTGAATACGAAATCACCTTCACCATCGCCGAAGGCGAAAACTATCTCGCCGCCACCCTTACGGAAACGGAGACCTATACGATAGCCCGTGCACCTTACACCCCTGTTTCGCCAATAGTAGCAGACCTGCACGACTATCTCACGCCGCTCAGTGCTTGGCAACTCAACCAACCCTCTGTGAATGGCGTCTGGTCTTGGAATGATGGCACAACCATCCCAACGGTGATCAACAGCGGCTATCCCGCCACGTTCACCCTAACGGATAGCAACTACGTGCTTGCGACAGGTGCTGTGACGGAAGTCAATGTTCCGGTAACGGTCTTGCAGATAGATACCGAAATTCCTACCGGTTTATATGCCCGCCATGGTCAAACCCTTGCGGATGTAGTTACCACCGCAGGGGCAACCCTCGCGGTCGCCTATCCGGGCTGGACTTGGGACAACCCCACCCACCTCGTAGGCGATATAGGCAACCGAACCCACAAAGCGAGCTACGTCGATGCGGACGGCAACTACAAGCCGATTGTCAGTACCGACCTCGTCGTTACCGTACGACCATCGACCAATGACAACGTCGAAATCGCCCATATCTACATTGATGACCATCTCTCGCCTCTCCACGAGGCAGACCGCGAGGGCAGCCATTTCCGTATCACCGCTACTTGCGGTGTGGAATCCGTAACCATCACCGTAGAGCCTGACGAACCCGATGCTATCGTTTTCATCAACGGTATTGAGGGTGCCACTGCTGAGGTCGACATAACCTCGTGGGGTGAAAATCCGTTCCGCATTGTGGTGTATGCCACCAACGGCGACAGCATGGTTTACGCCCTGACTGTAGAGAAATTGGTACCGTTCGACAATCTTGTTGTCATGCGTTGGAACAATCGCCTTACGGTGATTAATAATCCCGACAACAATCAGGGTTATAGTTTCGAAACTTATCAGTGGTATCGCAATGGCGTCGCTGTTTCCGGTAGTGCCGGAACAGGGCAATCCTACACCGCCGGCACCGACGGAGCACAACTCAATTCTAACGATATTTGGAGTGTAACAGTTACAGGTCACCGTTTACCCTTAACCCTTTACCCTTCACCGATTACCCTAAATACTTGTGAAAGCCACGTTTTGCTCCGCACGATGGAAGTCAGAGCCTACCCCAACCCTGTCGCCCAAGACGAGTTGTTGTGGATAGAGGTAGATATAGATGAGAACCTCCTTGAGGGTGCCTACCTTGAGGTCTACACCCTCTCGGGGCATCTCGTCGAACGACTTCCGCTACAAGGAACCCGCACCACCCTCAACGCAAGATATAGCAAAGGCATGCACATCTTGATGATCAGAGGATCACACGGCTTGCAGGTCGAAGCAAAAATTGTGGTGGAATGATAGCCATCCTAAATCATAAATCATAAATCATAAACCATAAATGAAACACATCCTAACAACAGCAATCCTACTCCTCAGCGGAGTAGCCACCGCCCAGCACCAATTCTCCGCCAAAGTCGGAATGGGGTCATCAACCCTGACGTACAAATTGACCGAAGGCGAAAAATCCTCAGGTTTCGGAGGACATCTCGGCGGTACCTACCGCTATTTCTTCAACGAACAATGGGCTTTGAGCACAGGTCTGGAATTTGCCCTGTACAACGCAAAAGCCTCCCTGCCTAAGCCTTTCGAAGATCACTACATGAGCATCGATATGGACGATACGCTTTTTATGTTTCGTGCAAACATAACGAAATTCGAGGAGCATCAGAAAACGGTTATGTTCCAAATCCCTGTCATGGCTCACTTCGAAACCAAAGCCCCTGCGGAAAACCCCAACAAACCTCGCTTTTTCGCAGCAGCAGGGGTCAAGATCGGTATCCCGATAACGGCAAAATACCATACCAATGCCAATTTTTCCTACTCCGGATACTACAAGTTTGAGGACTATAACTATGATTTTCCGGCTGTAGCAAAAGAGCAAAGCGACAAGTTCGACTTGGGTCTTGCTGTGCTCGCTTCTGCGGAATTGGGTATGCGGTGGGCGTTGGCGAACAATCAAGCATTGTATGCCGGTATCTATTTCGATTATGGATTGAACAATATCCATCGGGCTACCGAGACGCGGGATGCCACGTCTCTACCTCAGCATGTCATTGGCTGGAAATCTTTCCCGCCAACCGAATTGACCTTAAATCCCATTTTGAACTCCTATCACGCCGACGGCGACAAGACCCGCTCTTTTACCGAAAAGGTTGCACCGATGGCGATTGGCGTTACCGTTCGCTTTGCATTCGGTCAAAAAAGCCCTCGTTCGGAGACTACAGCCTCCGCCGGTCCATCAAGACAGGCTGCTCGGGATGCCCGAAGACGTTCGGTTGAAGTACAACCGGAATCACATCCGCATGGAACGGTACAACAGCAGGATTCAGAGGCAGAACGCCAACAAGCGGAGGCTCGTTTAACTCAGCGTGCCGAAACCGCTCGACGCGCAGCTGCCGCAGAGGTCAGACAACGGGTTGAAGAGGCTCGCCGGAATACGCCCAATGGCGATTATCGCCGGCAGGCTGCATTGAATTTTATTCAACGTGATGGAGGTCGCTACGAAATCAATCAGTACGAACTCACCCCCGAACACCTGCCCTTTCTCGATGAAAAAATTCGGTTTTTGAATGAATTTCCCGATATGAAAGTCTATATCTATGGGCATACCTGCGATTTGGGAACCCACGAAGTTAATGAAAGAATCGGCTCTCAACGTGCTCAAAAAGTCCGCGAATATCTCCTCGCCAATGGCATCGACCAAAGCCGTATCTTGGGTGCAGGTTCCAAACGCGACACCGAGCCCTTAGTGCCCAACACCAACGATGAAAATCGAAAGATCAATCATCGGGTGCAGTTTGTGGTTGCTCAGTAAAATAATCTTATTCCACCGTTACCGATTTCGCCAGATTTCGCGGCTGATCCACGTTGCGACCTCTCAAGGCAGCGATATGATACGCCAATAATTGCAACGGAATACTCGCCAAAATCGGCACTAACATTTCTTTGGTTTCCGGAATTTCAATACAAAAATCCGACATCTCTTTCACAACCGTGTCGCCTTCCGTAACCACAGATATAATGCGGGCTTTACGTGATTTCACTTCTTGGATATTGCTCGCAATTTTATCGTAATGTCCCTTGTTGGTGGCAATCACCACCACCGGCATTTCCTCGTCTACCAAGGCAATCGGACCATGTTTCAGTTCGGCAGCGGGATACCCTTCGGCGTGAATATACGAAACTTCTTTGAGTTTCAAAGCACCTTCGAGAGCCAACGGATAATTGTAGCCGCGTCCCAAGTAAAGGAAATTTCGAGAATAGGTGAATATCTTAGCAATATCTTTCACCTGATCGTTCAACTGTAGCGTTTTCTCAATCTTTTTAGGCAATTCCGAAAGATCTTTCACGATACGGAGATAACGTTTCGGGTCGATGGTTTTCATTTCTTTTGCCAAAGCCAAGCCGATCAGCACCAATGCCGTAACCTGTGCGGTGAACGTTTTGGTAGACGCCACGCCGATTTCCGGACCTGCATGGGTATAGGTTCCGCTATCCGTCAAACGCGGAATAGACGACCCCACCACATTGCAAATGCCATAGACAAATGCACCGGCTCTTTTGACCGACTCAATCGCAGCAAGCGTGTCGGCAGTCTCGCCCGATTGCGAAATAGCAATAATCACATCATCTTTATAGATCGGCGGATTGCGATAGCGAAACTCGGACGCATACTCCACTTCAACCGGAATTCGCAACAATTCTTCAAGAATGTATTCGCCTACAAGTCCCGCATGCCAAGACGTTCCGCAACCCAAGATGATAATCCGACGGGCTTTCATAAATTTATTCTTGTTGTCGATAATGCCGGAAAGGGCAACATGTTTGAGGTCTGCCGAAATTCGTCCGCGCATACTGTCCAAAAGTGTTTTCGGTTGCTCAAAAATTTCTTTCAACATAAAAAACGGAAAATTACCTTTTTCCAATGCCTCTATACTCAGCTCGAGCGTTTGAATACGAGGGGTTTTCTTAACATTTTTAAGGTTGGTAATTTGTAACGTTTTGCCGCGTTCCAAAACCACGATTTCCTCATCGTTGACATAGACCACATCTTTGGTATGTTCGACAATCGGCGAGGCATCTGATGCGAGAAAAAACTCATCTTTGCCAATGCCCACCACCAACGGACTTCCCTTGCGAGCAGCAATCAACATATTGGGGTTGTCTTTGCTCAAAATGGCGAAAGCGTAGGCACCCGTAACCTGCGACAGGGCTAATTGCACGGCTCGCACCAAATCCGTTTTTTCGGTTACTTTGATATAGTCGATCAGTTGCACCAAAACTTCCGTATCGGTATCGCTCTGAAACGTGCGTCCTCTCGACATTAGCTCCTCTTTAAGTACATTGTAATTTTCGATAATGCCGTTGTGAATAAGAGCTAAACATTCGTTTTCGGAAAAATGCGGATGTGCATTTTTGTCGTTAGGTTCGCCATGTGTAGCCCAACGCGTGTGGGCAATTCCGATGGTTCCGGAGATATTTCGATCTTTGACAAATTGCTCCAAATCCGAAACCTTGCCTTTGGTTTTGTAAAGACTAAGGTTACGTTTGTTGTTGATTAAGGCGATGCCTGTGCTGTCATATCCGCGATATTCCAGACGTTTCAAGCCTTTGATCAAAATCGGGTAGGCTTGTTTTTTCCCGATGTAGGCTACTATTCCGCACATGTGTTGTTTGAGGTTGGTTGATGATTAAATAAGAACGATACAGGTTTTTTGATTAAAAACTTTTGCAAAGATACGAAAAAAAACCGAAATGCGGGGATAATTTTATTTTGAGGTGCCGGCGAACATTTTTTTTATTTTGAAGTAGAAGAAATTTATATCTCTCGTTCCTTTATTGGCGGATATAAATTGCTGTATTCTTCCGTTTAGGTTTTCGGCTATGGCGTTGGTATGCCCGTTTGAGAAGTAGTTTGTGATTGCAAGCTGGTTGCGTTCTACAGAGGATTTGAAGTTTAACATTTCATCCACATCGGCATCTTTCACATCTGCATACCACTGCTGAAGTTTAGCAATAATAGGCTGTTTTGGCTTTCCAACGTGCTCTTTTTTATACCAGTTTCTAAAATCACAAGCCAATTGATACGATTTTTGGATTTGTGAAAACTTTTTAAACAATGCCATTGCTCGATTGTGCTGATTTTGTGTCCATTGGTGAGGGTATTTGTAGAGCAAATAACGACTTCTGGCAAGTAATTCCAAAAAAGTTTCTCCGTTTTGAGCGATGTTATTTTGATAATTAAAATTCTTTCGCTTGTACGGTATTCCCTGGTTTTGACAGTCTTTTTGACGTTGTTTCTCAGATTGTTTGTACGTTTCATAAGCCAAACGTTTTTCACGTAAAACGTCCTGACGATAACGAACTCGAACACTTTGCATAGCATCCAAAAGGTTTTTTATGATATGAAATTTATCGGCAATATGCGAAGCATTGAAAAAACTGTAATCACCTAATTTTCTGTATGTATGTGATAAATCACGAGTTAAAGTATCAACAGAACGATTTTCAAACAGTTCTTGTGGTAGGATTTGCGAAAGTTCATTAAAATTCACGCTTTCAGCCAGTAGTGCGATTTTACCGGTATCTCGATTAGTCAAAATTGTGTGCATTTCTTCACCGATTTGTTTTTCATCGACAGCCATATGTTTGCCCATATTTTCGACCTCATAAATCGGAACTCGAACCTTGCGAACTCGACTGTCGGTGCGGATTTCAAGATCGTGTTCAAACAAAGATTTCCGCTCCTTTTCATCACGATAACCGCTCAAATGCTCTTTATACCAACGATACAGCTTGTTAGTCGAGATTATGCAAACTGCGGATATAGGCGTAATACTGTTCGGGTGTGCATCTAAACTCTTCTTTTAAAAAAGCCGCAAACTCGTGCGTGGCTTTGACTCCCGGAGGATGTAAATCATAACTGTTGCTGTAATGTTTATCGCAACCTTTTTCCTTCCAACGTCGTCGAAAAATGTGTAAAAACAACGCTCGATCATGAACAGAGGTGGTTTGCAACTCCAATTCATTACAAAAACCATCTAAAACAGCGTCTGTTCCTGACAAGGTTACCGGAACCAACTCCGGAAGTTCTTCAAGACGAAGATCAATACGATCAACGCTTTGCTTAATTTCTTTAATCTCAAAATGATCACAAATCAAGGGACTGATGAACATCGACAAAAACTCTTTAAGTAATACAGTATTTTCCATACTGCAAAGATACAACTTTTTTGCTCAGCACCTCAAAATAAAATTTTGCCGAAATTTATCGGATTTTTGGGAATATATTTTTTTTTGAAAAAATGTAACTTTTTTGGTGAGAAATCGTAAAATTGCATAATTAATGTAAAAAAATGTCAAAATTCTTGTTTTATTGCTAAAATAATCGTATCTTTGCA
>Ga0099364_10009000_pt1 | contig 13939 bp, 12 predicted proteins | sample TergutTh196P3_FD_73070 | JGI IMG/M metagenome (GOLD analysis project Ga0099364, IMG submission 73070) | Microcerotermes parvus P3 segment gut microbial communities from Pointe-Noire, Republic of the Congo - Th196 P3 | ecosystem: Host-associated > Arthropoda: Insects > Digestive system > Gut ...
GGTACTGTTCACGAAAGCTTTCGTTTAATGCATCCATGTCCCCCTGCAAAACTATGGAAAGACCCCCGGAAAGATCCAGCCCAAGCTGAACAGCATTTTGCTGAAAGCGTTTTATTCTAAGGATTCTGTCTGCATAGCGGGATTCAATTAAACCAAGAACATCCGAACGGGAAAAAGCCCTGGAAACCGCCGCTGCATCCCAGGTTTCCGGCTGTGTGCGGCCTCTATATGCTCTTTTTGCCGAATCAATTAAAAATTCCAAACCATCGGGAACAGCTTCCCCCCTCCGGGCAGATTCTGCCAGTACTTCCAAATCCTGTGCTGCTGTTCTGCGGGCATAATCCCTAATTTGTTCACGGGAACCCTGTGCCAGGGTCTGTTCGTCTCTTGGCGTAAAAAAGTACCATCTTACTGTCGGATATAGAAAAAGGGAACATATTCCTGTTACCAAAATGACTATGACTAATCGGTAGCGCTTTCTCATTACTAGCCTGCATTCTCTCCGCTGTCATTTTTGCCTGATGCATCTACCGAAGCAATGGCGCTGCGGACAAATTCAAGCTTGCAGTTTTCGTCTACTTTTACAATAACTGTTTTTTCCCTGACATTCTGGATAACGCCGTGAATACCCCCTATGGTTACCACACGGTCGCCCTTTTTTAGATCATCCAGCATTCGCTGAGTTTCTTTTTGTTTCTTTTTTTGGGGCCGTATAAGAAAAAAGTACATAACGCCAAAAATCAATACAAGGGGCGCAAAACTAACCAAACTTCCTGCTCCTCCTCCGGGAGCTCCGCCCATAAGCAGGAAAAATCCTAAATTGTCCATTATTCCATCCTTAAAGTAAAATAAGTACTATCAGCCTAGCATAAAAAGGAAGGGAAAGACAAGGGGAATAAAGCGGCCGGTCATATTTAATATAAAAACCAGACTGAAAACCAGTGAAATACTGCTCCAAGCATTACAAAGACATGCCAAATTGCATGAGTAAACCTGATATTTTTCCTGCGATACCAGATTGTTCCCAGAGTATATACAATGCCCCCGGTAAAAAGCAGAATAATACTAAGTAAAGGTACGGAACGTAACAGCGGAACAAATCCTACAACTATTATCCATCCTGCTATTATATAAATGGCTACCTGAACTTTTTTTAGCGGTTTAAAACACAGTACTTTAAGAATTATTCCCAGCAAAGCCAATGACCATTGAACAAAAAAGAGACTCCAGCCCCATACTCCCCCAATGCCGATTAAACATATGGGAGTATAGGTACCGGCAATAAAAACAAAAATAATGGAATGATCCAGTCTGCGTAATATATCCTTTGCACTGCGATACTGAATTGCATGATATAAGGTTGATATTAAAAACATTCCTGTCATGGTTGCGGCAAAAATAATACTTGCAGCAATTTCCAGATTGCCTGCCCTGTCGCCGCTTAAAACCCCGCCGGTTTTTAAATATAAAAGTACCAATCCGGCAATTGCAGCCGCAGTTCCTATACCATGCAGTATGGAATTAACAATTTCTTCCTTTATAGAATACAGAGGTAAAAGCGTTGCAGATAAATGTTTCTGTATTGTATCCATATATCTTAAGACCCAAAAAAGCACCTATAGTTGCATGGGTTTTATATCCGGCTCATTTAAATTTCCGGCTTAAATAAATAAATCAATTAAAAAACCGCTTAATAAAGCAAATGCTACAGCAAAGACAATATACAAGGAAAAGTGTTTAATCCCAAGAATGATTTTAAGCGCTCCCAGATTAGTAATTTTCATTGCTGGGCCGCTTATCATAAATGCTGAGGCAGAACCAAGGGACATACCCCTGTCTATCCAGGAAATTAACAGCGGTATGGTTCCTCCGCCGCAGACATAAAGAGGAACTCCAACACTGGCAGCCATTAGAAGACCAAAGGCACGGTGTCTACCAAAAAGAGCAGCAACAGCATAATCAGGAACATATCGCTGAAACAGGGCAGATAGACTTATTCCCAAGAGAAATGCCGGTCCGGTTACTTTTATATTCCGCAAAAGATTTTTAAGAAAACGCAGAAGCAGATTACTGTCTATATCGCGGTTTGTTGTGCTGCCGCTAAAATGTGAAAAATTAAAATAGTTTCTGCCGGTAAAAAAATAACGCACTAAAAGCCCGGCGCTTATACCGCATAAAAAACAGCTTATAAGGCGAATTATTAAAGCTGTATAACCCAGGGCAGCACTGTAAAAAATAAGCTGAGGATTTAGAAGTATTGAACTCATCATAAAAGCAGCTAACTCGCCATCCAAAGATGGTACGCGATCTTTGGATGGCGCATCTTCCTGCATTCCTTTATCTGCAAAAGAAGCAGCAATGGGGATGGTTCCGTACAAACACAGGGGAGAGGCAATGCCAATGAGGGAAGCAGGAATTATTCCCAATACCCCCCATTTTTTTTTCTGCATCGCGGCAAACACCAAAAGTAGTTTTTCTTTGCCAAAAACAGAAATCAGGGAGCCAAGTACCATGCCAAAAATCCAGTAAGGGGCTATTTGCTCTGCCTGTACGGTAAAAAAATACCAAAAGTAAATGAGTTCTCTGTATAGAATTTCCAATATAGCCACTATGAATTACAAGATAACTGCCCGCTTAACTTCTATTGGTATAACACCAAACAAGCGTTCCAAAGAAGCTTCCGGGTCATAAGACGATCCGCTTATTTTATTATACTTTTCTATCACAAGGGCAATTTCTTCGTTTTTACCCGAGTAAACAGCCGATGAATAGGCGGCGCGGAACAATCCCTTTTCTGCAAGCTGGGCCGTAGAAAGCGAAGTATAACGCCGTTTTGCCTGACCATCTACTACAGCCACAGGGCCGTCATAGCCTATGGTAAAAATAAAGTCCCCTCTGGAAAGTTTAATTACAGGAGGACCCTTATCGGCTGTTTTTTCTTCCATAATCTAAAAACTACCGAATCAGGAAACTACCGAAAAGTCATCTTTTGTTGCACCGCACAGCGGACAGACCCAGCCGTCAGGTATATCTTCGAATGCAGTACCAGGACTAATTCCGCCGCCCTCGTCTCCTACTTCCGGATCATACACATAACCGCATAAATTGCATACATATTTTTTCATTGCAGTACTCCTTGTTTTAGTTATACCATGGAAAGCAAATAAAGTATATATAAACAACAGCTCCTGGTATTAGTCTTTTTTATACCGTGCCATACAACCTGCTGTTTCAAATATATCAACAGCGCTTAGGAGTTCCGCTGCATACTGCGGAAGCAGGCGGGAAACTTCTTCAAAGATATAATGGGCGATACGCTCTGCGCTGGGGTCATTAATAAAAACAGCCATGTTGTTAAGATTACTGTGATCCAGGGTTTTACAAACCTGCCGCAGTGTATCCTTTAAGAGGGAAAAATCTACAAGCATACCACCGGCAGCAAGTTCACTGCCTTTTGCCCAAAGGCGTACCCGGTAATTGTGACCATGAAGGTTTTCGCACTTTCCATTATAGCTATTTAAAAAATGCGCGGCGGAAAATTCTGCCTCGACCCTGACCTTATACACCACTATACCTCCCGGACAAGTCGATTATATCATATTTTTTTGATACGATATACAGAACATGAAACTAAAGGATTTTTTTACCAATGATATTGCCGGTAAGGCAGGATTTTTACAGCAAAGCGGAGAAGGGAATCCTCTTGTTACTAGTTTGGAATTTGATTCCCGAAAAGTACAAAAGGGAAGTATGTACTTTGCCCTGCCTGGCCTCCATGCAGACGGTCATAATTTTATCGGAGAAGCAATACAAAAAGGCGCTTCTGTTATTGTCCACGAAAAACAACTTGACACATTAACACTATCCGGATTTGAAAAGTCAGCCGGTATTCCTCATGATATTGTTTTTATCAGAACAGCAGATACCCGCTTTTCCATGTCTCCCATTGCAGCAGCTTACCATGAATTTCCGGCAGACAAATTAATCCTTGCCGGGGTTACCGGCACCGAAGGAAAAAGTACTACGGTGTATTTAATATGGCAGCTTCTGCGCCTTGCAGGAAAAAAAGCCGGGTTTATTTCTACTGTTCAATATAGTTTTGGAGATGAAGCGCTGTGGAACCCCGAACACCAAACTACGCCGGAAGCGACAATCATACATAAACAGCTTGAAGAAATGGTAAAAAATGGCTGTGAATTTGCAGTTGTAGAAACCAGTTCCCACGGTCTTTCCCCGCGGACAAACAGGCTGGGAGATATACATTTTGATGCAGCAGTAATGACCACCGTAACACATGAACATCTGGAGTTCCATGGCAGTTGGGAACAGTACCGGGACGACAAGGCAAACCTTTTTCGTTCACTGGACAAGCGCTTTTCTTCATTTCCGGAACGCGGGCCCTTTGGGGTAATTAATGCCGCCGATAAAAGCGCCGCTTATTTTGCTGCGGTAACCAAACAAAAAACCCTTACATTTAATACAACAAAGCCGGACATTGAAACAGATACTGCCGATTTGCATATCCGTTCCATTACAGGCACAGCCGAAGGAAACTGCTATGAAGTATACAATAAAAAAAGCGGCAAAACCTTATTACTGGAAGACCATCTTCCCGGCGAATATAACAGTGCAAATGTTCTTGCTGCCCTTCTTGTTGTTTCCGGTCTTTTTCATAAACCAATAGAAGATTTTATACAATATATTCCCTTACTTGAACCGGTAAAAGGCAGAATGTCGCCGGTACACTGCGGACAGCCCTTCGAAGTTCTTGTAGATTATGCCCATACCCCTTCTTCTTTTCAAACTATTTTTCCTCCCATCCATGAACGTATACATAAAAATGGCGGAAGGGTAATCAGCCTGTTTGGTTCCGGCGGAGAGAGGGATACAAAAAAACGAAGCGAACAGGGCTCCATAGCCGCGCAATATTCCGATATAGTATTCCTTGCCGACGAAGACCCCCGCGGCGAAGATCCCATGACCATTCTGGAAGATATAGCCGAAGGCTGCGAAACCATACCTGCTATGCGCCGCGAAGAAAGCCTGTTTTTAATTCCCGACAGACCCGCCGCCATACGAAAAGCTTTTTCCCTCGCCCGTCCTGGTGACCTGGTTCTGCTTTTGGGAAAGGGCCATGAGAATTCTATTATCTATAAGGATCACTCTATTCCTTATGACGAAATTTCTGAGGCGGAAAAAGCTTTGGAAGAGTTGCGGTAACTATGCAGCCAAACGCCATGGGCAGTATCAGCGCTAAGGCGGACTGGTTTTGCTGGAAGACCGGTGCCGGAGAATAGCGCAGTACTATGGTTAGCAATCCTCCTAAAAATACATAGCTCCATAGAATGGTTAACAAGAGCGCTGCCTTTTTTCGCTTCTTCTGATTGTGTGAAAATGCAATTATTAAGCCGGCAGGAATTGCGGCTAAAAGCAGCGGATTAATAAAAATGATATTGATATTGTTAAAGGTATAATCGTGGTCGGTAAAGACATTTAAAAAAAAGAGGAGAAATCCAACAATGCCAAAACACAGTCCCAGAAGCGCCTGGCTTGTGCCGTATAAACGCCGGGAAAGTATATATTCTGCGGTTTTGTTTCGGGAAAATAACGTTAAACCAGATGCCTTAATGCCGGCTATAACCAGCGCAAGAGCAATGATTAAACCAAGGATCAATTCACCCCGCCATCCCTGCCGGGCTTGTGCTGCAGGCAGCGGCCGGTTTATTGACTGGTTTATTATTTCAATATTCGATACAAATTGCCGCTCTTCTCCCAATGAATCTGTATAGCTAAAATCCAAGGCCCGCAGGCCGACTTCCGAGGGCAAAAACATTTCATCCCAAATGGAAATGGGCCGGTCAATGTCCTGCCCCATCCAAAAACTTAAAGCCCAGTCCCAAAAGGGAGAAAACCAGGTATGGCGGCGTATATGCTGGCGCAGGGTAAAGCGTCCCGGTGCTTCTCCGTAGGCGGAAAAAAATGCTCCGCCTGTAGCAAGGTCTAAAATGTCTCTTACCCTTGTAGCGCAGTTATCGCGGAAATGATGGTAGCGGTAGTCGCGGTTTTCCGGTAGTAAATTATTTTGAGCAAATTGGAGCAGCTCGGTTTTAGCATGGGACGGCAGATCCAAGGTATAAAAAACCAGGTCCCTGTTGGTGTTTTTATAATGTGCAATGGAATATTCTGCAGGAGTAGCCAGGCAACTGTATACAGGCCGGCCAAAGGCAAAATCAAGATAAAAATTATCTACGTCAAAAGAAAATACCCCCCAGTCAAAAAAAAGTGTCGTATCGGAAAGCGTATCTTCTATAACAAGGCCTATATGTCCCCACCAGAAATAAATTTCGTCCCCCGGGCCTACTACGGCAATTTTAACGCTAAGGTATTCTCCCCGTGCAGAAAGGTCTACAGGGGTTGCTGGGTTTGCAAGCTCCTGAGGTACAATATCCAAAAGCGGTACAAGAATAATAAAAACCAAAACAAAGCGAACAAAAAAAGCTTTCATTCCAGCTTTAAACTCCCAGCCCTTATACGCCCAGCCTGTTTCTCCGCATTAAATCCAGAGTAGTTTGCACGCTTGCCGGTTTATAATTTGGCAGAGGCAGTACCCGATCGTGGATTGCATCGATAATCCAGCTTGTTTGGGGGAAGTACAATTCTTCCATTTCTGCTGCCGGGGTTATCCAGTTACGGCTACCTACCACGGTAACCGGTGCATCAAGGAAATCAAAGGCAAAGCTTCCAATATTGCTTGCAACGGTGTGAAGAAACGATCCCCTTTCGGCTGCATCGCTTACCAATACAAGGCGGCCGGTCTTTTTAACAGACTGGATGATCGTATCGTAGTTTAAGGGATTAATAAAACGAAGATCAATTATTTCAGCTTCAAGGCCGAATTCTGCCTTAAGCCTGTCCGCCGCTTCGACAGCCTTGTAAAGTGTTGCCCCCAGGCTTGCAATGGTAATATCCTTGCCGCTTCGGCGTATGGCCGGTTCTCCTTCGGGAACTTCGTAGTAACCCTGGGGGACACCGTCCTTTTCAAATAATTCGCCGATATCGTATAAAAGCTGGCTTTCCAGAAACACAACAGGGTCAGTTCCCCGCAGGGCCATATTAAGCATGGCCTTGGCATCGTAGGGAGTAGCGGGGAAATAAACCTTAAGGCCGGGAATATTTGCCACCAGGGCAGCCCAGTCCTGGCTGTGCTGTGCTCCGTATTTGTTGCCCACCGATACCCGTATTACCAGGGGCATTTTTAAAAGACCGGCGGACATTGCTTGCCACTTGGAAGCCTGGTTGAATACTTCGTCCCCGGCACGGCCCAAAAAGTCGCAGTACATTAATTCTACTACAGCCCGGCCGCCGCTTAATGCATATCCCACACCTGCGCCAACAATGGCTCCTTCGGAAATGGAAGAGTTAAACAGACGGGGATAAGGAACCAGTTCGGTAAGGCCGCGGTATACGGCAAAGGCCCCGCCCCAGTCGCGGTTTTCTTCGCCCCAGGCTGCCATTGTGGGATCTTCTGTATAACGGTGAACCATTGCTTCAAAAAGACCGTCCCTAAGCTGGAATACTTTATTTTTGGAAATTGCTTTTCCCTTTTCGTCCAGTCCAAAGCGGATTTTTCCCGCCAGTGCCTTAACCCTTGCATTTTCCGCAACACTTTGAGACAATTCCGGCTGTCTGTCATCCAGCTTATCTATCTTGTCATTGGAAAACATTACCGATTCAATAAAAATACCGCTTACACGTTCCGACACAGTATCATCCACAGCCAGCTTAACTATTTCAAGAAGTTTTGTATTTATTTTTGCCTTAAGTTTGTCAAGCTCCGAGCTGTCTGATATTTTATTGTCGATAAGATATTTTGCATAATTATCTATGGCATCTGCATCCTGCCATAATTTAATTTCTTCGGGTGTCCGGTAGCTGGAAGCATCTGACGGAGAGTGTCCCGAATAACGGTAGGTAATAACATCCAGCAGTACCGGACCCTTTCCTTCCAGAAGTATTTTCTTTTTCCGGTTTATGGCATCGGCCACTGCCAAAGGATTAAAACCATCTACCCGTTCGGCATGCATATTTTCGGGATTTACCCCCGCTCCGATTCGGGCAACTATATCGTAGCCTTCGGTTTCGCCGCGGGTTTGTCCTCCCATCCCGTAGAAGTTATCAAAAATATTAAACAGTATGGGCGGAGCGCCGCCGCAAACGGTACCGGGTGTTTTTTCTGCTAAGTCCAGCTTCGCTGGACGGTCAGGCCATAATTTGCGGTATTGATCCATTGCTGCAAGAGTCATTGCCTCCCAGACAGGGCCGCAGCCCATGGAACCATCGCCTATATTGGCTGCCACTATGCCAGGTTTTTTGTTGATTCGTTTATACAAAGCTGCACCCACAGCAATATCTGCCGAGCCGCCTACGATGGCATTGTTGGGCATGGAACCAAAGGGAGTAAAAAATGCATGCATGGAACCGCCAAGTCCCCGGTTAAAACCTGCCCGGCGTGCAAAAATTTCTGCAAGTGTACCGTACAATACAAAATTTTCCGCCAGATCCTGTACACCCTTATACGAAATTGTTTCGGCAATTTTAAGTGTTTCGCCGTCAAGAAATGTTTTCATAATTTCTTCCAGGTTTTTTTCACCAGCCTTGTCTCTGGTTAATTGCCAAATCGAAGAATAACATTTGGCAAGTATTTCGCCGTGACTCCTGTGGCTGCCGAATATAAAATCATCGGTAGTTAAGTTAATGCACTGACCAACAGCCGCCGATTCCTGTCCTATGGAAAGATGAGCCGGACCCTTATGGTTGTATTCAATTCCCATCCAAGCGCCTTGAGTTTTAAAGGTATTAAGCATGGTTTCAAATTCACGGATCGTAAGCATGTCATACCAAATCCTAACAAGCTTTTCTTTCCCGTACAGTTCCGTTTCCTTTTTAATATCGCTTTTGTATTGATTCACCGGAATATCGGGAATGGAAACTATTTCGCTTTTTCGAACATCGCTGGGATCAATTAACTGTGATTTAGGCATTATTTTTCTCCTTAACTGTTTTTCCTGCTGTTGGAACGCCTAGAACTGACATACAGCGTCCCTGATAAGTTCACATACGGTAGGATGAGGAAAGATAAGCTGCTTTACATCCTCTATCCTCAATTCGTTTTCTATAAGCGCAGCGCCGCCCCAGATAAATTCCGAAGCATAGGCGCCCACTGCATGGATACCCAGAATAACCCTGTCATCGGCCGAGGCAATTACCTTTACTGCGCCAATTCCGCTAAAAGTATTTTCTGCAGAAAAGCGGCCGGAAACCTTCATGGGTATACTTGTTTTTATAATGCTTATCCTCTTAGCATCCGCTTCCTGTTCTGTGATTCCCACTCCTGCTGCTTCGGTTATGCCGTATACAGCCCAGGGTATGGCAGTATCCCGCCAAACATTATTCCCCGCGCTGCCGGTTTTTCCGTCAAGAAAATTAACAATATCTTCTGCTGCTATTTCCGCCATTCGGTATGCAGAGTGAGCCAACAAACTTTTTCCGGTAAGATCCCCTGCTGCCCAAATACCGGGAATATTGGTGCGCATTTTATTATCCGTTACAACTCCGCTTGGCAATGTATCTATTCCCGCAGCTTTTGCCCCCCAGCCTTCCAGTACAGGCCGGCGGCCGGCAGCCATTAATATTAAGTCGGCTGTACAGCTTTCCTTTGCTCCGTCTTTGGTACTGTAATGGACTGTAGAGCCTTCTATGTTTGTAACCTTGCAGCTCAGTTTAAAGTCTATAGTACCGGATTGCTTAAGAGCACGGCGCAATAGGGGAGATTGTTCCTTGTCCATAGCAGGAATAATTTCTTCCATCATTTCAATAATCGTTACTTCCGTTCCCAAGGCAGAAAACAAACCGGCAAATTCCGTGCCAATAACGCCGCCGCCTATAACTGCAAGTTTTTTTGGAATGTCTTTTATGGAAAGCAGAACAGTAGAATCAATAAGCTTTGCATTATCTTTAGAACCCGGAATGGGAGGCATTACATTATATGATCCTGTGCAGACAACAATTGCCCGACCTTCATGTTCCGTTGTTTTTCCTGCAGAAACGGATTTTACCTTTCCCGGCTTATCTGCAAGCGGAGCTTTAATAATTTCTCCGCGGCCTTCTATCACATCAACTTTATAACGTTTCATTATTCCGGCTATACCGTCCCGCAATTTGGACACCACTTCATTTTTCCAATTCATCGCAGCAGTCCAGTCACAGGAAGGCTCTGCCTTTATACCGTACTTTTCTCCTTCTTTTGCATGAACAAAAAGCTTTGCCGTATTAAGCAGGGTCTTGGTTGGAACACAGCCAATATTTAAACAGGTTCCTCCAAGAAACTTTTCTTCGACAAGCAGTATCTTTTTTCCTGCATGTCCCAGCCGTTCAGCTGCCAGATACCCTGCCGGGCCTCCGCCTATCAATATTACATCGTACATTATATCTCCTTATTATAGATATAGGATCATCCCAGGGCCAAAAGCACATTTATATCCGCCACAGCATCACATAACGCCTTTAAAAAGCGTGCTGCCGGAGCGCCGTCTACTGCCTGGTGGTTTATTGTTAAACTAAAACCGATATGAGGTTCAAAAACAATTTTTTCCTCATTAGAATTTTTTTGCACCGGTTTAAGTTCAATTGTGCAGACTCCTAGTATTGCTACTTCCGGCAGATTAAGCACCGGAGTAAAACTGGTAATGCCATAGCCGCCCAAATTGCTGACGGTAAAGGTAGAACCGGAAAGTTCATCGGGTTTAACCGTCCCGTCCTGACAGGCAGCGGCAAGGCGTTTAGCCTCGGCAGCAATATGGCGCAGCGATAAAAGATTGGCATTTTTAATAACCGGAACCATTAAACCGCGCGGTGTATCAACTGCCATACCCAGATGAACACGCTCGTAAGTAACAATCAGATCATCAATTTTATGGGAGTTCATATATAAAAACGAAGGAACCACTCTGGACACGGCAAAAAGAACAAGGTCATTGATCGTTATTTTTGAAACATCGCTGCCCATACTTTCCCCGGCATTTTTTAATTGACTTCGCAGATCCTGCAAGTGCACTGCAGATGCGGAAGCATTAAGGGTAAACTGTGCGCTTTGCGACAGCGAAGCAAGCATGCGGTCTGCAATTATTTTACGTATTCCCTTAATCGGTGTTTCTGTTACAGACCCTTCTCCAATAATGGCAAGAGCCGTACCGGATACGCCGGGAATAGCCGGCAGGCCTATAATCATGTCCGCCGCAGTAATGCGTCCGCCCAGGCCGGTCCCTAAAGCCGGAACTGTTTTACCTTCCCCGGCTGCTGCCAAAGCAGCGGCAGTTAAGGGAGGCCGGCCAGCCAATACCGCCTGTATATCCCGTTCCAGTACCCTGCCCCCCGGACCAGTTCCCTGCACAGTCTCCGCAGAAATGCCTTTGCGCTCGGCAAGCTTCCTTGCACGGGGCGAGGCATAGGTTTCAGTAGTAATTTCGCGCGGAGGCGCGGGGGCGCGGAGATTAGAAGGGGTGTCTGTTCGAGAACTTAAAATCTCTGCTCTCTGTTCCTTTATTTCTTCCCTCTGCGCTTCAGCCCGACTGCCGACAGGCAGGCGACCTCCGCGCGAGGCTTCTTGCGAAGATTCACCCAAAGCAGCCTGCCAGTCTTCGCCTACTGCTCCGATAACAGCAATGGGCGCAAGGACAGGAACATCTTCGCCGTCCGGATACAGGAGCTTTAAAACCTGTCCATCTGCACCGGCAGGGATGTCAAAGCTGGCCTTGTCGGTTTCTACCACACATATGGGGGTATCTGCCTTGACGCTTTGTCCTTCGCTTACCTTCCATTCCTGTATAATGCAGGATTCTACTGTATTCCCCTGACGGGGCATTATTAAGACATGGGCCATAATTGCTCCTGTTTTTCCATTATACCAAATTTTACTGGACTAATCACTAGTAATAAGGAATAATTATGGTAATAGGAGGCCTGTTTTGAAGAAGATTTTCCTGCTTATTATCCTTGTTATCCTCGCCATAAACAGCGCCCCTGCCCAGGAAGTACAATTATCGCTCGGGCTGGAATTAGGGTTAGGATCATTTAAGATAGAAAATGAGTTTAATCTGTCAGCTAATATTAATTTTGCCAGTATGCATCGTGAAAAACTAGATTATACATTTCTTGCTCCCGGTTTAAGTTTTTCTTTAAGGGGGTTTAGCGACGCAGAAAGCTCCATTTTAACAGGTTACTTTGTCCGCAGCAGGATAATCCTGGCAGCCGCTCTTTGGGAAACAGGAACAACAACAGGAAACAACAAAGTAACAGAAAAATATACACTAAACGATGATTATTTGTTGGGGCTGATTGAATTTGATTTTGGACCATCTGTCCGCTTTATTATTTCGGAAAAATTATATCTGATAACAGATTTTGGGCTAAACTTTACCTTTTTGGAAAAGGAAGATTATAGGGAATTTTGGCAAAATAGAACACTTAACTATTGGGGAATAGGTTTATATGGAGCTGCAGCATTGCAGACTAATCTAAGCAGAACGATGTATATGGAGTTTGGTCTTAATGGGATGATCAATATAATCTCAAGCCAGGAAGGCACATATGCAATTAATCAAAATCATGCTATAAGATATGAAGACAGCGGCAGATGGGATTTATTTTCTGGAGGGGTTTTTGTCCATATAGGATGGCGCTTTGATCTTGCTGCTCAAAGAGCTGCAGCTATCGAAAGATATCTTGCTGCACAGCCTGCCGGCCAAAGAGGCTTTGAACTAGTACGCATTGATAATGGCAGAGCGATCCGTATTACCCGCTATACAGGAGGCGACAGTATAGTAAGAATACCTGCCCAGATTCAAAATCTGCCGGTAAGTTCCATTGGAGACTGGGCATTTGCCGAATCTAACATTACCAATGTAGTCATGCTCTTTGGTGTTGTATCCATCGGAGAGGGAGCTTTTTACAATAACAGTCTTAACAGTATAACTATCCCCGGCAGTGTTACTTCCATTGGAGAGCATGCATTTCATTTAAACGAGCTTACCCAAATAATAATAGGGGCAAATGTAAGTATTGCCGGCAGCGCATTTGACAATGATTTTACCGCTTTTTATAACGAAAACGGGCGCAGGGCAGGAACCTATACCTTTAGCGATGGAAGCTGGAGTGTGCTTTGGACCATTAACTAAACTTATGGTGCAATGATTTTTATTAAATCAGAAATCATAAATAATGGCACTGAATACAAATTGCCTTCAATACCATAGTTTTTAAGTGAACTTCGGACAGCATGTGCCGGTTTGTATTCTTTCATGTATACCTGCAGGGATTTGGCTTTTGTACGCTGTGCCGATTTTACCTCCAGCGGTATAATTTCGCCGTTGTATTGCGTTAAAAAATCAAGTTCGGCCTGGCTTTTTTCCCTGCCCCAGTAAAACAGGGGGCTGACCTTTGCAGCTTTTAATTCCTGGCATACAAATTGTTCGGCCAGAGCGCCGTTAAAATTACTGCTTATATCAATATTGGGATTTAAAATATCACGAGGCGTTATTTCCGCCTTTGCTCCGAATAATCCAATATCCAGCATATACAGTTTAAAAATTCCAAAGGACTGGTGTGCAGCCAATGGTATGTGCGGATTATCGACCCTGTTTATTTTATATACAAGCCCTGTATCAACAAGCCATTGCAGGGCATTTTCAAATTCTGCAGCCCGGGCGCCTGTTTTTATTTCTTTATATACAAACTTTTTCTTTTCTTTAATTAAGTGAACAGGTATTGAATCCCAGATCATACCGGTCTTTGGAATATCCTGCCATCGTATATGCCTGGAAAAATCACCCTTATAATCAGAGAGCAATTTGTTTTGAATCTCACGTACTTTTTGTAAATTACC
>Ga0099364_10009001_pt1 | contig 13938 bp, 14 predicted proteins | sample TergutTh196P3_FD_73070 | JGI IMG/M metagenome (GOLD analysis project Ga0099364, IMG submission 73070) | Microcerotermes parvus P3 segment gut microbial communities from Pointe-Noire, Republic of the Congo - Th196 P3 | ecosystem: Host-associated > Arthropoda: Insects > Digestive system > Gut ...
AAAACACATCGTCTTCGACGGCACTTTCTACCACCTCTGGTATTTGCCGGCCGTGGTCATCGGGCTATTGATCTATTACGCTTTGAGCCGCAAATGTCCGCCGGGCGTGGTCTTGGGGGTCGCCCTCATCCTCTATGTGCTTGGTTTGCTGGGCGACAGCTACCACGGTATGACCATGCGGATACCCTACTTGAGCGATGCCTACGAATGGGCTTTCCGCCTGTTTTCCCACACCCGCAACGGCCTGTTTTTCGCGCCCCTCTTCATCGTCATGGGCGCGGCGGCGAGAAGAGGGCGGCCGCTGCCCCTGCGGTGGGCTTTGCCCGGCTTCATTATATCAATGGCGCTGATGTTGGCGGAGGGTTTTACCCTGCGGCAACGCGGCTGGCCGCGCCACGACAGTATGTATGTCACCCTGATAGCGTGTATGTTTTTTCTCTTTCAAATGTTATTGGCTGCGGACATGAGTGTTCTGTCTCGACCAGTCTATGGGCCATGGCTGAACAGAATGCGGCTCCCCGCGTCCAGCGCGGGGCAGGCTCCGGACCGCAATGACGTATCACTGCTCTTTCGCGGTCTCGCCCTGTGGATTTTCATCCTCCATCCACTCGTCATCATCGGTCTACGCGGCCTGGCGAGCGTGGCGGGTCTTACAGCCTGGCTGGTGGAAAATAGCATTATCCATTATCTGGTGGTCTGCCTATTTTCGACCGTGGCGGCCCTCTTGACGCTCAAGATAATCGAAGTCGTCAAAACTGCCACTGCCATCCCCAACCTGACGGGCCGGGCCTGGATGGAGCTGGACATGGCCGCCCTGCGCCACAATGTCACGGTGCTGCGCGACACCCTGCCACCGCACTGCAGCCTCATGGCCTGTGTGAAGGCCGACGCATACGGTCACGGCGCTCTCGTCATTTGCCGCGAACTATACCGGCGCGGTATCCGCGCCTTCTGCGTCGCCAGCGTCGCGGAGGGCATCGCCCTGCGGAAAGGCCGCATCAAAGGCAAGATACTGGTCTTGGGCTATACCCATCCGGTGGATTTTCCCCTGCTTAGGCGCCATCGTCTGACCCAGAGCGTCATGGACCGTGAATACGCCGCCCTGCTCGCCGCCTTCGGCTATAGATTGCCCGTCCATGTTGAAATCGATACCGGTATGCGTCGCACGGGTGAGCGTGCGGAAAATATTGGGCATATCATGGAAATCTTCGGGCATGAAAACCTGGCCATCAGGGGCATCTATACCCATTTTGTCACGGCAGACGGCATGGGGGAGGCGGACAGGGCCTTCGCCCAACTGCAAGCGGGGCGCTTTCGCGATGTGCTGGACGCATTGGTAAAAAACGGCCATCCGCTCCCGAAAGTGCATAGCCTGAGCAGCTACGGCGTTTTTGGCCGCCAACATGGGCTGGATATCAGCGGTAGCTTGGCCCGCGTCGGGCTGGGCCTGTATGGAACATTGAGCAACAGCGGCGACACGGAGCAGTGGCAGGCCGGGATTGCCCCGGTTTTGTCTGTGAAGGCCCGGGTCGGTATGGTGAAGAGTGTTTTGGCCGGTGAGTCGGTGGGCTATGGCCTGGATTTTACGGCCCCGTGCGATATGCGGATTGCCATTGTGGGCATTGGCTACGCCGACGGTCTGCCGCGCAGCCTGGGGAATGGCGTCGGCCAGGTCATCATCGGCGGGCGCAAGGTGCCTATCGTCGGGCGCGTCTGCATGGATTCCATCTCAGTCGGTGTCAGCGACATCCCGGACATACACAGCGGCGACGTGGCGGTCATCATCGGCAAAGATGGTGCAGAGGAAATATCCGTCTGTGACATCGCGGGCCAGGTGGGAACGATCGCCAACGAGATACTGAGCCGCCTGGGGCCGCGGCTGGGCCGGGTTGTTGTATGATTGACATAAAGCCTTATTGCGTTATAATAAAGACGACAACTTTTTGGCAGATAGGAGAGTGGCGACATGAAAATTTTCATCCATACGGACTTAGAAGGTGTCTGTGATTTTTATGATTGGGCGGAGGCGGACATCCCCACGTCCCGGGGCATAGGTTACACGAAGGAATTTTTGACTGCGGAAATAAACGCGGCCATAGCGGGTGTCTGTTCCGTATATCCGGAGGCCGAGTTCGTCGTGGAGGACGGGCATGGCGGCGGCTACATGGGGCCGAACATCATCTGCGAAAAGCTTGATTCGCGGGCCAAGCTGCTGGTCGGGAAGTTTGCGCGACACCTAAACACCGTAGACGGATCCTTCGACTTACTGATGATTATCGGCGCCCATTCGATGGCGGGCACGCAGCAAGGGCTGATGAATCATACGCTCAGCAAGGATAAATTCTATAATGTCACCCTGAATGGCCGCGCCGTGGGGGAAATCGGGATATGCACCGCGATTGCCGGCTACTATGGCATCCCCCTGGGCATGGTCGCCGGGGATTATTGGGCGGCCGTGGAAGCCAAGCAACTGGTGGAAAATGCCCGCACGGCGGCCGTTAAGAGAGGGCTCAGCTCATATTGCGCGGAATGTTTGCATCCGGATGTGGCCAGAAAGTTGATTTTCGAGGCCGCGGCGGATGCGGCAAAGCAAAAGGATTTAATGCAGCCGTTCAAGCTGGAAGATACGCTGGAGGTGCAAATAGATTATCTGCATACCGAGCAGGCTGATGATGCCGAACAAAAAGGCAGCGGCAAGAGAGTGGGTAGCCGCACGGTGCTGTTTACGGGGAATGACCTGCGTGAGTTGTTTGACCGGTGTTTTGTGTAGGAGATGAGAGGTACATATCATGCCTAATATTCAATCTAGCACGAGCCTGCGGAATAATTATAATGGCATATCAAAATTCTGTCGTGAGATGCGCGAACCTGTCTTTATCACGAAAAATGATCAAGGCGACCTGGCTGTGATGAGCATTGAACTGGATTAGGCCCTTTGCACCCATATTTATATAAACATTTCCCAGCTTTTGTCGAATTCGACTAAAGCTGAAGATGATGACTGATAATGTCTTTTTTGCCGCTTCCCAGCTTTTGTTAAATTTAACAAAAGCTGGCGATGCATCCCCGCATTCCCGGCCATATGTTCCAATATTATCATGACCCCTTCATCCGGCACCGTCTTTAGGGATGTATTGAGCTTATCTTCTTTTTCCATTCCAATATGTCCCCTTTCTTTTATTTATCCTATTAATAGACCTATCCCATGTCTTGTCGTCGGGAGGTTACGGTGGCATCTTTCAACATGGCGACAATCTCGGCGGGGCTGTTGCCGCCGTCGCTGTGGGTGGTGCGGATGTGAAGGTTCATTGAAATATTATCTATAATACATATCATCCATTCGCTCACACATCCACACCAAATCTTCTGAAGTTATACCGGCTTCACCAAACACAATTCTTTGGAGCTTTGCACGTTCAAATACTTTAGTCGAACCATCTTCGTCCGATATGGCATTTATCTGTTTTAGGGCTTCTTCATAGAAGGCCATATCATGCTTCATTATGGCGTTTTTCAGCTTTTTATTGCCTTCCACTTGCACATAGAACGGATATGCCGGAAAGTCGAACAATTCAGCGGCTTTGTCGGTTATATTCTTAATGGAATAGTTAATGGTGAGTATTTCACCCATATGTTACTCCTTCCAAACGAGTGGGTTATGTTGGGGGCGGTGTTGCCTTTCTGGAATGTGCCACTACCTATACATATCAAAGTAAAACTTAAACGGTGGCGCAAACGGCAATCCTACAATAGCTTCGCCGACCCGCAAATCATTCATATCCCAATCCTCGACAGTCTGACCGCTCCGTTTTTCCTCCATCATCTGATTATTCAACATCTGGTACTGCTCCAGGACAATGTTCTTACCGAAAATACCCGAGACCCAGTCGCGGGTGGCAGCATCGTTGGAGCGGAAGGCATAGACGGACGAAAAACCGGCGGCGATGTTGCGGCCGCGGCTGGGGCCGTATATCTCATAAAGCTGCTCAATACTCTGGACACCGGCAAAGACCTTGACCCCCAGACTGCGGCCGAAGTTCACGCCGTCGTCTATATGCTGCAAATGCGGCAGCAGTTTGAACTCATCGCAGATTAGATACACATTCCCTTGCGCCTGTTTACGCCCGAGGGCTTCTTTCAAGGCGAGGTCAAACAACAAGCGGTATACCGGGGTCAGCATGGCGCCGATGGAAAGGTCATATTCGATGAACAATGTTTTGTTGCCCTTTTTACGGACAAATTCCCGCATGGAGAAAATGCCTTTTTCGGCAAAGACACCGATGAATATTTCGCGGATGATGGAGTACATTTCCGCCACCACGCCTTGGGATTGGGCCGTTTCACCGCCTATATACGATAACACGGCGTTGGCATCGGGGCTTTCGCTGAGCAGATCCATGATTATTTGCCCGTCGGACAAATCCAAAAACTCCTTCAGTTTGTCATTGTAAAAAAACTCTTTCTTGATTTCCGGATCCTTTATCCCCTCGCGGATGAAGGCAATGATAACTGCGGCCAGCAAATCCCTGGCGGCATTGGGGAAGAAGGCGTTGGTGGTGTGCTTTGTACGCTCCTCGAAGAACGACTTGCAAATTTCCTGTGTGTTCAGGATAAAATCGCGCTCCTCCCAGCCATCAGCCAGGATTTCCTTATAGATATTCCAATGTGTAGACTGCGATGCATATTGTTTCGAGTTGCCGATGACCGCGTCGCTTGATTTATCGTAAAACCTGTCATAAAAATCGCCCTTGCTGTCAAAGATAATCATTACATCATCGTTTGTCATGCCCTTCTTGAGTTGCGAGACAAAATGATAAAACAACGTGGTCTTGCCACAGCCCGTGCTGCCGATGAGCAGGGTGTGCTTGCTGAGCGTGTCCATGTCCAAATCGAAAGCGGACGGCTTATCGGCGTGTGTGCCGCCGAGCCTGACCTTTCCCGCCGATGATGGTTTTGGTGGGGCATTGTGCGATACGCTATTCCCATATAGCAAACGGCTGGATATGTTCATTTGCTTTGTCCTCCCCTGCTGCCCTTGCCCGCGCCCGCACTTCTGCTTGCCCTGGCGGCACTTGTGTTTGCCCTTTTCACCAGGGTACTGGCTCTTGTCCGTGCGGTGGCTCGGCCCTTTCCACTGGTTTTCGCTTTGAAATTCTTTATCCCGGCATTAGATGTATTGACCTTTGGCATAATCCGGTTTCCCGCCTGTCTTGATGCGCTTTTTTGCCGGAATGAGCTTATGCCTTTATTAGGTCCATTTTTTCCTTGCCTCAATGCCATGCTGATTCTTATGTTGTTCAACGCCCGACCATCATTGGGGTTTGACCTCATCATATTTTGCGTGATGCCCATACCGGCATGGTAAGCGGATTTCGCATATGACTTTGCCCCGGCCATGCCAGTTCTTACGCCCCAAATAACCGCCGCCGCCTTGCTTTCGGGGAGGTTTTGCGAGAGAGAAAAGGTTTTATTTATGATGTTGTGTGCTCCCTGTCTGGCATGAGCCCTTGCCAGTTGGCTGTGTGAAGGGCTCTGTTGTGAGGTGTTAGGTTTTTGGTTCATGGTGTTTTCTCCGCTCAAAGGCAAGTGGCGTGGCCATCGAAGCTGTCGTGCCGCCGATTATTGGTTACTTTTATTTCTGACCCCACTGTTTGTTTCCTTTCTGCTTTCTCTGTCAAAAACTCAAAGACACTAGGGTTTAATCCATACTGCCGGGCGGACACCGGCCCAACCTTCGTTCCCTGGACCAGACAAGATGCCGCTAACTATTATTTCCCCTTTATTAGATACGGATGCGGTATCAGCAAAGTTCCAGCCAGGGCATCGCAACCACCAATAATGAAATTTATTACCCGTTTCAGATACAACCTGAGCACGCCGCTCCGAATTAAATTGGTCACTAAGCACACCCGATATCTGGCCCGGTAAAATTGTAGGTGGATTACTCAATAATCCAGAGTCACCAAAATATCTAACCACCTCTTCGATGCTCAAGAGAAACACATTATCGTTGGTATCTATTCCCTTCCTTGTATCTTTCCACGGATTACTATTATTTATGATTATCGAGTTTACAATTATTTTCCTTTCATCATCGGTGAACGTACTTTGATAAAACGATCCGTTTAAATATGTCCTTAAAGTGCAATTATCCCACGTGACATGCGTTCCATCACTTTGATAGACGATATCATCAACTATATGCTCCGTTATCAGCAAATATTTCCCTTCTTGGGCATCTAACACCCGCCATATATAATCGCCGAACTTGACCAGCTCACCTATGGCAAATATTGAATCATCCGTATATTCGTCCATATCGATTGAGCTTACTTGCTTCATGTCAGATATAAGCTGTGTTCGTCTTGCTTCTTGTTGTATTTGCCCTACCCGATAATTGCTAAACGTGACACTCGCGAGTAACACGATAAGCAGTAGCCAAATAATTACTTTCGCTGTGGTCTTCCTCTTTGTGACTCTATTTGTAACAGCTTCTACCTCGTTGTCCCGACTGCACTGCTTGCACTGAGTCTTCCAGTAACACAACTCACCCCCACAGTGACAACACAAGCCCTTTTCAATCCACTGCTTGCTCTGTTCTTCCTTTTCCACCGCTATATTCACACACTCATTTGCCAATTGTTGGCTATCCCTATGGCTCAGTTTACGAAACTCACTTGCTAAAGCCCTGTAAACCTCATATGAGTTTTCATTTTTATCTTCCGTGTTTTTCTTTTCGTTACACAAGCGAATATATTCATTTTCCTTACGTTCCAGCTCTTTTTCTTGTTTAAGAAGACGGCACTCGTCCGCCAGGGCAGCAGCATCCATATAGTCTCCCAAATCGCGGAAGCCTTTTTCAATGGGTTGCAACTCACTTTCGTTTGGATTACTGGCTTTTTTAAGCAATAGTTCTTCATAAATACGCGGTTTTCGCAATTCTTTCAGTTGTCTGTCGAATCTATCCGCCAGCATTTTTGAATCTACGAAATTTCCCAATTTGCGAAACTCGCTTGCCAAAAACTCCAGTGTTCCCTCGCTTGGATTGTCTGATATTTTCGCCTTAAGCTTTTGGTACTGTAGCTGTTGCTTTTTGTGCACTTCCATCTGGGCTTGGCTTTCGCATTTATCGGCTCGCTCTCTGGAATCCTTATATCCTCCCAGCGCCTTAAACTTCTCTGCTAATGTACGCCAAGCCGCTTCTTCTACTGTACGTTTCATATCTCCGACTAGTTCATTGTATACCCTCTCTTTTTTTATTTCGTCTGCTTTTTGCTCACACTCCCGAGCTTTGCTCTCATAATTTAATACACTAGTGTGCCGGATATCTTTTGCGAGCTTGCGTAGTTTATCCTCTTCTGTTGTTGTGGCAATCTTATCTATCAGGAAAAAATACATCAATCTATTTGATATTTTTTCATATCTATCAGCCCATTCATAACATTGCCGTTCCTGCTCATCGGTTCGAGTATTTCCCGCCAAAGTGACCCATTCTACGCGCTTATTATATAACACCTCCGTCAGCTCCCAAGCATCGCCCTCTGCAACCGCTTGTTGCAACATTTCATCACTAATGTCATACAAATTACCGTATTTACTCATTATGCTATTCCTCCTACCATGCACCATATTTATGCATGCATGTTTATCCTACGGCTTCTATTAGCAATCCCGTTTACATCAGACCAGTAACTATATCTTCACCCACATTGCGGGGCGGATGCCACAAGGAGTAGGGCGAATTTCACCAAAATAGTCTTTGAATGTACTGACATTTTTACCCTCGTCAAAAACAGAACCTCCATTATGAACATAGGCCGCACTGTCACATTTACTGCCAGGCGACCGAAGCCACCAGTATTCAGCGTTACCCATAATATCATAAGTAACTCGTGCGGAATTGTCGCCGAAATAACTTTCCACTTCCTCGATGCTCAAAATAAAAATCCTATCTTTTGTTGTATGGCCACCGTTAGTACCAAACTCTTGATTATTTTTATTAGGTAGTCTTGTTTTGGCTATCTTTCTTTTTTCTTCGCTATTAAACTTATTGTAAAACTCCCCATTTAAATATCTTCGTAAAGAGCAATTTTCCCATGTGATATCCATTTGCTGCGTATTATACTGGCGCTCTTCCAATATCTTGTCGCTCACAATCAGCATCTCACCTTTGCGCGAAGCAAGCACGCGCCAATCATAATCCCCGAAGCGCATGATACTGCCAATCTCGACTGCCGGAGCATTAGCCTGTGCACAGGATTTGCATTTTTTCCTGAGCCCGCCTAGCTTCTCGCCACAGTTGCCGCATTTGCCTTGTGATACCCACAAATCGCGCTGTGCCTTCTCGGCTTCACGTTTTTCACATTCAACTTTTTGCTCATTCAGGGCTTTGAAGTCAATCCACATGGCAGGTCGAACACCACCTGTGCTTACGCGATCCAAGTCTCTGCCCCTGACACTTATAACCCCATTCTCGAAAACGCAGGTTACATACCCATGACCGAAGCCGGGCGAACGTAAAAACCATATTTGTTTTATTCCGCTCTTATTAAATCCAATACGCTTCGAGTTGAAAGCATCATTTAAGAAATATCCGTCTTCATTTTCTTCATACCTGCTATCTCCACCTTGTGTTTGGAATCCATCCCATCTTTTGTGTTTTTCAAGATCGCCACTATCACCAAAATACCTAAGCACCTCTTCAATGCTCAATATGAATATCCTATCTTCACTATTGAATCCTCCCCTTCCATACCATTTATTATCTTCAGTTGCAATTTTTTCCTTCACTATACCATTTGTGTACGGTGTTAGCTCATGGATAAAAGTGTCGTTTAAGTATCTGCGTAAATCACTTGAAACCCACGAGGAATAACGACCCCAATCACGGTTTTCCAATACGAATTCACTCAAGACTAGAACTTTTTCATTTTGAATATCCAGCACTATCCATGAATAACCTCCGAAATAGATTTTTTCGCCTATTCTATACATTTCACTGCCCTCCAATCACAAAATAATGACCATCATTTACAACTACGCCCATCACGCCACTACTCCATCACCCCCAACATCCCCCTTGCTTCATCATGCCCCTGTGCCGCCGCCTTCCTTAGCCATACCAGCATATTCCCAAAATCCTGCACCGCCATGTAATAGCCCGCCAGCCCAAACTGCCCGTCGACGTCGCCCTGGTCAGCAGACTTCTGAAACCAATACCGCGCCTTATCCATGTCCTTGGCCACCCCCACACCCTCCAGATGCCCGGCCCCGGCCAGCCATTGCGCCCGGGCGTGTCCGTTCATGGCTGCCTTCCCGTACCACTCCATCGCGTAGCCGACATCATGATTGGGGTTGCGCTCGTCAGCGAAGATGTCACCGAGGGCGCATTGCGCTTCGGCATGTTCGGCATTGGCGGCTTTCAAGAGGTGGTATTGTGCTTTGTAAAAGTCCAGCCGACGGTAATGGCTAATCCCGGCATCCAGATCGGCCTGTCCGTCATCAGGCACTGTCCGATTGCGAACATCCGCATCCTCCGCCGGGTTCTCCCCCTCTCCCAAGCAGTCTTCATACGGCCCATAACCCAACAGTTCGGCGATACACTCAATCACCATCCTGGCGATGTCTCTTTCAATCATGTAATCGCCCGACATCTGGGCCGCGAGATTGTCGATGATGAAGCCGTCCTCCGCAGTTTCTGCTTCCAGCCGTGCATAAACCTGGACATCACGAATGGCGACATTCAAGACATGGCGTATCCTTTTCCCATCCTCATCCATCCGCACGTCATCCAGCGCCGACTTGAAGCGTCTGGGATTTTTGAAAATGGAAACACTTTCGCCCGCAAATTCTTTATTCAGGCCCTGTAATACCTTCCTGATTGTCTCCCGCATTGCTTACCATCTCCATTTCATTTGCTGGCATGGCCACACCCTCGTTGACCGATTCGGTCAGTCGAAGCACCCCCGCCACCGACATGTCATCCTGACTGCCCTGCCCGGACAGGCACGGCAGCCATTCCTCGACGAAAGCCTGCGCCTGCTGGTAATCGTCCTCATACAGCTCGACCATCTTTCCGCAAAAATTGAGAAAGTCCCTGCCATCATTCCCGCCATATGAATCCGTCACCCCGTCGCTGGCGACGACGATGGCTTTTAGCGGCTTTTTGGCATAATAAAAGCTAAACAGCGGTAGGCAGTCCGAACTGGACAAGGAATTGGTATGGCCACCGAACTGGCCCTCGTCCACGGTTTCCGCCGGTATCTCCTTTGCGCCGTTTGCCTTGATGACACAGACCGCACCGTCGCCGATCTGCATGGCGAAGTTGGCATCTTCCGACATGACCCCGGCAATCAGGGTCGCGCCGTATATCTTCAATATGTTGATGCCGTCGCCTCCGGCGAAGTGCTTTTCCAATAGCGCCGTTTCTGCCTCCGTCGGGGGCGTTTCGGCCCAATGCTCCTCGACCTGCCCCACCCATTGGCAGACGATATATGCGGCCAGCTCGGAGAGTATCTTCACGTAATTATCCGCCGTCAGTATCTTTTTATTATTGGACGACTTTCTGCCCTCAGCCGCATAGAGCCCCTGCCTGTCCATGAACTCCCTGACCGCCGCCACCGCTATCCCGACCGCTTTTTGTGCCCCGACATCGCTGCGGAAATATTTGTCACCGCCATGGCCGTCGCTCACGGCGCATACTACCAAAGACCCGTCGGCAAAATAGTCCGACGCATCCTGGCATGGTGTTGTGCTCTTTATATGGCTGAAACCTTGGCAGCTTGCATGAAATCCGCAAAATTGTGCCATGCTAATCCTCCCAGTCGTCATCATCGACCGCCGCCGCAAACAGATCATTGTCCGTCACATGGTCGATCTCATCCTGGATGGCCTCATGCACCATCGCCTCCACCGCGTCGTCGCGGTTTTCCGCCGTGACGTTCACGTCTATCGGCATACTGCGGCTGCCAATCTCCGACGACTTGACTGCCACGATCTTGATGATTTTCTTCAATTTCTGGGTGTCGTCGATACGGTAGACCCCCTCGGGGGAGCCGACGAACCTGGCCAGCACCTCGTCATCGGCGGAATCGACCGCCAGGGCGATCTTGATCGACATCTGGAACCACCTGTTCGCCCGCAACCTGTCCAGGGCACCCGGCCAGATCTCATCATCGGTCGGCTCGCCGTCGGACAAAAGGATGATGACGGGCTTCTTATAACCGGCCTGCGAGTCCATGAATTGCTTGCGGCTCAGCTTGTCGCACAACTCATTGCAGGCCGCTCCGAAATCGGTGTAGCCGAAGGTGTCGATGTCATTCCATGTGAAATCGTCCACCGCCATGAGCGTGTCATACATCCAGTCCGCTCCGGACGAGAACATCAGCACGGCGACCTTGATGTCGGCGTCCGAGCCGCCGATGCCCCGCAGTACCGGGATGGCTTCCCTGATGGCATGGTTGACTTGGTTGATGCGGCCGTCGATCGACATGCTCCCCGACCTGTCAATCACGAAGAATACGACCAGGTTCGGTTTCGTTATTGTGCCTATCTCTGCCAATGGATTGATTGTTGACATCTTCATTACCTCCTGTCTCTTTATGATGAATGTGACATTACCGTCAGTTTTTTCGCTCCCGGCAATTCAATCTCCACACCCCCTGTGATGGATATGATTTTTCCGGGGGCGATAACCACGCTTTCACCGTCCGTCTTCCTCACATTCCACAAATCCTGTGACATGTTTTTAAGCCCCCACTTGGCCGGGTCGTTTTTATTCATGATGACCTGACCATATACGTCCTGACCGGCGTGTCCGTCATCGACATGGCCGTGCAGGATTTGGTTGCCGGGGAAGAGATTGATGTGATACCCGTTGACCGTTATATGGCAGGGCGCGTTGAATACCTTTTGGCATTTCGGACAGCTTACTTTGGCGCCCTTTTCAAACCACAGCATATCCTGGCCGCAGATGCAGGTCAGGATGTCGTCATTCAATCTTTGCAACACCCTGCCCCATTCACCCTCGACGAGGCGCCTGGCCGGATTTTTCATCCCCTCGCAGAATGTCCGGATAAAAGCCTCTTGGATGTATTGCGGGTATGCGGGCCAGAGCTTGATAGGGTTGGCGTGGAGATTGAGGACCGGGCGGTTGGAATTGTCGTCGGGGTCGAAGATAAAGACCGGTTTCGAGCCATAAAGCTCGATTTCCTTTTCCGCCGAGATGCAGACGCTCGAACAATAATTCTTGCCCATCAGGGGGTCGTGGCGCATGAACAGCTTGAACAGGACCACGGCCAACGAATGGGCGTCGGTCAGGGCGTTTGAGCGGGCCTTTTCATCACCGCGTACCAACTCCGGGGCGATGTAGCCCGGCTTGCCGAGGTTATACTTCGGGTCGGAGGTCACGTTGTCATTGTCGCAAATCAGGACATCGCCGCTTTCCGTGTCGATGAAGAAATTCCCGTCATTCAAGTCCAGGTAAAAGTAACCCTTGCGGTGGAGGGCCCCGAAAGCATCCACGATGCCCTTGGCACTCCCCACCGTGGCGCGGAATTTTCTAAAAGACGCTTTGTTATTCAGGATGTCGGAAAAATCATCATAACCCGGCGGTCGCAGTTTCATGATGTAGCCGAAGCTGCCGCCCGTCTCCTCGGTGATAGCCACCGGCCAGAGGAACTTGTCGTTCGGGCTGCCCCTGGAGATATTCTTTTCGATGTTTTCCTTGAAATACTTCCGGCCCTGGCGGTTACGCTTGTTCAAGTCCTTCAGGTACGTGGACTTGTACCATTTCAGGGCATATTCTTGACCAGAACAGTCAATCAGGTACACCGTGCCCTGCCCGCCCTCGCCCAGCTTGGCCATGATTTCTATGACACCGCCGTTGGCGAGGTTGATTTGTTGCCCTTTTTTCAGATATGCCATATATGCCCCCTTCTGTCCGTGGTGTTTCCGGCTGTCATCTTTCCTGACCGTATTCCTGCGTCATGGACGGATTCACGCCCATCAGTTTGTCGGCCCGGCGTTTTAGCAATACCTGCAGTTCCGGGCGTTCCCGCTCGTTTTCACTGCTTTTGCAATTTTCGCATTTAACGCTACCATGGTGTTCACACCAGTAGTCTTGGCAATTAGTCATAACCACTCTTATGTTTATAGTTGGCTCATCAGCGTGTACAATCCCAGCTACAGAAACTATTATTCGCTAGTGCTCCCGATACAGAATACTTGTCAAATGATCTCCCGCATCCTCTGCAAATGGCTGTTCTCATTTCTCTGTCGAGTTCTCTATCTCTCTCTAACCGGCGAATTGCTTTTTCGTTTCCTTTATTTGCGGCTTCTTCAAAATACCCGAACGCTTCCTTGCGATATCCGCTTGCTTTATTACCTGAATAAGCAAAATATTTGTCATAAAGCAGCTCCCCAAGCTCATATAGAGCTTGCGCGTCTCCCGTCTCTGCATTTTTCCTCAAGAGCTGCTCTTTTTCTTTTATTACCGCTTTCGTTGCCACAGAATGTCGGCTGTCCATGGCCATAAAAAACCCAGCTATCACTCCCAACGAAAAAGCAATTATGCAAAATAATGCGTATGACATGAAATCCGCCCGTATTAGCCGGGCAAGCCCATACATCACAATATAAGCAACCAGACCAACGAGAAGGCTACCTCCACATCCCCAACCCCACTCTTCCTCAATAATCATATATATGGTAAAAAAAATTAAAGCAAGAATACATGCAGAAATAAACGCAAGCATGGTGTCAAGCCTTGGAACAGTACCAAGCACCACATTACCATATATGGCAAGTGGTACTCCGACACAAATTCCTCCTAAAATTATCCACCGAACAAACGAAAAAATAACCGCCCTTTTTACCACACTGCTTTTACTTTCCTCTTTCATACATACCTCCTCTCATTTCCTCACACCACCTTCGCCT
>Ga0099364_10009002_pt1 | contig 13938 bp, 14 predicted proteins | sample TergutTh196P3_FD_73070 | JGI IMG/M metagenome (GOLD analysis project Ga0099364, IMG submission 73070) | Microcerotermes parvus P3 segment gut microbial communities from Pointe-Noire, Republic of the Congo - Th196 P3 | ecosystem: Host-associated > Arthropoda: Insects > Digestive system > Gut ...
ACCAAATGGAAAAGGCCGGTGTGTTACCGGAGGAACTGGTGAAAACGGTATCGACGCCGTTTGATGCAACACCGCCGGTAATACCGGATCGGTTCCGCGAAGAGGCCGGTGATGGTGTCGAACTGGTTGTGCATTTTGTATGCAATACCGGCTTCGAAATAGTGAAAGAATATCCGCCCGACGAGGCAGTGGAGGAAGAAAATGCAGATACTGATAGCAATTGATCAACTGGTGAATGCCTTGCTCGGCGGCTGGGCGGACGAAACATTATCCGCCCGGGCGCACCGGCGGCAGTGGCGGTTGGAATGGTACATCGATTGGCTGTTCTTTTGGCATAAGGACAGTGAAGGCAACCGCAATCACTGTAAGGGTTCCTACGAACATGAAATCAAGCGGCTCGATATGCCGGAAGAATATAGGAAGCGAAGGCCATGCAAGAACTGATATTGAAACCGGACGAAGCGATTATCCTTGCACCGGGCGAGTTAATCGGTGCTGGTGACGTACCGCTCCGCATACGGTTCGGGTATGCCAATGCCGATCCGAATACCAGTGCCAACCAGTTCGGCAAGATGGAGCGTCTCCTCTGGGAAAACTCCAAACAACAAACAGGATACCAAACCGCCGTTTATCGGCGAGGCGATGAGTCCCGGCTGATCCGTGTCGTACCGGAAAATCCGAAACCGGAAGATATTGATATGGAAAATCACTCGGGCAATATCACCATCAGAGCGTTCAAAGTTGAAAAGGCCGACATGCTCGGATGGCTGCCGAAACACGACGATACATTGGAATGGAATAAGAAGATTTACACCATCCGCCGGTTCGGGCCGGGCGTGTTTTACCGGGATGTCGGCAACTACAACGTGGTACTGCGGATTTATGTAACTGAATACAGAACACATGGGACGACTTGAACTAATTGGTGCAGAAGTGTTAACGGCCAAGATGCTTTCACTGCCGCATGATATCCGCACGGCAGTGGAGAAGAGCGCGCTCAAGGAAGCCAATGAATTAGTAGTCGATGCCCTCCGGGGACGGATCGCCACGGAGTTTCATGACACCGGTGCATTGAGTCAAGCCGTCAAGCATGACATCCGCAAGACGAAAGACGGCAACGCCCTCATCGGACGTGTCGGCATTGATTATAACCAAGTCGGTACCGTAACACGCAACAGCAAGAACAAACGGGTTTTCAAGAAAAACAAGAATGCAACTGGCAACAATGTTCGACGACCGGCAAGATACTGGCACCTGATGAATCTCGGTACACAGGGCTATACAACCGAAACCAGAAAAAAGCCCGGAGCGATTAAAGGCAAAAACATCAGAGAAGAGGTCATTACACAACTCGCTCCGCTCATTGAAAAACTGTTTGAAAACGCCGCCAACGAAGCACTGAGAAAATAGGATGCCGATAATCTCCCCTCCTCCTTTTAAGAAACATGGACATCAAACAACTCGCCAAAGATATGATCGATGCCCTGAACCTCGTTCCAAAAGAACAGGTTCGGATTGATGTCGTCTCGCCCGACTGGAGCGGCTCGCCGGAAATCCGTGTCGTTTCCGATCCGACAAAGCCGGACATTGAAACGCAATTCGGTACGTTCAGTGAAACAACTATTTTAGGCATTCATGTTTTTGCCGATACGCGGGAGCAGGCAGTGAAATTGCATAAGCCCGTTGACACTGCCGTCTATGACAAGTTCGAGGAACTCGAACGCCAACGCGGCAGCGGCATCCTTTGTATCGTCCGCCTCGAACGCGGCTCGGTCCAAATTCCCAATAGCACCGCCTATCAAGCATACACCAGCTTTAGGATAACGGTTAATGCCTGACGACAAAGTCGTCGGCTCTCATTAACCATTGACCACTAATCATTAACCATTAACAACTATGTCCACACCAGAATTCATGACCCAGATTGAGGACGAGCGGATTGAAGCCCTCGTTTCCAAAGGCATTCACGCGATGCTGTTCCGCATGACACGTAGCGGCACCGATACATCCCGGAACCTGCTGTACGGCTATCCCGTCGGCGGATTTAACACGTCGGGCGAAAGCGTTGATCAGGAAGAGTTCCAAGATCAACTCGCCGGAGGAATGCACAAAACATTTATCGGCGGCGCCGTCGATCCGGGCGACATTACCTTCAATGCGATGTTCGTTCCCGAAATGGGGATGCCCGAAATCGAAGGCGTCGTTAATTCGATGTCGATGACTCCGCAGTTCACACTCGTACTCGCCCGGAAAAAGTCCGATACGGTACTCGAAGGTTTTTTCAGTGCCGGGGTCAATTACGCAGGCGGCAACGACATCAAAGGGGATTACGGCAAAGTCATCGGCACATCCCTCAAGTTCAAAATTACCGGCAAACCGCAAGTCGGTTACGCCAAAGTCGGAGATATTCCGATGTCCCTGTACACAGGATAGTGGTTAATGCTCAACGGTTAATGGTTAATGCACTGGCGGCTGCGCCGCGATTAACCATTAATCGCTAACCAAACCACTAACCATGAGCCACTAATCACTAACCACTAACCATTAACCACTATCATGACACTACTCACACGCGAAGCAATTACACGTACATCCACGTTCGAAATGGTCGAAGTCGACGTTACCGAATGGGGAAATATCAACCAAGAGACCGGCGAACGGGAACGAACCACCGTGTTCGTCCGGGAACTCTCTGCAAAGGACAGAGGAGAACTCGAGGCGCCCCGATACACCAAAAAAGGACAGCCGGACGTTGCCAAAATGTATGAACGGGCAATCAACTTCCGGGCAAGATTGGCGGCCGCAACGTGTTGCGATGCCGACGGCAACCTAATATTCCGCCCCGAAGACGTTACGCTCCTGACCCAAAAGCCGGTTAAAGTGCTCATCCGAATCTGCGATGCCGCTATCAAACTGAATGCACTGAACGAGGACGACTTCACGCTCGAGGAAGAAGAGGACGCAGTAAAAAACTAGCCGACGATGCCGATTTCCTATTCCGGCATGAACTTGCTCTTGCACTCGGATGTACCGTCGCAGAGTTGCGTATGTGCATGTCCGCCAAAGAATATCGGAATTGGCGCCGGTTCAGGATGATACGCGGCCCCGTTGGCGAACAACGGCTTGACGAAAACTTCGCTTGGTTGCGGCAGACGCTCCTCGCCTGTCATGGCAACAAATATACAATCGAAGAATGCCGGTTGAAATACAATTACAAAGGGTGTTTTCCAAAGGATGTTGCCGATGCCATCGAAGAGATGGTGGCGAATGCCGATGCGGAAATGGAATCCATTATCAACCGGTTCGGAGGAAAACGTTAGCGGTTCGAGAGCCGCCGGCTTTGTCGGCGGCCGTGTAATCGTCGTTACGTTTCATAATCAAAAGTTATCCCCAGGGCATACGGGTTGCGGCATTAAAACCGTCGAAAACCATATAAAAGACTATCATTCCCAAAATGAACAGGAATAACAAAAACGGTCCACACACGGAATCCTGATCGACGGGAAAACCGTTTTTGTCAAATTTCGGTCCTTTATTTTCACTCATTTTCCCCTCCTTTCACAATGGCCAACATTACAAAACTCGCTATCAAACTGGTTGCCGATATGGAAAAAGCCCAAAAGGATTTTTCGGCGATGTCGAGCACCATTGCCAATATAGAGAAATCGGCAAAAACTGCAACGCCCTCTATGAAAAATCTGACCGACTCCGTCAAAGGACTCGGCATGATGCAGAGTGCTGTCGCGAAAGCGCAAGAGTCGCACGCGGGAGCCGCTCTTGAAGAGATGGAACAAACGCAAAAACTTGTTAGCGAGACGACCGCCGCCTACAACAACATGCAGGAAACGGTGCAACGGATGGGACAGAGCGTCGGCGATGATATTCTGCAAATGAGACCGACGATCAGTAATGTCCAGAAGGCACAGGGAGAAGTCGAAAAACTGATTGCGCTCCAAAGAGAAATGGGAGAGAACGGACATCTGTTAAATGATGCCGTCGTACAAGCCCAAGCAAACATGGCGGAACTGGGCAACAAGACGTTTCAAACAAACACGGAAATGATGATGCTCAAGTCCGCCATCAATGGACTCAACATGATGCCGTTTATGGTGCTGTCAACCCTTATGGCGGACATGGTGAAAGGCATGAAGGAGTTCGGTTCCGAATTCAACGAACGGTTCGGCGGCATGCCCGGGAGGATTGCTCAAGCGACGGCCGTTGTGTTGGCGTTGACCGTTGCCCTCGGACTGGCCTTTGCCAAGACGACAGCACTCGGTTTGTCGACGTCGTACTTTATGACGTTGTGGAAATCGTCAGCCATTTATCAGGGATTGGCCGGAGTCATTACGATGCTCAATACGATTCTCGGAACACAGATTGCCATCACTGCCGCAACGACGGCATGGGTTGCTGTGGCGACGCTCGGGCTCGGTGTGTTGATTGCGGCGATCACAACGTATGCGATGTCGTGGTTCGATACTTCCAAAGCAATCCAGCAATCGGAAGAGTCGATGCAAGCTATGGAAAAAGCAACGCAAAAAGCCATCGACCGGTTCCGGGAACTTAACAATATCGCGAAAAATGCGTTGGAGTCTCTGATGACACCCGCCGAACGATTGGTCGCAAAACTCAAAGAATTGGACGCGGTACGACAGGCCCCTAACGAAATTCAAGCAGAGTTACAAAAACGCATGCATCAACAACGGATGTTATTGCGCGAAGCCGACGGGAATAAAGGATTTTGGGGCGGTCCCAAGAAAGATGAAAACCTCGAAGCCATGATGCAAGCAAACATGGCACAGATAGGCCGGCTCCGCGAGGCACTCGGCCAAGCAGTGCATATCAATGATGCTCAATTCAAGGCCCTGCAAGAGAACGCTCGTATCGAATCGTTGAAAGAGCAGTACGGCAGTCTATTTGAAAAGACGTTGACCGCGCAAGAGCAATACAACAATACGCTTGACATGCTTAATGCTGACCTCAAAGCAAAGAGGATCACCGATATGGAATCCGATAGGATGCGGGACAATTTGGACAAACAACTCCGCAATCAACTCGGCATGACCGAATCCCCGGCGGAGAAGTTTAAAACACAAATTGACCTTTTGCAGTTTGCTCTCGAAAAACAGGCAATCACGAAAGCAGAATTTGTCGAAATGGAACGGAAGGCAATGGAACAGTTTGACCCGGCGATGAAAGCCGCCGCCGAGGCCGCTAAAAAACTCGCCCAAGAGCAACAACGTGCCGCCGCCGAATTCAAAAATATGGCCGACCGATTCAAAGGCATGGGCAAGACGCCCATCGAATCGTTCAAAGAACTTTCAGTGGACTTGCGCAACGTCCGGCATGCACTTGCACCGGCCCAGTTCACGGCGGCACGGAATAAACTCCTTGCCGATTTAGCATCCGGACTCGGCATCGCACCCTACCTGACGGACTCTGCCAATGCTGCGCAGCAACTCGCAACGACCTATAAAAATCTTGAGGCATACGCCCGGGAAGCGAACCTGTCAATGCGTGGTTTAACCGCCGCCAAGAACAGAGCAAGAGCAGCACTGGAGAAGCAGAGCGAATACTACAACCTCTATCAACGCGCCCAAGAGGCCATGCTCACGACGCAGCAACGTCTCAACCGCGAAATGACACGCATCGCCGACGAAGCGGCGAAATGGGGATGGGACTTCCCCGTCATGCAAAAGATGATGGAGATGAAGGCTGAAGAAATCCTCGGCAAAATAGACTTCGCTCCGGACATTGATACAGACGGCAAACGCAGTATTGATCAAAGCCGCAATGCCGCCGTCGAACACGGAACCGTCGCCTATTACGAAGCCCAAATGAAAGGCAACAAGCCGCTCGTCGATGAAGCAAAAAAGACAAACAACTTCCTTAACAGCATCGACAAAAAAATGGATCGGCCCATTGAAAGACGACAGGAACAATTGGTAATGCTCAATGGTTAATGCACTGGCGGCCGCGCCGCGATTAACCATGAACCGCTAACCATGAACCATTAATCATTAACCACTATGCCATGGCTCCTTTTCCCTTCATAAAATTAACCTCTTCAAGCGGCGCCTTTGGACTCGACGTAAAGGAATATACGTTAGAGTGGGTGATCCTTACCCATGACGTTCACGACCACGCGACGGCCATTGCCATCAAAGGTATGGTCAATCCGACGATGCCGCTGACGCAGTTCGGCCAAGCCATGGGCTGGTATCCGCCCGGCACGCCCTATCGGATCGGAAACGAATCGAACGTCGTTTGTTACGCCGGGCCCATCGAAGTCTATGGACGAAAACCTATCAGAGGAAGCGGAGACTTTACTATCCGGGGCGTGAGAATTGTGCGTACACAAAACGCTGGGCCGCTCGTCAAATGGAATGTCCGGCAACATTACTCGACCTCATACGATAAGTCAAGCGACAGACAAACCGGCAGCCGGCCTTCCGTAAATGATAAGGTAACCATCACCGTCAATTACGAATGGGAAGAAATGCCGCTGGTACGCGATATTGTTAATGGTACGATGGTCTTAAATTCAGCAGGTCAGCCCTTTACGACACCCGCTAAAAGAAGACGAAAAATACCGGTCTATTCCATCACAAGGCGGGAAATCTTTAATCCCATCGCCAAAGCAAACAACTTTTCCAATACCGTTAACGGCAGTCCTTACTTCGGAGCGGCACCCTACACACTCTTGATGGATTCTATTATCCCGCACTTCGATGGTAATATATGGAAAGTAACGTATAATATCAAAGAACGTGTAGAAGGTTGGCGTGTCAAATTGCTAGACACCGGCTATAACGAACGATTGCCGGACGGTTCGCTGACACCTATTCTCGATGATGTGAATACACCTGTCAGCGAACCGGCAAAACTCGACGGCAACGGCATCGCACTAGAAGACCAGACGGCACCCGGTACAGATGTCGGTCCCTATCATCGGTACCTGTTAACCAACTTCGCCGCACTCAACCTGCCTAATCCATTTAGAATTAACGCTGTCCCCGACCAGTATTTTTGATGTCTCATAAACCTGTAGGATTTACGGAGCAACTGGCCCGTCGTATCAAAAACATGGTCGACGATGCGGAGAAGCATTCGGTCCAGCCGCCCGGTGCAAATCCCGCAAGATTGCTGGTCGGTTATACATCGCCGGTCGAAATTACCAGTGCTTGGTTTTCCGACGGTATGCTTTGGAAGTGCCGGGCGTGCCGCCTTTGGAATATCAACGGAGAATACCGGAAAATTGACGAGCATGGCGAGTTTGATTTATATCATCCGACGAGTCAGGAGCAACCGGCACAGGGCGTCGGCGAACGTGTTTTTGCAGTCTATCGCGGCGTTTGGGAAATGGTCTCCGGAGCAGGAGGAGCAACAACGATTCGGGCCGTCGTTATGAAAAGCATATCACAACCGTCTGACACAACAGCAAGACCGCCGGACGGGATGGGCAAAATCGCACTCTTTTCTAAAACATACATACCTTGCGATCCGGATGATTGTGTTTGCAGTCAAATATGTACCTGTTGTATTAACAACGATAATTCCCAATTCATTGCTCCTGATTGCACTTGTACCTCGGAAACGTGCGTCTGCGGTCAGGATCAATGCACTTGTATTTGCAAGGCGTGTACTTGCTATTACGACGACTGTGTTTGTTTGGAACTGGCAAAAACGGAGAAGTTGCTCAAAGGAGAGCAAGTCCAAGTAGAAGGGCCTATCTATTATGCCAATCCTGCTTTCAATCCTAACCTGCCGGAGTGTATAGGCAACGCACCAATTTTGCATTACTATATTGCCGTTGAAACATTGGGAGAATATACCGCTCCCTTAAATTCTGTTTTAACGGCATCGGGAACGTCAACAATTACAGTTTCGTCATCTGGAGAAACAGCCGATTTTGAAGTGGTTTGTACAAAACTCCGCAGTAATGAAAGGCTGCTTGCAAACGATGGTGTTACCGTAAATCGTACTCTTGGGAATGCCGGCAGAGTGCTTGAAGTCATGTTAGGCCCGTGCCCGGAAAGGAGTAACTAACAATGGTACAAAAACCGCAAAAACCATCAGGAAGTCAATTAGGCTGGCCAGCTAACGGATGCTGTTGTAAGGTAAGATTCTGGGACGCATATCAGTTCAATCTTACTATCACTACTCGGGTTGGTACACAGACTCCACGCTCATGGAGAGGCCTATTGTTCGAAAAAGAGCGAGGTTCCTATTTGATGCAAAACGAAGACACGACCTGCGTTTTACGCAACGACGAACAATATGCCGTTACCTATCCGAACCCTGACTATCTTCATTATATCGAAATATATCATACAAGAAACGAAACACGGAAAAGTGCGGAAGTGATGGCAAACACCCGCTCAATAAACCAAAATACCCAAATAATACAACGTTATCTTGCTTATCGGTTCATCCAGTCGTGGCAAAAAAATAACTGGTTATACTATGACGGCAAATTAACAGAAGACTCTTTGTCCGGAGTACGGGACGTTTATGATTTGTTGACCGGTCCAACAGCAACAAAAGACGGCGGTGCCTACCTGGTAAGTGCAAATATACTCTGCAACCTGAATTTCTATTCTATAGATACAGGGAAAGTAGTCATAGAGCAGATTCGCGGTGTGAACGCCCGGCGAAACGGCTCAAGCAACAGCGATCATACGCAGAATGCTTCAAGATTTGGACTTGGTGTTGTATCCTCGAGCTCTGACCCTGTATTGATAACTGGTGAGTGTTTCCGCTCTGGAAACTTCATTTTTGAATCAAGTAGTTACCCTTTACGAGTATGGCATTTGTCATCAGAAGGGATAAAAGACTTCACTGATAATGAATTCATTTTCCCCACTTCTCACAACAATACTAGTAATTTTGTCCTGACTGGCAATAGGTATATCAGTAGTCCCGATGTGTGTGTAATATCCGCTCATGTGCTTGTCGATAAACAGAATCAAACATTTAGAGAACAACTAATCGCATTTAATAGCACAGGGCTTGTGTGGCAAGGGGCCCGAATCAACACAACCACAATATTCGCGTGGTATAACTTGCTGTGTGCCGGTGCAGGACTCTCGATGACTGGGCGTAACCCATCGGCATCCACTGCACCGCAACCACTCCTTCTCATCAGCAAAGACGGCCCGGCGATAGAAGAACTTATCTTGCGAATCTGGCGGGAAGATAGTCAACGTGAATATGTCATTTATTGGCCGACACGCGAAACCGCCACCGTGTACTGGCGAGGACAGAAGGTATGGGAAGGATATTTAGACATTGGTGTTACAAATCCTTCACGTCTAGCATCAGGTATCGTACAGTGTTCAAGTACAATATCATTCTTAGACGGCGCCCTGCTCTATGACGGCCCTCACGAAGAAGTTACGATACAGACATGGACGCCTGTGATCACGGAACCGATAGACGTAGGCAATCCGCAACCCTACACTAGAACCCAAGTATCCTCATCGCCTAACAGAATATTCAACGTGTACTATCACAACACTTTGATAGACACTTTGACGACGCCTGAAACGCCAACAATTGCGCATAATAGCCCGCATTTTGCCGTCATAAGATCGCGTGTCGGTTCGGGCGCTGCAATGAACACGACTGATTTTGTCTACATAAAAGGCAACTTTTATGCGGCATATTCAGCACAGGGAAACAATGTCAATCCTGTGGCCGGTGCAACAGAATCACCGACCCATATAATATGGACATCTACTTTCCAAAGAGAACCCGGTGCACGCACACTGCTCTACTACCAAGATGGAATGATGCAACGAAAGTACGACGGACTCTATCAAGCATATCGTCGATATATAACCGTTGAAGAGGTTGAAACCGGCACAACGCATTTTGAATACATGGGTACACCAATTCTTTCAGTCGACTGGAGTATCTCATATGTTCAGGAATTGAACGACGGCAGATGGCTGATTGTTAATAATAATTATAATGATCAAACGCAGTGGCAACATGGTGTAATTCTGATTGAGGGAAAAGTTGTCTATGCCGGGATAATAAAAGGTTTTACATTGAACAATGATTACTACATGTTTCGTGCGGGACATGATGCAGATAGCCCTGTAAAAGTTTTTTACAGAGACAACGAACTTGACGACCCCGGATACGGCGATCCTAGAGTGTTTGCATCAGAGACACTAACGTATAGTAGTAGTGAACCGTTTGTAATAAGGCTTTCTACGGGTAACTCCTTGTTTAGGGAGCAGGCTATGATACTGTATAGTGATGATGCCGTACATTACACACTTGTTATTTATGACGAAGGTGACGAATTTATCGCAATACCATACTTGCGTGAAATAAACCAACCTTATGTACAAAGTGTCAACGGCAGGATCGAAGTCCATGACCGATATATCCTGCACACAAGAAACTCTATCGCTGTTGAATCAGAAGTATTAAATAATCATATAAGAAACAGGCACACATACAGAGAGACATTGACTTATAAAGACAATATATTGCAAGAGTCCGAATGGCAAACTGATGTCGATATTCAATATAATGACGCCGGCGAGGGATCAACTCCAGATGGTGTAATACGATTTCCCTATTCTCCATTACACCCTAATATTGCCGTTAATGCAGATTACTATGCTGTCGAAAGTTATGATATAGATCAGATACGAGATAGTTATGGTGTACACTATCAAACGTACATTGGTTGGCTTTTCGCAGAACCAATCTCTGCTAAGAAGTTCGAATTGGTAGATGTAATTCATGTAACTTTAGAGCGGGATGAAAACTGCCCCGGTGAGTCTGCTGAACAGATAATCTATCATGTGCGAGAAATAGACTATGACAAAGATATCGTAATTTCACCGGGCCTAGTAAGGAGCGTATGGACACAACGTATGAAAGATATTGTGTACATCGATGGCAAGGAAATCGCTACAGCAGAGTCCACTAGAATCTTGTCGTTTCAATTCGAATACACTGACACGTACACGCGTACTGTAATAACTCGTCCAGCCACCAGACCGGAATATAGAACTGCATACTATCATAGAAAAGGCTCCGTAACTTACACGTTAACAGAACATGGAGAGCAGTTTCAAATAAGTAGCGCAATAATGACTCCCGGTGTCAGTACAGGTTCCGGCCGCATATATGAATTCTGGCGTCTGATACGCTGCAAATATGATGGTCATCGGCTGCCGCCCTATCTAGCTTCTAATAACTCGCCTTTCCAGATGCGTACAGGAGTCGTCTCATACGTACAACAATTACATCACATTGAAAAAGAATTGATACGTGAGGGCCCCATAGAAGATACTGCCGGAACCGGCAATATCATATCTGTATCAGTGAACTATCATTTTATGAGTGGTAATAGCGGTCGACGACAGCAAAATTATTTATTGATTCGTAGTGCCTTTCCTACGATATTGTACTTTATGCCTGACGGTACTAACCGTGAAATTAACGGACTTGGAGCATCCAATGACTTCACAATATCATCCCCGGCATATCCAGATGACATGTGCCCGGAGAATGTGTACTACTGTATCATTACCGATAGACGATCTGCGCCAATAGTTCGTACTCTGCTCTACGGAATCGACGAAGTGTTTATATTATCAGATATACCGTTCTCTTATACTATTCGCACTACGGGACATTTTGCGATGATATACTATATGCAGTCCGCCGACATTCGTCATGCTGTTATTCTACACAAAGGCGAAATTGTCTTTGAACGAGAATTCCCCTATCGCGGTTTTACGCCTTCAGCGAATAGCACAGATCTTGTGCATAGAACAGTTTTTAATTTCTCTACTAAACGCATGTATCTCCAAGACACGGAGTCAACCTTCATCGTTACCGATGAAGATTTCGGCATGATGAAATTTAATAACCATTTTCAACGCATCGGATAATATGCTTTGCCGCTATGCCAATGCCGCTAAAACAGGACGAACGTGCAAAGACGGCTTTTCGTTTGAAATATCCTGCCGGTACTCTTTGTCCAAGTGCCTTCGGGATTGTTCGCCGCTCTGCGAACAGTTCACTCCTGATGCATCTTACCGTCAACCTACCCCGCAAGAATTAGACGCCTACCGTCAGCGAATCACGCAAGCCCAAGCCAATAGCGCCACCGGCTGTTGCGGACGTTAGGTTGGTGATGATTCGGTCTTTTCCGTAAAACGGTCAAGAAAACGCTGGATCGTCTCGGCTTTCAAGGGATAGCCATATCGAATCTCCCTGTAAACTTCTAAAAGGAGCTTCCACGAAGTGCAGACAGTGACTCCGTCAATGGTCAATTGTTGATCATCTAAAAAGAAACTCCATACAAATTTAATGTTACCGCCGTCTGCCTGATAAATATGATGCATATTTTTTGTTTCCTGACGCTCCCAGCGTAGAGTGCCGTTGCGGGTACACTCTACTATCTTGCGAATAATCTGCTTTTCAGGATTGCTCTTCCATAGATTCCACATGCCGGTTATTATAGCATAAGAAAACAAACGCCGGCTGTTGCGGCAGATAAGAAAAGCGGGTATAATGGCGGTCTGATGTGGGGGTTTTCCTGCCCTTCACCCCTCGGATCGCCAGTCCGAGGGGTGTAAATAGGATTTGATTCACCTGTTTGTCAAAGATCATGCACCGCTGTCGACAGTGCGGCTTGCTGTGTTTTAGATTCCATATTCTACATCACTCTCTCCCGACCGCAACACCCGTCAGCCCTTCTCCTGACGCTTTCTGACGATTCTAGCGGTGAAAAAGCATAGCAAAAAATACGGAACAGAGTAGAATGAAAACACGATGACTGCATTTCTGAAATTCACAGACCACGAAGCCGATATTATTTACGTCAGATGTGATTCCATTATCGGATTCCGGGAATCATTCGACAAATCATATGTCAGCGACATAGAGCAAGAAGGAACTATCATCATGACACCGACGCAGAATTATCTCGTCTTAATACCGCTATATGAATTCATGCAAAAAATCGACTCTATGATAGTCCACTTGCCTCTAACTCACCGGCTTCGGTCTAACACGATGTCTCGGTTTAGACAACTCTTCAGTATCAACCGCCGATAGTTGCTCTGTTGCCATCAGATAGTCCCGGTAAAACTGCTCGGCGGCACTCTTGGATGATGTCTTAAAAGTGCCTTTTGAAAGAAACACCGTTGCCATTGCAACGGCAAGATCGTGAATAACGGGATCGGTTTTTGTCATTTTCTTTGCCATGCCATGTCTATCGGCAAAGCAAGCCGACCATCTTTAATCTCTGTCAGCCCAACGCCTGACGCTTTATGACGACTCTAATGGTAAAAACGCCTAGAAAAAAAGAGAGCAGAGTGTAGAATGGAGTCGCTTCACTTACTACACTCAAACACTCTGCTCAAAATGATTGCGGATATACGGGATAAAACCGTTTTTTACCTGTTTCAGACACTTTATCGCATCGGACATCGAACGCGAATGAACTGGCTCTATTATACCATGATTTTCGGCTCAATGCCGATAGGACTGCGATTGGTGATTTCGCTTTCTGCGTCAACCGAACAGATTCCACTCGTCTCTTTGACAGACTTCGCCTTTCTAGGAATCATGCTCAACACCGCCGCAATAGCAAACGCCACCAATCAAAAACTATACAGTCCCGATCTTATAGGCGGAGTCGTTTCAGCCGCACTAACACATATCGTGCTTTTGGTAGCAATCTATTGTATCGCTTTGTTTCCGGCGGTCACTCCATTTTTCATGTGGTTCGTCGGCTTACCGATAATAGCCTCATCACTCTTGCTTTCCTATTGGACGACAAATAGAGAATTTATGATCAGCGTCCAACTCGCATTCGAAGCGGCAAATGCAAAAGAAGAAATGCACCCGCTTATGAAGGCTTATATGGAAAGCATAGAAAAACGAGTCTTGAACGGA
>Ga0099364_10009003_pt1 | contig 13936 bp, 10 predicted proteins | sample TergutTh196P3_FD_73070 | JGI IMG/M metagenome (GOLD analysis project Ga0099364, IMG submission 73070) | Microcerotermes parvus P3 segment gut microbial communities from Pointe-Noire, Republic of the Congo - Th196 P3 | ecosystem: Host-associated > Arthropoda: Insects > Digestive system > Gut ...
TCTCCCCCGCGAGTTTAGTCTGGGACGTCACGGGGAAGGAATATACATCGCCGTGTCCATCTGAGATACGGAATGTGATGGTAAATACCCCCGGAACAATTGCGTTCCAGATTGCAGTAAGTGTGATATCGCCGGAGACCGGGGAGATGACTGCGCTTGCGTTGTATGTTCCTGACAGGGCTCCCGAAGCTGTCCAGCCGCCGAAGGCATGGGTAGGCGTATCTGCCAGGGGACCGAGGACGGTATGGCTGCCGCCGTCTGTCACGGTTACGGTGGCGGGTACAGTGCCTAACGCACCGCCGTTGGCGTTGTAGGTGATGGTGTGGTCAGCAGGGAGAACAGGTACCCATACTGCGTAGAGGTTTACATCGCTAGTTACTGTTATACTATGCGATGAACCCGAGGCATAAACAACCGCACTGCCACTGGAAGTTGCCCATCCCTGGAAGCTGAATCCAGCTCTCGAGGGTGTGGTGCTGGGGATAGTGTAGCTGCTGCCGGACGTAATATTCGTGGCATTCGAGGGCAATCCAGTAACCCCGGTGCCTTCGCCGTGGTAGGTAACTGTGTACTTGGGAACAGGAATTACCGGGACTACAAAGATGTTATCTGAAGAGTACTGGGTTAATGTGTGAGATGCTCCTGTACATGCTCCAACCGGGCAGGTATGAGATACGGCTCCATCCTGAATATAATTGGCAGGAACGCTTACCTTGCTGGTTATCTCACTCATGGTTATGGCATCGCCGATAAACTTGTCATCATTAAACGGCTGGCTCAAAACAACCGTGCCGTCCGGCAGACGATATTGAATAGTATAAGTTGCCTTATAAAGAATCTCGCCGTAAACCTCAAATTGACCGAGCCAAGCATTGCCGTAGTTCCAATCCCAGTTGCCACCGTTATCCCCTAGCCAATTCTGGGTGCCTCCTGAGGTTGCATCATGGGAGATTACCCTTACATAACGTATTGGTCTTCCAACGCTGATCGGGTCAATAGTCTGAGTCCAGTTATTTGAAGAATTAAAGTCATAATACTGTTTATTAACAACAGTTTCCCAGCCTGTAACACCAGTTCCGTTTGCATTAGCGGCAGTCCACTGACCGGCAAATCTATTGCTGTGAGTGGTGCCGGTTACGCCGTTGTCTGTTCCCACCTGAATGGTGAACGCCATACGCTGGGATGCCGCATTGCCATCGTAGTTGCGCCAGCCTGTTTTCAGCACGACCCTGCCTATATTAACATCAGCACCTAGGTCTATTGCCAAGGTTTGGTTCCTTCCGGCAGGCTGCCATTCGGGGTATCCGTTAGGAACTGGCGCACCCTGATCTGCTGGAAGCCCGCCTGCGGAACCTTCGCCTCCGCTGCCTGTGTTGTTCTTCCAGGTGCCATTGAGAGCACCTTGGCAATGAGCATTCCGGCACTGTGTGTGCAACTGTACTCCGTCTTGGGGATTTGTACCCGCGCCGCCATAATTCGAAGGTCTGTCCCAAGTTACTCCAGGGTCGGGATTCCTCCAGGAGCCGGAAGCCCAGCATCTGTGACCAGATCTGGTTCTCGCCGCCAAGTTCTCAACAGCACTTCCCGTTAACTCTACAACCTTCACAGGTATATAGTGATTTCCGCCTATGAAATTCGGACCTGTGCCGTTAAGCACAAAGTTTGAGATAGTGTAAGTTGTGTCACGAGCAAATCCGCCGGGAAGCATAAGCATATTCAGTACATCTGCTGCCAAGACCGTTGAGTTCAGCTCTGCCTCATGAGGGTTGCCGCTGAAGGAAATCTCTGTGGCAGGGTCAGCCGCATCAAGGCGGTAGCTAATGTAATATGTAGCCCTTGGCACGACTGGAATCGTCAGGATATATGGGGCAGTCCCGCCGCTCAGGGTTACGCTTGCGGTGGATGCCGCGGCAGTCGGTATGTAGCCTAATGCGGCAGCATGGGTTTTTACGCTGGATTCAACATCGGCGTAGTTAATAGTGAAGCCTTCAAAGCTATTGAATATGGGACTCGTCCCAACAGGAGTGCCGCTGTGTACATATTGTATTTGGTATTGTGTTGGGGTGCCAACAGGAACAATTTCAGATTGGCCGTAAACCCAAACGTTCTGAACGCTAACATCGCCGTTAGTAAACTGGAACCGCAGATACCTTGCCTGAGTCTCAGGCGGCACGGCAATAAACATCCCGGCATTTGCACCGTTGCCGAAAGGACTATTATTGTAAAGGTGTGGTGAAACTTGAGTATATCCGGTTCCGGCGGTACCGCTGGTGCCTCCGCTGGTACCGCTTGCCGAGAGTGCCGTGGCTGCACTGGAGGCTAGCATTATGTTGCCGCCTGTCCCGCTTGTTTGTATGACCACATAGCGGACCTTCCTGACTGATCCTAAGTCAACACCGAGTATTCTGCGGTCGTCATTGCCTCCTGAATTCCAAGGCAGAGAAGCCGCTGCCCATGAGCCGGTACTGGTGCTTGACAGTGTAGATGCGGGGATAAGATTTGTACCCTGCACAGGATTTGGCGCACCTATAAGCTCCCCATCCTGCCCCCAAACCTGAATTTCGTATACCTGCAGGGGATTAGGATTAGAACCGCCGTTTTCCATACCAAAGTAAAAATACCTGAGGGAGGTGGGTACACTTCTGGAAATCTCAAAGCTTGCATTAGATGATTCACTCCAGTCGGAAGAGTTCAGATTCCAACCGGTGCCTCCGATGTTGATGTTGTTGCTGGCATCTCCGCTAACGCTGGCTAAGTCTAAGTATTGGTTAGCGGCTGTGCCTGTAGTCGGATGTCCGGTGTGTTGTTGCAATGCGGGTGCCGCGCTCGTTCCAACACGCACGGTCATTGCAAAGCGGTCTGAACGATTGGCTCGGAATACAATTTTGCTCACCGGATAATCCTTACCAAGGTCAACACCAAAGAAAGCATGGTTGTTGCCGCCGCTCACGCTCCAAGAGGTGGTGGGGCTGCCGTCAAGTATTCGCATGATGTTGCTTGAGGCACCTGTTGCGGGGATTGCATTGGCACCAGAGCCTTGGGCGGTGCTGCTTCCGTTGGTTTGGTCGTGCTTAACCCAAGGGCTGCCGTAGTAATGAGCCAGGTTAATTGTACGCAACCCCAAATCGGCGGAATTCGCCGCTAACGCTTCATTTACCCCCACGTAATCCCTGAGGGGCAAAAGCCCAGCCAGCATTAGCACCCCTAGCATCAGGGCGCACAGCCTTTTTGTACGTTTTGTCATTTTCATTTTAATGACCTCCTTTTTCATCTGGCATCCGTAGATAGCCTTCGGTTCATTGGCGTGGGAAATCCTTCTCCCACTAGAACACACTGTAAGTATACTATATAATATCCGGTGGCACAATGGACATTGTGCCACAAAATTAGCAGTCTCTTTTGTGCAATTCGCCGAAAAGAGACAAAGGGAGAGGAGTTGTTCAGGCTTGAACAGGGCATGGCGGAGGCTTGCCGAATTTATCCGGCATGTAAAGGAACGCGATTCTATAGGTTTGGCGGCGAAAACCGCGTTTTTCTTTTTGATTGCGCTCTTTCCGCTTTTAATTATGGTTGGCTGGGTTTTGGAAATTGCCCAAATACCAATGGGGGAGCTGGAGGGGCTTCTCCCGATGGGGTTCATGGGGCTGTTCGAGCAGGAGCGGGGTGCCGCCGCACTGCCCATGCGGGGTCCGGTTCCCGCCCTGCTTACCCTCTGGGGTGCCTCGGCAGGGGTCTGGAGCCTGATGAAGGGCGTAAACAAAGCCTACAGCGGTAATCGGCTTTCCTCACCCAAGGCGCGTATTATGGCAATTGTATTCACAGTCGGTTTTCTAGCCGCTCTTTTCTGGACACTGATTGCGATAAGCAGGGAGGCTAAGGCTTTAACTGTCCCGGCTTCAACCTTCATGCTGCTGTTTGCCCTGTATGCCTATACCCCGGGCATGCGCCCCCGCCTTGCGCGTTCCTTTTGCACGGCATTGGCAGTCAGCATCTGCTGGGTTGCCCTATCGCTTGGGTTTGAGTGGTATATGCGCTATTTTTCAAATTATAACGCCCTATACGGAAGCTTGGGGGCTTTTTTAGGCTTGAGCCTATGGGTATTTGCCATTTGCGCTGTTATCATCCTGGGTGCGGAAATAGGTGCCTTTTGCTCAAGGCATAACAGCTAAAAAAAGGCCTCATTTTCCGGTTTGCCCGAAAATGAGGTCCTTAAAAAATTACATTAGACCATTACAGCCTCAGAGGGCAACGGAAGCATAAGTCCCTGCCACTGGCTGGCATTGCACTGGCCGAAGGCGTTGGAGCCGGACGCCATAACGGAGCCATCGGAACGCAGCCCGACAACATGGCTTTCGCCCGCCGATACGGCAACAATGTCACGCCAGTAGGAGACATTGGGGGCGTAGCCGTATTTTCCGGTAACGGCGATAACTGAACCGTCCGTACGTAATCCCAGGACAAGGTGACCCCATGCCGATATGGCGGATATATTCCGCCAGGAGGACATTTCCCGCCGTATGGAGGTATTGCCGGCAACAACCACCCTGCCGTTTTCCGTTAAGCCCACAGTATAGCCGTTTCCGGCGGCAACGGCCGTAATACCGCGCCACCGGGAAACCGAGCACTGGCCGTTGGTATTATCGCCGGCGGCAACGGCTTTGCCGTTTGATTTTACTCCGGCAACGTGGAAAGCACCGGCTGAAATCGCTTTAATTTCACGCCAGCCAGATACGTCTATGCTGGGGTTTGTGGTTACGGCAGTGCCGTTTGAACGCAGCCCGGCAGAAAATACATAAGCTGATACGGCAACAATTTCGCTCCAGGCCGACACATTGCACTGTCCTGCCGAGTTGTCGCCTATTGAGAGCACCCTGCCATCGGAACGCAGACCAAGGAGGTAGCCGAATCCCCCGGATACCGCGGCAAGACCCGACCAGTCAGTGTCACAGCCGGTAATAAGGGCTCTGCCGTCAGATTTTAGTCCTATAGTGTGGAATCCTCCGGCGGAAAGCGTTTCCCCGCCGGGCTGGCAGCACGAGGAAACGACATCAGGCGATGTGCCGGGAACCCTATCATAATCGGCGAAATCGCCGGCCTGCTCGGGCTCGGCTTTCCCTGAATCAATACGGTAATAATATGCGTACCCATCAGCAAAGACAATGAAGTCGGCGCGTACCCGGTCATAAAAACACACAATTTGCTTGTTTAAATTCACGGCAAGCTTCAAAAGCTCCTTGAATTGAATCACTCGGGTAGGCTTGCGCTCCGATACATCAAGAGGATGCGCCGAGACGCTAATTTCATCGGAGTATTTTTTGAGCAGATATTTTACCTCTCGCAGATACCTGTCGCTATCCCGGATGATGCCGCGTATGCAGATGGCAAAGCCTATGGAGCAAAGAGCTACCCAGATAACCAAAAGTCCGGTTGTAAATAAATGTGGGGCCATAAATCCAGAATTAGGCACTGATATGCTGAAATCGCTCTCGCCTGTCTTATCGATGTCATACACCTCAATAGTGAGTGGTACTTTAACTCCGCGAGTTAATACCTCCTCTGCATCACCGATACGCATATGGTAGGTGAATTCGAGCAAAAGCTCTGCCCCAAAGCTGTGGGATTCCCTAGTGACAACCTCCTGGCGTTCCATCTGCTCTAACTGACGCTCCACAAATTCTCTGTAGCTTTTAATGTGCCGCTTGGGCTCAAGCCGATATACCCCGCCCGGCTGATCCTCAGCCGATCCGTCCCAGTAAATGTATCCGTCGGCGGCCCGGCCCTCCATGCTCTTGACCAAGGTATTCTGCTCGTTGACAAGAGGATTGGTGTTATTGTCGGACCCGCGCTGGTGTTTGATGTGGAGCTTTTCGGTAACGGTATATTTCCAGGATATGTCTGTTGCATCAAAATCTGCCGAAAAGGTATTTTTAACGTCAATATAGTCGGTATAGGACATCAGATAGTGATTATGCGGGGGGCGTTCGGATTTGTCAAAAACCTTGTTTTCGAGGTAATACACCCCAAAGCTTACATCGTTCGTCCCTTCTGCGACAATTATTTCGGGTGGGAGGGAGAGTGCGCGAAAATGCTCCGCTATATTCCCTGCTGTAAGGGCAAGGGCAAGAACGCAGGCAAGTGCTAAAAAAATGAAAATTATTCTAGCCTTCATTCCGCTCATTGCCATCTCTCCCTTAACGTTATTCGTGTTGCCCACTACTGCCCTAATATTGCCCTGGCTATAAGCGCAGGCCATCCGATAAAGGGTATGTACGATTGTGTTATTCCCGAAACCTGGCTTGCCTCCACAGGGGCAGGGTCTGCTTTATCATTGGCATCGCCCTGGGTTATATAGACACGCCCGCCCGATTGGTTATAGCGGAAGTCTATTACTCTGTGTACAATTTCCGCGCCGTCCTTCTCAAAGTGGATTACATCGCCCTGTTTAATGCCGTCAAATATTTTGTCCTGGGGGATCTTTTTTATTAAAACAATGCTTCCGCGGTCAAAGCCATTTTCACCCTTCATGCTTGAGGTTAGAACAACAGACGGAAATATGGGAAAAAGCCTCAAAAAGAATGTAATGGTAAGTGTAATGACAACGGCGGCTACAGCATAAATGGAAACCGACTGTGCCTGATATCTTTCCTGGCGTTTTTTTCTTTGCGCCGACTTTCCAGTCCGGTCGGTCATATTGGCGGAATAAACAATTGCTGCAACAATTACACACCCGGTTGATATAATGCCGTAGGCAACCATAGGGACATCGGGCAACACCGGGGAAAAGATCGGGGGTAACGACCAAGCCGCCCTGACAAAAACAAGCGACCTCAAGGAACCTTCATATGCCATATAAACAAGCAGAGCGTTGAGAATGAATGCCGGAAAAACCGAGGAAAAAAACAGAGGAAGAACATCCTCATATGCTATAGGGAAGGCACCGCGCAAAACGTCAAGATGTATATATGTAAAGACGAGAGTTGAAAGAACCGCTATCAAATCCCTGGTGCCGCGAGGACAAGCTCTGATAATTTTCAGCCTCAGGGTTTCGAGTGCCAAAATGGGGATAGCGTAAATCCAAATATAACTAGGGATAACTGAGAAACCGGGGAGCATGACGTTTTTGCCTGCTCCGAACAGAAGGGCAGTTATTAGCAAAATGCCTAGATGACATATGGCAAAAAGCCCGCCTAAGAGGGATGATTGCTTGCCCTTGGGTACAGGGTGTCCGTCCTTTCCCATAAAAATTAGGAACACGATAGGCAGGATGACATAAGCAAGCACACGAACCTGATAGTATAGCTCCAACAGCCTGCCAGGAAGAAAAAAGAGTACGGATTGAACTGAAACCAGTAAGCCAAGCACAACGAGGATCAGGGCAAGTCTTGAGCTTTTCAATCTACCCACACCCCCAAAGATCTGAGCTACAATTGGCATACCGAGCCGTACGCACGGACAGTATACACAAAACAGAGAAATCTGTCAACACGAAAATTTTTACATTATTGCCAGGAAGCAAATGACTGTTGTGCCTGCTCCCTGTGAGCTTTCAATTTCAACCCTGCCGCCATGGTGCTCGGCTGTATGCCTTACGATAGACAACCCTAGCCCTGTCCCTCCAGTTTTCTTTGAGCGGGATTTGTCTGCCCTGTAGAATCGCTCAAATACACGGTCGTGATGTTCCTCGGGAATACCAATTCCGGTATCGGACACCGCTATTTTGCACATTCCGTTTTCACGTGAAAGCTCAATGGTCACGCTACCGCCATCTTGGTTATATTTAACTCCGTTTTCAATTAGGTTGTACAGCAGCTCTTCTATCATCCGGCGATTTGCCGAAACCGTAAAGCTTTCGCCCGACAGATGAATTTTAACTCCCCGCTCATTATCCTTTAACGCATCGACCACACCTTGGGCAAGTGCGTATAAACTAAAGGGTATCCCTCCTTTGTCGGCCTTGCCTTCATCGAACTCAGATAGCTTGATTATGTCGTTAATTATTTCGATAAGTCCCCTTGTTTGAGCGGAAATTTTCTTAGCGAATCCTGTTATGTCTTGTTTTTTTGCCATGCCTGATTCAATCATTTCCGCCAGTGCCGAAATGCTTGTCAGCGGGGTTTTAAGCTCGTGGGATACGTTTGCGGAAAACTCGCGCCTTTGTCTTTCAGCCTTAAGACGCTCGGTAACGTCAACAAAGAGGATAACGGCACCGCTTATTTCTTCAGCCATAGCTACAGGATCAAAATGAACATTGTAAGTTTTACCCGCCCATTCAAAAACGATCTCTGAATTTATGCCGGAAAGACACTGCCGGACATTTTGCTGAAAATTCAAATCCCGGCATATATGCAGAATATTCTGTTGCTTTATATCCCCAAAAACATCTGACAAGACCTTATTTACGCTCAAAACAATACCATTTGAATTGATAAGGATAAGACCCTCCCTCATGTTTTCGGTAATGACAGATATAGTGTCGGCGCGGCTTTTCAGAGCCTCCAACTGTTCTTGGAATTCTTGCTCTTGCCTGCCAATAAGCCTTGCTATCGGTATTAATTCCTCACATTCTGTTTCTCCTGGTGGGGTATCTATACAAAAGCCATTGATCAGCCCAGCTATTTTTCTCATAATCCGGCGGGTAAAGAGCAATGGGAGGTTACCCAGGGACAACATGATGCAGATAAATGCCCATGGGATAATGTCGCCCCGAATCTCAGGGAATGCACCCGCAAACACTATTATGAAAATGAGTGAGGTCAGCAAAATAGTCGAAAACACCCCACTGAAAATATATCTTTTCAAAATCATCAGACCCTCCCGAAAACTAAAACGCGGATGCATAATTGATGGTTTTGCCGCCTTTATCCGTTGGCAGAAAGACCGGGTATCCACCGCAAGTCAATTTCCGCGGGACTCTAATTTTCTTTCAGGCTGTATCCAACATTTCGTATAGTTTGTATGTACACTCCGGCTTCTTTCAATTTTTGCCGTAATGAACGTATGTGCATATCAAGGGTTCGGCTCTCGCATTCAAAGCTATAGCCCCATACCGCTTCCATGATTTTGTCCCGGCTCAAAGCCAATCCGGAATTCAAAGCCAGATAACCAAGCAACTCGTATTCTTTGAATGTCAGATTTACTTTATTGCCGCTGACAGTAACCTCGCGGCATTCATTGTCTATTTTTAACACGCCTAACACAAACTGCCCATCCGGCGGTGGGACGGACACCGAACGCCTCAAAATGGCTTTTACGCGGGAAATCAGTTCCATCACACCAAAAGGCTTTGCTATATAGTCATCCGCACCCATATCCAAGCCTTTGACCTTATCAAACTCACTACTTTTTGCCGTTAGCATAATAATGGGAAGGCTTTTTGTCCTGGAATCTGAACGCAGGCGCTTGAGGACAGACAGGCCATCTTCGCCCGGAAGCATAATATCTAAAATAGCAAGATCTGGTGTGTCCGTTTCTGCCCGGGCAAAAAAATCTGCTCCGGTTTCAAAGCCCTGTGTTTCAAAACCTGCTAAATTGAGGGCATACAGAACAGCCTCGCGGATGTTTTCATCATCCTCAACAATATAAACCTTAGGCATACAGCCCTACCCTTTGTTGTGTTTTCCCGTTATGGAAAACACAACCCAGCCGGCTATATTTACGGCATGGTCGCCGATGCGCTCAAAATACTTTGCCACCATCATCAGATCAATTACCTGTTCGCCATCGGCATTTCCGGTGCGTACATTTTCTATACAATCGTTTTTAACTGCCATAAACAGCTCGTCAACCTTGTCATCGGCTTCAATTACGGCCTTAGCTAAAGACAAATCCTTCCTTACGAAGGCGTCTATGCTTTGGGTTACCATTTTTGCCGTTATATCTGCCATTTTAGGTATGACCTCTAATTTTTTAACATATTGGGTTCTCGCCAAAAGCAAGGTGATCTCCGATATGTCTGTAGCCTGATCGCCTATACGCTCCATATCGGTAATCATTTTCAATGCGGCTGAAACCAGCCGGAGGTCTTTGGCTACCGGCTGCTGTTGCAAGAGTACCTTAAGGCAGAGTGACTCAATATCCTTTTCTTTCTGGTTTATTTCTTCATCAAAGGCAATCGCCTTCTTTGCCAGCTTGACATCCTTTTTCTCAAGCGCATCTGTTGCCATTGAAATCGACTTTTCAATCAGAGACCCCATTTCAATGAGCATATCATTTATTTTCACGAGTTGTGCTTCAAACTTGTTTCTCATTATCCAAACCTCCCTGTAATATAATCTTCACATCGTTTATTCCTTGGCATGGAAAACAGCTGCTCGGTACTATTGTACTCTACCATTTCGCCAAGCAGGAAAAATGCTGTTTTATCTGAAATACGAGTTGCTTGCTGCATATTGTGGGTTACAATGACTACCGTGTACTTTTTCTTCAGTTCTACGACTAAATCCTCAATTTTAGCTGTAGAAATAGGATCCAAGGCACTGGTCGGCTCATCCATGAGCAAAACCTCCGGTTCTACCGACAAAGCCCTGGCAATACACAACCTCTGCTGCTGCCCACCCGATAAAGAAAGCGCGGATTTTTTCAACCTATCCTTGCACTCATCCCAGATGGCGGCATTGCGGAGAGATTTCTCCACTATGTCGTCAAGAGTGTGCCTGCTCTTTATGCCATGGGTACGCGGGCCGAAAGCTATGTTGTCATAGATGCTCATGGGAAAGGGATTTGGCTTTTGAAAAACCATTCCGACTCGTTTACGGAGAAGGTTTACGTCCATATCGCCGTATATATTCTCTCCGTCCAACAATAGCTGGCCTGTAATTTTACAGTTCTCTATCAAATCGTTCATCCGGTTCAGGCTTTTGATCAGGGTGGATTTACCGCAGCCTGAAGGACCAATAAAAGCTGTAATTTTGTTGGCTTCTATATTCATGTTAACGTTCTTCAATGCCTGAAAATCGTTATACCACAAATCCATTTTTTCTATATTGAATTTCTCCATAAGCTTCACAACCCCTTTTAATATCCCTAGTTATCATGTATGGCTGTTTATGTCCCTCTTGTTATTCTTTTCGCCAGCAGACCCGACAAGGTATTTATGCCGATGACCACAAATAAAAGAATGACTGCTGTTGCGTATGCTTGCCCTGTGTACAAGCTTTCTCCCGCCAGCGAATACATATGCAGAGATAGGGTTCTGCCTGACGAAAACAGCCCATCTGTCATAATAGGGGAGTTGCCCAAGGTGTAGATTAAGGCGGCGGTTTCCCCAACTATCCTTCCTACCGACAGGATGACTCCCGCCAAAATACCGGGTCCGGCAGCAGGAAGCACAATCTTAAATACCGTGCGGAGTCTTCCCGCCCCTAAGCCAAACGAGCCTTCACGGTAACTGTCGGACACAGACTTCAGGCTTTCCTCAGTAGTTCGCATAATCAGAGGCAAAATCATAATAGCAAGCGTACAGCTTCCCGCAAGCAGCGACTTGCCCCAGCCCAGCCAAACAACAAAGAAAATTGAGCCGAATATACCATATATTATAGATGGTATGCCGGACAGTGTTTCGTTCATCATTCGTACCAGCTTGACAAAGCGGCTGCCCCTCCGAGCATATTCGACCAAATATATGGCCGAAAAAACACCAAGCGGAACGGCGATCAGCAACGACAAAGCAACGACCAGCATGGTTGTGATTAGGGCAGGAAACAGCGAAGCATTTTGACTGGTATATTTCAGTTCAAAAAGCGATGGGCTGATATGCACTATACCGTTGACCAAAATGTGCCATATCAAAAACAGCAGCACAGCGAATGTGAGGGCGGCAAATAGCCATGTCATAACCCACAGGAGCAGATCGGCCTTTTTCTTTCGGAGGAGGGTTTTTACAGCCTTTTTCATTAGCCCTCCCTCCTTTTTAGTGCTGAAAACAGAAGATTTATTATGAGTATAAATATAAACAGCACAACTCCGGTGGCAATCAGTGCCTCCCGGTGCAATCCCTCAGCATATCCCATCTCAAGAACTACATTGGCAGTCAGTGTACGCACACCTTTCAAAAACTCCCCCGGCGTACGCAAAACAGCTTGGTTGCCGGCTACCATCTTAACCGCCATAGTTTCCCCTATAGCACGACCAACGCCCAACACAACCGCCGCCATAATGCCCGATTTGGCAGCAGGAACAATCACGCCGAACACAGCGCGTTCCCGGCTGGCACCCAGTGCCACAGCCCCCTCGTAAAGTTCGCCCGGTACGGCCCTGAGGGAGCTTTCAGTTATTCCAATAACCGTTGGCAGTATCATAATGCCGAGCAGAATTGAAGCGGTCAGGATGCTGCTGCCGTTGCCCCCAAATAATTCCCTTACGAGGGGAACAATAATCACCATTCCAAAAAAACCGTATACTACCGAGGGAATTCCGGCTAATAAGTCAAGCGCGGGTTTAAGTACTTTGTAAAGAGGCTTAGGGCAAACCTTAGCCATAAAGACCGCTGCGAATATGCCTATAGGCACACCGAACAAGATAGCCCCCGCCGTTACATAGAGGCTGCCGATAATCATGGGAAGTATGCCAAAAGAGGGTGGTGAGTCGCCTGGCTTCCATTCGGTGCCGAGCAAAAAATCAAATATTCCGATTTTGCCCGCACCCGGCAACCCTCCGGCGAACAAAAACACACATATCAACCCTACCGCCAAAATGGCGGTCAGGGCTGATATGATGAAGATTGCACGCATAACACGCTCTTTTGCTATCACGAAATCTCACTCCAGATGTTAAGCTCGCCTACATAGATGCTTTTTACCTGCTCGGAGGTAAGCCCATTTATCGGGTTGTCCCTGTTGACGATCACGGCAATGCCGTCTGTGGCAATTTCGATTTCTATAAGCTCTTCAAGCTCGGCATCCTTGAGTGCGCGGCTTGCCATTCCTATATCACAGGTGCCGCTGATGGTATCAGTCATACCTGCGCTGGAATCTGTTTCGTCAATAACAATCTTGGCACCGGTGTTGATGGCCTCATATGCTTCAACCAAGCTCTGCATAAGCGGCGTAATTGAAGATGAGCCTCCAATGGTTATCTCCCCGGAAAGCCCCCCGCCATTATAGGCAGGCATATCGTCAAGCGGGATACAGCTTTCGGCTACTACTTCCTGACCTTCGGCGGAAAGGATAAAGTCAATAAAATCCTTGGCAAGCCCGGTAGCCTCACCCTTAGTGGCAATGTTGAACGGACGCTGTATTCCATAGCTACCGTCTTTAATATTCTCAACAGTAGCCATGGCACCATCGATTTCCAAAGCCTTAACGGTGTCGTTGAGAGAGCCTAGCGAGATATAGCCGATAGCATAGGGGTTATTGGCGACACTGGTCATCATAACGGCGGTTTTGTCCGCAATGTCGGCCTCTGCAGTTGTTTTGTCTGTTTTGTTGCCGTCATCGTCTGTTTCCTGGACACCGAACAGCTCAATGAAAGCACCGCGGGTACCGCTTCCGTCTTCGCGGGACACAACGGAGATTTCACTGTCGAACCCGAAATCAACTATTTCTTCAACATCGGGAATATCCGGTGAAGTCTCCTCGCCAACAGGCTCAGGACTCGGGGAAGCGCAGGCACCCAGTGACAGCAGGAGCATCAGGGAAAGCAACGCAGCGGTGATTTTCTTCATGTTCTTTTCCTCCTAAGAATTTTATTTTATTATTTGAGATCTCGGCCATAGTATACATAGCAAATGTAAAATCGAAATACAGCTTTGCGTAAAATCTATGTAAATAAAAATGTAAAATGCTTCCTTCGGCAGAGGCTGAAAAAAGTCAGCCCTCTCTATTTCACCGTAACCCTGAACACCTTAGAGGCCCTGTTCTTCTTCGTTTTCCCTACAGTGTGGGTGACACGGCAGCGGTAAAATTTTCTGCCTTTTTTCTTTGTGGAAGGCTTGTAGCTT
>Ga0099364_10009004_pt1 | contig 13934 bp, 10 predicted proteins | sample TergutTh196P3_FD_73070 | JGI IMG/M metagenome (GOLD analysis project Ga0099364, IMG submission 73070) | Microcerotermes parvus P3 segment gut microbial communities from Pointe-Noire, Republic of the Congo - Th196 P3 | ecosystem: Host-associated > Arthropoda: Insects > Digestive system > Gut ...
GCTTTCCGTCGACATTGCGGCGACCGAGTCAGCGCCTTCCGACATTTCGGAAATGCTTGAGGCGCTCAGTTCGACCGCGCGCGCGTTTATGTCGCAGAGCCCGGAAACCTTTTGGATGAGAGATTCGGAACTCGACATGGCGGACGCGTTTTCATCCGACAGCGAATTAAGGGCGGCGACTTGCGTCGTGACGTCGTTGGCTGTCATAACCACCTTAGACAAGGTTTTCTGTTGAGCTGATATCATCTCGGACAGCGCGCCCACAAGAGCGCCGAGTTCTCCGCCTCTATTGAAATGAAAGTCCTCTCTTTTAATCGTGAGGTCCCCGCTTCTACCTCTTTCAGAGAGGGCGACGATCCTTCCGAGCGGTTTGGAGATACTCCTTGACAGCAATAGCGAAACGAGGAAAGCGATGACGAAGACGGCTGCGGAAACGCCGGCAATGACTATCATCGTCGACCGGATCGCTTGTTGCGACTCGTCCGCCGATTTTGCGTTGAAGTACATGCCCATTATTCTGCCGGAGGATGGTTCTCTTAGAGGACTGTAAACGGCGAAGTACTCCTTGCCGAGAATCGACATACTCATCTCGACGTCTTTTCCCTGCTGCAGTACCTCTCGCTGTATAAATTCCGAGGCCTCCGTATCGATCAATCGCTTTCCGCCCTCCATGAAGGTTGTGCTTATTGCAGTATTGCCGGCGAAAATAGTTGCCTCATTGTCGTACAGAGCTTTGATCCCGTCTACGAGCGATTCGTTTTCCAGTGACACGGCCGTCCTTAACATCCCGACAATCTGCCCGTCCCTCGACTTGATCGGAGTTCCGCAATAATACCCCAGCCTTGCCGACGGCGCGGACATCAGTATATCCCAAGTTTGCCCGCTCAGGGACATTTTAACGGTTTCATCGTTTGCCAGGCTGTCCCCTACCCTCTCCGGGTCGTGAGGCCTGCTTATAGCGATGCCTTCCGCGTCTGTGACCATAACGATATCAATCCCCGCCGCTTGCATCAGTATGAGCAAATCGGTGTTCAAGGATTGCGTATCCCGGTTAGCTACGTATTCGGCGATCGTTTCGTTGACGGCTAACTGATCCCTGAACGTCTTTACCTTCAACTTCTCCGTTTCGATGACATTTCTCATCAAACCGATCCCCTGATGCGCGCTTTCCTGCGATACCTTGCGCGCGTACCGGGAAAAGTAGTAGGTGCTTGTCAATGACAGTCCCAGAATGGTGATAATTGCGATAAAAAATGTTACAAGCATTATCTGTGTTCCGATTTTCATGTTCTTCAACTCACACCATCTCCTTGATGTTTTAGTAATTTAGATAAAATCACAGTTTTAATTTCAAGTCCGCCACCTCCAGATAATACGCAAAAATTTAATCCAGAGTCTAAAACAATCAATTTCTCAATTGCTAATTTCAGCATGTGTGACTTTCTTGTCAAAGTGAATCGATAAAAAACAGATACAATTTCAATAATAAAGTCTATTTATAATGTTTAGCTTAATCCAAATCTTATCTTATAACATATCTGAACAGAAATAGCAATTACGCGACAACTGAAACTTATAGTTTTCAGCTTTGTGTTCGATCATGTTTTTCGCAATGCTTTCGGTCCGTTTTGAAAAAGACGTCTTGTTATCGGGCGGCTTTTCCTATAAAATTTTATAATTATGCGTTAATTTAGAGAATTATTAAATGGGGAGGTACTTTAAAGATGATTTTGAGAAACCCACTGGTTATGACTCCCGGACCGACTCCTATCGTCCGATCGATACAGGATGCGATGGGACGGGAAACTATAGGATTCAATGATCCGAGGCTGGTCGCCGACTTCAGGGCGCTGGTTGACGATCTCACTTCGTTGTGGAAATGCGACGGTCTAGCCTTTATCGTGGCGGGTTCCGGCACAATGGCCATGGAGATGGGGATAGTGAACGTGGCCTCGCCCTCGGACAGGGTATTGGCCTGTTCCAACGGATTCTTTGGAGACAGATACGTGGACATCTGCTCCCGTAAAGGCTTCGAGACCGAGACGCTCCGGCCGGCTCACTGGGGCGAGTCGGTGACCGTGAATGCTATAAGTGACAAACTCAGCGAAAAAAATTTCGACGTACTTATGCTCACCCAAGTTGAGACTTCCACGGGAGTTGAGTTTCCGCTGCGCGAACTATGCTTGATGATGCGCGCGTCATACCCAGATACCTTGATAGTGGTGGATGGCGTCGCCTCTATGGGCGGCGTTGATTTTTACATGGACTGGGGAGTCGATGTGATAGTCACATGCTCGCAGAAATGTTTCGGTATCGCGCCCGGACTCGGTATGTTATGGGCGAGTAAAAGAGCGCTGGAGAAACGTGAATCGATGGGACAGATAACTGAGACTTACATAGATTTTGAAAAGTGGGTGCCGGTCATGAGAGATACAAATAAATACTGGGGCACCCCCGCCGTCAACATGATCTGGGCGCTATGCGAGTCTGTCAGAATAATAAAAGAGGAAGGCCTCGAAAATCGCTTCAAACGTCACAGATATTACGCTTCAGCCATCAGAAAATCACTGCGGGCTATGGGATTTGGGATCGGCACATCCGAAGAGATGGCCTCGCCTACCGTCACAGTGGCGAAGTACCCTGAGGGGTGCGGATTGGACGACGCGGCTTTCAGAAACAAAGTATACGGCGAGGGCGTGCACTTGGCAGGATGCCTCGGGGAGTTTGCCGGCAAAGGCTTCCGCATCGGGCACATGGGCAACATAGACGAGGGAATTTTGGTCGCCATGATAGCGGCCATCGAGCGCGCTTCGATAAAGTGCGGTTACAAAATTGAACCGGGAGTAGGTCTTGGAACAATACAAAGGGCTTTGTTGGATATGTGAAAACTTTACCTGACAAGTTGAGCCTTGACAAAAGCGCCGCCCATCAATAGTATTTCAAACAGTTTCAATTTTATTATCCCGGTTAAGGGCCACCGTGCCGGCCTCCGGCTAGACGCCCTTCTTCCCCTGCAAATGCAGGGGAAACTTTTTTACCTCCATACTCTCGCGCAAATCCCTGATACTCTGGTAGAATCTTAACCAGGGGGTATACCATGCGAGAATTTTTGATTTTGACCCTGATTATAGTCGTTATTATATTTCTTGCGCCGATGATTATGGGTTTTATTATTTTTTTACTCTGCATCGCAGCGATAGTGATACTGCTGGCGTATTTCCGCCTTCTGCCCGGATTCAGATACATGCGGTATGTGGAAAGCAATCGCAGGAACAAATCGTCCCGGCAATGGAAATGGAAGTATCGCGGATACGCCGGCGGGGATTCGCGTGGCAATAGCGAGAACCGCGGTGAAACAAGCCATGAGAGTGTCAGCGGGTGGTATCAAACTTCGCAGGAGGGTGAGGAAATAACTCTGCCGGAAACGGCTTTGAGAAAGGAAAACGATCAAAAATAACGGCGATTGACGCCAATAAGGAGATGTGAATAACTTTGAACTCTTTCAATATCTGGTTCGTGCTTGTTGCGTTACTGGCCGTAGTATTGGTTTTCGTCATTCTGAGAATGATAGTCTATTTCGTATCGTCAATACCGAAGTGGATCTATGTGCTTCTGATGATTGCCGTCTTTTGCGGCGTGATTTTTATATTCTACGGGACGTCACTCTTAAGAGCTTTCGGGCTCTGAACAATCAGCGAACGATTTGACCGGAGTCGCACAAATCGCGCAAATTTTGCGGTCACTCGTACTTTGGAAAGGTTTTGTGAAAAATGGTTTCTATTACGAAAATTACAAGCAGGGACATCGTGAATCGAAAAGCAAATCATGCTTTTGGAATCGAGGAAGGCCAGCTTCGACCTTATCGATTACGCCAGGCCAGGTATTATGAATTAGGATGCGATATTGCGAGATGGGCTTGGGAACACCATCAAAATCTCGCGAAACCATTAGATTTACTGGATGTTGGGACAAACGACGGAGTTTTAAGACGTTATACGGAAGTTCATCCGGGGAGTGAGTACATTCGATACGAAGCGATCGACATTTATCCTAACGGCGTCGAATTTGTTTACAAACACTCCGAATGGGAGCATCATTTCATAGACCTGAATTACGGAATGAAAGACATTGCGGCGCATTCTTTCGACGTCGTCATTTGTGAGCAGGTTTTAGAGCATCTGGAAAATTATCGTCTTGCCTTGTCGGAGCTCTCAAGGGTTCTTCGTCCGAACGGGCTTCTTGTCGTCGGCGTTCCGATATTTCCCGCCGGGCTGCATTTGATCCGAAGACATATTGTTCCCGTAACGGACCGCATTTTCATGGGCAATAAAAAACGAGGTCACATACAGGCATGGTCTAAAAAAGATTTTATACAGGAACTAAAAAGAATGTGCCCCGACATGGATGTCGTCGTGTGCCGCGGTTTTCGGATTATTTCCGGCGGAGTGCTGGCGCCGCTGGAGAACTGTCGCTGGTGGTGGCAATGGAATCGCTGGCTTGGCGCCCGCATTCCATCATGGTGCATAGAAATGCAGGTCATCGCGCGAAAGCGGCCTTAAAAATCTCTGCTTACCATAAATATTTTCAATATTTCGTCCCATTGCAGCTGTTTTTTCAATATGTACTCCAAAATGTCCCTAACAGCGCCATTTCCTCCATTATAGGAGGAGATATACTCACAAATCCCTTTTATTTCTTCAGCCGCATTCGCTGGACACGCTCTGAGTCCACACAGTAACATCGCCGCGTAATCATTCAAATCATCGCCTATATATGCCGTTTCTTGCAGATTTATATCGGACGACATTTCGCGGAGTTTTTCTTCTTTATTAAGCACGCCTTGTATAACATGCGTTATATCTAAATCTTTGCCGCGTCTGCGCACGGCTTTCGATTTCCGCCCGGTCAAAATTATTGTTTTAATACCGATTTGAGGCAACACATGGATGAGCAATCCGTCATATGCGGAAAATTTTTTGATTTCCTTGCCGCTGCCTAAAAAAATAATTCCACCGTCGGTAAGCGTGCCGTCAACGTCGAAAATGACAGTTTTTATCATCACACCCCGCGCCTTATCCTGTCAAGCTGCGCGGCCTCGGTGAAACTCACCGCGGGCGTATGGCCGCTGAGCGGCATTATTTTCTGGTGTATGGCGTCGATTATCCAGTCCGCTTGAGGGAAGAAGTCGTCCTCAAATTCGTAAGCGGGCGTGATCCAATTTCGCGCGCCCACCACGACGGGCGGCGCGTCCAGCCAATCAAAAGCGTTTTCCGTTATCGTAGTCGCGAAATCCTTGAGGTGCGAACCGCGCTCGCAAGCGTCGGATACAAGTACAATCTTGCCCGTTTTTTTAACGCTCTCAATTACTTTCTCAAAATTAAACGGCACTATCGAACGCGCGTCTATGACTTCCGCGGACACTCCGTACTTCTCTTTCAGTATCCCGGCGGCGTCTACCGCGGTGTAAAGCGCCGGTCCTATAGTGAGTATAGTCACGTCCCTGCCAGGTATCTTTACGTCGGGCTCGCCTATTTCCACTTCGAAAAATCCCTCCGGCACGCCTTCTTGCCGGAACTGTTCGCCGACGTCGTATATCTTCTGGCTTTCGAAGAACACAACGGGATCGGTTCCCATCAACGCCGCGTTCATAAGGCCCTTGGCGTCATAAGGAGTGGCGGGATACACGCATTTAAGGCCGGGTATGTGGGCAATGATCGACGTCCAATCCTGAGAATGCTGCGCGCCGTACTTGGAGCCCACCGATATACGCAGCACTACCGGTATTTTCAAAACACCGGCGCTCATTGCCTGCCACTTTGAGAGCTGGTTGAATATTTCATCTCCCGCTCGTCCCACGAAGTCGCAGTACATCAGCTCCACAATGGCCCTGCCGCCGCACATGGCGTAACCGACGCCGGTTCCGACAATAGCCGCCTCTGATATCGGCGAGTTGAACAGCCTGTGATACGGAAGCGATTCCGTCAAGCCACGATACACGGCAAACGCGCCGCCCCAGTCCCTGTTTTCCTCGCCATAGGCTACAAGTGTTGGATCTGTGTGGAATTTATCGAATATCGCCTCGAATATACCATCGCGAAGCTGGTAAACCTTGTTTTTGGGAACGGGTTCTCCGTTTTCGAAAGCATATCGCGATTTTTTTGCAATCTGTCGGACTCGCGGGTTTTCCTCCCGTGATATGAGTGTTTCGGATTGCGCGTCGTCCATTTTTTCCACTAAGCCATTGGAGAACATCAACCCGTCCAAACCGTTTACCGCAAAACGCGGCGAAATTTCAAAATCCACAGCGTATCCGCAGAGTCTAGTCATGCGTTCCTTTACCGCCGCGTTAACCGCTTTGATTATTTCAGCGGAGGTAACGCCCGCCTCGACAAGTTTCCGCCCGAATGACTGCACGCAGTCCTGCGATGTCCACATGTCGACCTCTTCTTTTGTGCGGTAACTGCTGCTGTCGGACGGCGAATGTCCCGTCAGCCTGTATGTCACGACGTCCAACAGCACGGGCGCTTTCCCGCTCTCTACCAATTCTTTCTTGCGCCGCGTCGCATCTATCACGGCAAGGGGGTTATAGCCGTCCACGCGCTCGGCGTGCAGTTGTTCCGGGTTCACTCCCGCGCCAACGCGCGCGAGCATATTGTAACCCATGGTTTCGCCCACTGTTTGCCCGCCCATTCCGTACAGGTTATTGAAGAAATTGAAAATTATCGGCAATCCGCCTTTGTATCCTTCCTCCCAAAGCTGCGTGTACTGATCCATCGCCGCGAAGTTTATAGCCTCCCACACCGGTCCGCATCCCATTGACGCGTCCCCGATATTACATATTACGACGCCTTTTTTTCGATTGACCTTTTTGTAGAGCGCGGCGCCGGCGGAAATAGTGCCGCTGCCGCCGACTATGGCGTTGTTGGGATAAATTCCGAACGGCGTAAAGAATGCGTGCATGGAACCGCCGAGTCCCTTGTTGAATCCCGTCACGCGCGCGAATATTTCGGAAAGCGCGCCGTATACCAGGAAATCCACGGCCAGTTCCGTTACATCCTGCTGCTTCTTCTCGACGACATTCAGAATCGCGCCGCCGAAATAGTTTTTCATAATGCCGTATATCTCATCGTCGTTCATTTTATGAATGCACGACAACCCTTTCGCAAGTATTTCGCCATGGCTTCTGTGCGAGCCGAATATGAAATCGTCCTTGTCCAAGGTATACGCCTGCCCGACTGCGGACGCCTCCTGTCCGATGGAAAGGTGCGCGGGGCCGGGGTTGTTGTATTCCACGCCGTTGTAGGCATTTGTCGTTTTTATCGAATAAAGGGCCGCTTCAAACTCGCGAATAATCGCCATGTCCCGGTAAATACGCAAAAAATCCGCGTCGGAGAAAGCGCCTCGCTCCTCCTCGATCGTCTTATCGTAAACGTTCGCAGGTATATCGTTGAATTTTATAAAGCCGCTCTTTCTAAGCTCGGAAGGATCAAGCGTCTGTGACTTAGGCATTTGCTTTTATTCTCCTTATATTTGTCATAGTATTGACTCGAACGCGGTTTCCTTTATTATCTCGCTCACTGTCGGGTGGGGGAAAATTATCTCCGTTACGTCTTCCGCGCGCATTTGCGTTTCTATCATAACGCACGCGGCGGCTATAATCTCCGAGGCATAACTTCCAAGCATGTGTACGCCCCTTACACGCTGTGATTTCTTCTCGAAAACAATCTTGCACAACCCGTTCGCGCCTGCGTTTTCGGCGACAAACCGCCCGCTGTACATCATTGGCAGCGACGCCTCCCCGGCGTCTATTCCTTTTGCCGTCAAGCCTTCAAGCGTTTCTCCGACGCAGGCGACCTCCGGCGTTGTGTATATAACCGAGGGGACGGCGTCGTAACTCATTATGGCGCGTTTTTGCAGCATGTGATTTACCGCTGTTTCGGCTTCCCGGTACGCGGTGTGGGCAAGCATGTGTTTGCCGTTTACGTCGCCGACGGCGTATATATTCGGAACGCTCGTCAGCATATGGGCGTCAGTGGCGATAGCGCCTTTGTGCAGAACGACGCCCGCGTTTTCAAGACCGTACCCCTCCGTCACCGGCCGGCGGCCAATTGACAGCAGCACTTTGCCGGCGGAAATCTCCGATTCTTCGCATAGTACTTTGCTTTGCTCTATAGCGGTAACTTTGGTGTTAAGCATGAAACGGACGCCTTTTTTGATTAAGGCTTCCATAAGCATATTGGATATATCGCCGTCCATCTGTCCCGCAATCTTCGGCAACATTTCTATTACCGTCACTTTGCCGCCCGCCGAATTGAAGTAAGACGCCATCTCAAGCCCTACCGCTCCGCCGCCGATTATTACTAGCTCTTCAGGTATTTCGCGCAAATCCAGTATTTCGCGGTTTGTCAGGACAAATCCTTCGGACATCGCTTCTGAAAGCCCGGGGAGCGGCGGTATCACAGGCTCGGAACCCGCGGCTATTATGATATATTTTGCTTCGAAGGTTTCGTCGCCTGCTTTGACAAGGTTTCTTCCGATTATTTTGGCCGCTTCGCAAATTACTCTAACACCGCTTGAGTTCATCTGCGCTTTTACGCCGAATATGAGTTTTTTCACAACGCCGTCTTTACGCGTTATCACGGCGTTATGGTCGAACTCCACCCCGGAGGCGCTTACGCCGTAAACTTTTCCATGCCTCGCGTAATCCAATATTTTGGCGCTGTGGAGAAGCGTTTTTGACGGTATGCAGCCTTCGTTCAGACATACTCCGCCAAGCTCGTTCTTCTCGAACAGCAGCGTCTTCATCCCGGCCTTGCCCGCCAGCCGCGCGGCGTGGTAACCTCCAGGTCCTCCGCCGATAACAATCAGGTCATACATCAGGAACCTCCTAATATCGCGTATGCGCTGAAATTTTCAAGCCTGTTTATCAGATCCTTCAAGAATCGCGCCGCGTCCGCCCCGTCAAGCGCTCTGTGGTCGAAGGTGAGGGAGAGGCCCATGGCGGGGTATATCTTACCGTCGCGCCAGCGTTCGATCACGGCGCAGACGCCCAGGATACCCGTTTGCGGCGGGTTGAGTACCGGCGTGAAACTCTCAATACCCAAAGCGCCGAGATTGGATATGGTAAACGACGCTCCGCATAGCAGGTCCGGGCTTATCGAGCCCTTCGCGCACATGGAATAAAGCCGTTTCGCTTCGGCGGATATTTCCAAAAGCGTCATGCGGGAAGCGCCGAATATCGTCGGAACGAGCAGGCCGCGCGGCGTATCGACCGCCACGCCGATATGCGCGTCCTTGAATATCTTTATTTTATTATCTTCGAGGAAATGAGCGTTGAGGTTTTTTTGCGAGTTGTGTGACGCAAGCGTTCTGGAAACGGCAAAAATTATTACGTCAGTTATGCCGACCGGCGGAAAATTCAAGCTTTCGCCAAGGGTATTGAATTTTTTGCGAAACTCCAATACGTCGGACGCGTCAAACGATGTGTTTAGAGTCAACTGCGCGGTGTTCAATAGCGAGGCTTGCATGGTTTTCGCTATGGTTCTGCGCACGCCCGACAGCTCAACAATTTCAAATTCATCGATTTCGGAATCCCCTTTATGCAAACCGGTTGAAACCGATAAAGCCTCCGTATGCACCCCACTTGCGGCTGCCGGATCGCCGACGCCGGTTTCCGTATCGCGGGAATGGGGATCATAGCTCCTTAATATTGGCGCGGCACGCCTGCTTGTGATGAGAGCTTCCACGTCGCGTTCTGTAATACGGCCTCCGGGCCCGGTAGGAACGGCCTGCTCCGCAATTACGCCGCTTCTTTCGGCAAGTGCGCGCGCGCGCGGGGAAATTTTAACGCACCCGTCGTTATCGGCAACCGCACTCGGCGCAAAGGCTGGGCTGGGTTTTAGAGCCGGGAATGAATCGGAAGCCTCCGCAGGAACAGCCTCGACTGGCGCTTGCTCCTCCGCTCTATCCTCATGCGGACTTAACACGCTGAAATCCTCGCCCTGCTCGCCTATGACGCATACATTCGCAAGACATGCCACGTCGTCGCCTTCGTTAAAAAATATGGCGAGCAGTACGCCGTCAGTTTTGGCTTCCTCGTCGAACGTCGCCTTGTCCGTTTCGTAGGAAAAAAGCTCATCTCCCGCATTGACCCGCTCACCGACAGTTTTGTGCCATTTGGTGATGACGCAACTCTCGACCGACTGCCCCTGGCGGGGCATTATTACCACTGTCGCCATAAAATGATTCTCCTTTTTTGCATCACACTGAACCGCTCCGAGTTTAGCGTAAGGTTTTATGGGTCAGATTCACGAGATAATTCTTTAATCAACACCCTAACTATACCATAGTCTTTCAATCTCCGCAGGCGTTTTGTAATTATTTCGCCGGCTGATATGTATTGTGTTGCGCCAATGTACCCGCCTGGCCGCACGCCGGGCAGGGTCATTAAGCAGGGACTGCGTTAAACCTTAAACGCCGCGATGATCGCCCAAGCGTCGGAAAACGAAGTCAATGTCTTTTGCGTGACCCCGTATGTGATGAACTCTTCCGGTTTCATTCCATCAGGTTCATAGGCGCGGACAAATTCATCCAACTTTTTGAGTTGTGTAATAGTGGTTTCACTGGCAGGTACGTCTATCATCTCTGCCATTTCCTTGTCTGCGCTTAAAATCATATTTTGTATTTTTGGATGGATAGACATACGAATCTTTGCGCCCGCAATGTCGAACGCGTGATAAGGTCCCCGCATACCCGCGGGCATGATCAGTGATTTGTATCCCTTTTCTTGAAAAATACCGTAGGCCCGTTTCAAGCAAACTGTGCCCGCGGAGATGAAATCCCGCTCGTCGATCTCCACGCGCCTGTCATGCGCCACATCGCGAAGATAATCGTCCAACCGGCCCACCATTATGACGGCGTTGCACATATTGGGCGTTTTGCCTGCCTTCACGGCGCGGGCGCAGCCTCTCTCATAACGCTCCGCCGCAGCTAGCATCTGCGGTACGGTAAAACTCACCGTAGCTGTTACATTTAATCCTTGAGCCACACATTCCTCCATGGCGTCAAGCCCGGCGTTCGTAACAGGAAGCTTAACGGAAATATTCTCCGCCCATTTGTGGATTCGCATTGCGTTTTCAATCATGTAATCCGTATCCGCGGCCTTGTTGGGGTTCACCTGCGCGCACACATAGCCGTTTTGGCCTTTTGTCTTTTTAAATATCGGCATGAATTTTTCGGCCAGATCTTGCGTGACCACCTTGATCATCATTTCTACTTTTTCATCGCTGCTTTTAGCCGCGCGGATTTCACCGGCGTTGGCGGTAAAAAGATCGCGTTTGCTTTCCAATACCTGACTGATTAGCACAGGGTTTGTTGTAACGCCCACCGCGCCGTGGTCAATCGCCCTGAGTACTTCCTCCGTATCCGCTGAATCGTGCCACCAAACTGATGCGGTATCTTCCGCAAGCCATTGAAGATAGTTTTTATTTGACATTTCGAACTCTCCTTTCTATATTAACTTATTCCAAAACGACATTATATCTTTAAGCTCGAAAATTTGACTCAATCTCTTTTATATTAGAAATACCCTTCATGGCCGCAATATCTGGTGATGGGAAAGGTGTGATCTCCATGGAAACGTATTTACAGTCACCTCGCAAGAAATCCGCCATCTACAGGCAGTACGATTCCACATATATAGTCCGATGCCTTAGACGCCAAAAAAACAACCGCTCCTTTTAAATCGTCAGGATACCCCCAACGCCCTGCAGGAATACGTTCGACAAGTCTTTCCTTTCTGGCTGCATCTATATCGTCATTAATTGCAGTATCAATATAACCTGGCGCAATTACATTGACTTGAATACCTTTTTCCGCCCACTCATTGGACAGGCTTTTTGACATGGCAATCACACCACCTTTGCTTGCGCTGTACGCTGCGGCATTTAATCCCCCGGTTACACCTACAACAGAAGCAATGTTAATAATTTTGCCATATCCTCTTTGAAGCATATGTTCTCCTGCTCGCTGACAAAACATAAACTGCGTATTCAAATTCAGCCCCAAAACTTTATCCCAGTCTGCCATTTGATATCCAAATGCCGGTTTTCTGATATGCATTCCAACATTATTAACAATAATATCAAGATCCCCTTTTAACTTTTCCAAAGCAAAATCAAAAACTCGATTCAATTGACTGCGGTCCAATAAATCAGCCTGCACAAAATGGACGGCAGGGCCTGTTTTTCCTATCTTTTCAGCCGCTTTTGCTCCACTCGCGGCAACATCGATAATAACAACTTCGGCGCCGGCTTCATGCAGTCCTTCCGCCATTGCCTTTCCCAATCCGCCGGCAGCTCCGGTAACAATCGCTTTACGGCCGGTCAAGTCAAATAATCGCATAAATATTCCCCTTTCCAATTTATTGTTACGTCCATTTTATATCAGTAAAATCCGTTGGCCTCCCCTTGATGCTGAAGTGGTATTGGAGCAGCATTCCGCCTGGTTCGAGGGCTTCATACACATAATTTTTGGGGGCGCTTATTAACTTTACCCATGTATTTGCCGTTGTAATAAACAGGTCGGAAAGATCCTTTCCGCCGAACGCAACAGCTGAGGTTTGTTGTGCCGACGTCCGCACAACGAAGTCTACCGTTCCATCCGGTGCATAGCGCACAACTCTTGCTCCATACCAATTAGCAGACCAGACATAACCTTCCGCATCCACAATCAAGCCGTCCGGAAGCCCTTCCCAAACAGGAACTTTCACAAATATTCTGCGGTTGCACACTTGCCCTTTCTCTATATCATAATCATACGCATAGATTGTCCTTTCGGCACAATCGGTGTAGTACAACGTACGGTTGTCGGGTGAAAACCCTAAACCATTTGAGTGTAAAATCCCTTAATCCAAAACATCTATACTTGTATTCGTCTGCATGCAGAATAATTTACCTCTGTTGCAGAGCTCTTCTGTTCCCGAGTCATAGAAAGAAGTACCAAACAAAAATCGCCCCCTTGCATCCGCAATCCCATCATTGCAATGTAGTGGATGTCCTTCGTGTACGTCTGCAATCAATCGAAAACCGATATCCTCCCGCCAACCATAAAGTCCTTGATGGCACGCACAAACTAAACCACCATCCAGCGCAAGCGCAAAACCGCCGACATTTTTACCGGTGGCCATTTCCTGCACAAAACTATCATCGGGATTGATTCGATAGATCTTTCCTGCAATCAGGTCAGACATCCACAGGCGATTATGCCTGTCATCCCATCGCGGACTTTCCCCGACAGCAAAAATTTTATTTGTAACAATTTTATAAGTATTCACAATATATCTTTCCTTCCTAATTCAAAGAAGATTATTATTCCAACTCAAGTATGGATTTGGTAGTTTTGGTCCTTCTCCGATCTCATATCCGCCGGACACCAACAACTCCGCACCGGTTATAAAGCTTGCCCAATCACTCGCCATAAATAATATGGCTTGCGCAACTTCTTCAGGCATCCCCCAACGGCCAAGCCATTGAATTTCTCGGTTATACTTTATAAAGCCTTCTTGGTCGTTTTGCCGACTGATTGTTTGTTCAAACATTTCTGTGGTAATGAGTCCCGGTTTAATATTATTTACGCGTACGCCATATCTTGCCTCATCAATGGCAAGCGTCCTTGTGATAGCATCAATAGCACCTTTTGTAGCGTCATAGCTGACCGCACCTTCTACAGAAGTCGTGCCGTGAACACTACCTACATTAACAATATTACCCTTGCTTCTTCTTAAATGTGGTATTGCATACTTACTTGCTGCAAGATACGCGATCAAGTTTGTGTCGATGATGTCACGTATCTCATCAATAGAAAATTGATCTATCGGTTTTTGACCTGGGAAATAGCCCGCACAGTTCACAAGAATGTCAAGTTTCCCAAACTGA
>Ga0099364_10009005_pt1 | contig 13934 bp, 12 predicted proteins | sample TergutTh196P3_FD_73070 | JGI IMG/M metagenome (GOLD analysis project Ga0099364, IMG submission 73070) | Microcerotermes parvus P3 segment gut microbial communities from Pointe-Noire, Republic of the Congo - Th196 P3 | ecosystem: Host-associated > Arthropoda: Insects > Digestive system > Gut ...
AGCAGCTCCCGAACGCGCGTAGATCATACACGACATGGGTTTCAGGTAAGCTCAAGTGCGGTAAGTGCGGGTACGCCATGCGATATAATAAGTGGGTCGGTAAAACGGTGGAGAACGAGTATTATATTTGCTCCGAAGTTAGTAGCAAGCGTTTATGCGAAGGTGTTGGAGCTGTCCGTAAGGAGTTCATCGAAGCCGAGATACTGCGTCAGATCATAGAGAAGGTTAAGGAAATAAAGGTCGAACAGAACCAACCGACCCCATATTATGCTGAGATCAACAAGATCAAGGCCGCAATAGCGGATAAGGAACAAGAGATTGAAGATATGCTATCGAAGTTCGAGGGTGGAAGCGAAGCCATAATGCGCCGTCTCAATGCAAGGGTTGATAGCATCGAATACGAGATACAGGAACTGAAGAAAGAACTGCTCTACGTTGAAACCAGCGTAACAGGTGTACGTCTAATAGACACAGACACTATTGAAAAGATTTTTACTATGTGGGACAAGGTATCAATGGAGAACAGGCAAGCTGTGGCCGATACTCTTATTACGCGCGTGTTAGTAACGAAGGAAAGCATTGAGATAGTGTGGAAGGTATAAACTATAATTCACTTTCAACTCGACGGTTAGACGAAAGCCTGAGATTAGCAACAGAACGCCTTGACTGCAAAAACTTCTACGCCTTTAATCCCAACTTTGACAAAAAACAAGCAAGAAATGTGAATCAGAATAACCGCCACCATCGCAGATAAACTAGAGCATACAAACGCCCCTCGAATGGTTCGGGGGCGTTTGTTATTATATGGCTTAATATATACATATCGTCTGCATAAGCTTTTTGGTTTTGATGTTGTTTATGACCGCCGGAATCAGCTCGAACCCGTAGGGCATCCTGCCGCCCATGTAAAATCCCATCTCGCTCCGGTGGGCATAGGCTTGGGTAATACGGTTGATGATGGACGTCCTCTCGAATTCTGCAAACACCATCAGAATTTTTACGATAAGCTCACCGTATGGGGAGGATGTGTCAAAGGATTCCTGCGACGACACAAACTCGACTTTATGAGCCTTGAACTCTTGTAATATGTTCACAAAGTCGTTAAGCGAGCGGCTGATGCGGTCAAGCTTATAAACAATTGCTTTTCTGACCTTACCCTGCCGTACCAGCTTCATCATCTTCTGGAATCCGTCACGATTTACATTGCCGCCGGAGGACCCGCTATCTACAAAAGTCAGAATCTTCTCATTGCGTTCATCCGGTTTGATAACCGCTCTACCATATTCAAGCTGGGTTTCACAGCTAATACTATTATCTCGTTCAACCGACTGTCTGGCATAGAGAGCAAGCGCCGTTGACACACCTCCTTCACGATGAATTTTTCAAATGCGATTGTTATGCCGAAATGCGCTTAACAGGTCTTGTCAGGGCATAGAATAATTCTTTGACTACCTGCTCCTTGTCGCCGACCTCATTGTCAGACACAATGAGGTGTACTACTTTGTGCTTATTCTCTTTGACACCTGTGTACTCTGTTGCTAAGCTAACCATATCATGACCTCCTATAACTGTAAGTTTCAAGGTTCCCGGGGCCTGTTCAAAATCTTTGATTTGGGTAATGGGCGGGGTTCTTATAATGCTCCGCAAATGGGTGTAGTGTTGGAATCTATATCTATTCCGTCTGTTACAATAATATGAGTAAAATCGCAACATAGTTCATGGTTGAATAAGTTTAATATCCTCTCGTGGTTGTACGGAAAGAAACCGCTTATCAAGGGTGTTAAGTTTGGCAGGCCGTGTGCTACCGTTCCTGCTGAGTTTGAATCCGAGTGCCGAAAATGGCGTGAGGGTAAGCAGTCGGCGATAGAAGCTATGAAACGACTAGGATTGAAACGGACGACATTCTATAAAATGGTGCGCCAATAATAGGAGAGGCGAGATAATACTCGCCTCTCCTATTATTGTAATTTTGTTTTATTCTGCTGACGCTTCACAGTTTTGTTTTTGAATTCATGTTTACTTGCTGCAAATATTATTCTGACACACAACCGCGCCTAACCTCAAAAACTCTGGCGGTTTTGGCGGGGATATTTAACGTTAAAATTTTAACGTCGGCATCCCACGAAAAATTTGTCGGCAATGTTTTGGGATAAACGCATTTTACACTCGCGTTTGAGCCCGCCACAGATGCCAGCGGTATTTCAATGTTTTCCTCGCTGCTTATGTTCCAAACCGCAAGGAACGCCGTATCGCCGCAATGAATACCGACGCAATGAAAGGCATCTGACATGGTGGCAAGCCCCGTCGGCCAGAAAGGAAGCCCGTCTTTTAATTTATTACATATGCTCTTGTGATAGTCAATTCCCTCTTTCACCAATTTAAGCCTTGCTGCTGAAAGCTCCGGTAAATGCCCGCTTTGATGTATCCTGAAAAGAACTGCGTTCACCATGTTAAAAACGGTTTCTTCTTCGTTGCCGTCTTTTAGCGGATAGCTCCATATTGCGGCTTGTTCAGGCGTCACCGCAGTCATGCAATTACATGCGATGGCCGCCATCTTGATGTAGTCGGTCTGGTCAGTAACCGATTGAACACTGTGTTGCCTGAGAAGCGGATATGTCATTCTCATGCCGCCGCTTCCGCAATTCTCTATCACAAGCTCGGGATACCGTGAGAATATACTGTCTATCCAATTCAGATATGCACGCGTATGCCCGAGAAGCCCTTCCCCGGCACTGTCAGCGTTATAATCTGTCCCCACACCCACGTTGATATTATAGTCCATTTTGATATACCCGACGCCGTATTCATTTACAAGACGGGCTATTACACTGTCTGCAAATTCAATTACTTTTGGATTTCTAAAATCCAACTGATAGCGGCTGTGGTCGATAATCGGCCTGCCGTTGCGCTGGAAAAACCAATCCTTTGGAACACGCTTTGCAAGAGGACATTCAATGCCCATGACCTCAAGTTCAAGCCAAAGACCCGGTATCATCCCCTTGCTTCTGATATAGTCGAGCGGCTCTTTGATGCCGCCGGGAAAGCGCGCTTTACTGGGCAGCCATTCGCCAACGCCATTCCACCATTCGCCGTCATCGTACCACCCGCAGTCGATGCAATAATATTTGCAGCCGGATTTGGCTGCTGCGTCTATCAACGGGTATTCCTTTTCTGTGGTCGGGTCGCCCATCAGGCAGTTCATGTAGTCGTTGAAAATAACCGAGGGGTGTTCGTTGTCCTCGTTTTTTCTGCGTATGGCTCTGCGGTATTTTGTAAGCTCGCGGATGCTTTCCTGAAAATCATCATTTGAAAACGCGACTGCGCACCGCTCAGACAAAAAGCGTTCGCCGGGTTTGAGATTCTTTAAAAAATTGTTTTCCTGATAAGACGGCCCGCTGATTTGCAAATACAACATGCCGCCTATATCTGATATTTCCCAAGTCCACGATGCTGACGTTTCAATCTGCCATGTGGTTGTTTGCCCATCGTTTTCAAAGCTGCCCATGGGAAGATATTCGCTTGCAGGCCAGCTTCCCGTACTGGAAAGATTGATGCGTTTCATGGAAAATTCATCATGAACGGGGTCGTATCCAAACTCGTTCATGGTATAGCTTTTCCACTGGCACTCACCAAACCATGTATTATGCGGGATATGTATGATGCCCTCTCTCTTTTCACCGGAAAACCCCGTCAGCGCAAAAGATGAAATATATTCAATCGGATGTGCTTCCTTTGAATGGTTTGCAATCTCCGTCCAGCTGCTGACGACAGCAATCCCGTCGTAAAATTGGATATGGCTAATCACCTCTAAGCCCTGCCATTCCTGAACGATTTCAAGCTTGCTGCCGTAATGGTTACGATTCAGGGCGTGGCTTTTGTAGCGGAGCAAACTCCCCGGCTGTGTTCCCGTATGTTTACAACCGTGATGGTCTTTCTGGTTCAAACCGGATTCTTGGATTTCCACAAGCCGGTACCATTTTTCGTTCCCGCAAGGCTTCGGCTCATTTGATGAAAGGTTCAGAAGCCGGACGTCCCCGTCAGCCGTAACCTTGATATCAAGATATAGATTGTTTTCATGAAGCGTAATATTGAATTCTTTCATTTTTGATTATCCTTTCACCGCTCCGACGGTCATTCCTTTAATAAAATACCTTTGCAATGAGACAAATAAAATAGCAATCGGAAGCACTGATAGCACGATTGCGGCAAAAGCCGTGGAGTAGTCGCTGGTTTGCTGTGAAAACAACGCCTGAATTGAAACCGTCATGGTTCTAAGCCGATTGGTGCTGACAAACAAGCTCGACATCAGATAGTCGTTCCAAATTTGGAAGGATTGCATAATAATCAACGTAGCCATCGCGGGCTTTAAAAGCGGGAACACAATCGAAAAATAGGTGCGGTATATGGAACAGCCGTCAATCCGTGCGGCTTCCTCCAGCTCCACGGGAACGGTGGACATAAAGCTCGTCATGAGAAAAATTCCGAATGAAATATTTGTAGCAATATACATCAGTATCACGCCGAATCGGGTATTTACGATTCCTGTGCGGAATCCGACAATATATATCGGCAAAAACAATGCCTGCGCCGGAATCAATATCCCGACAATGAAATAAAAATAAATTAACTTATAGACTTTTCCCTTGTTGCGGGCGATTGCCCATGCCGCCGAACCGCATACAATCGCGAGTATCGCAACAGAAACCGCCGTATAAAAAAACGTGTTAAAGAATGTTGTCGATAAATTTAACTTTTCAAACGCGCTGATGTAATTATCCCAGCTTGGGTTTTCCGGCAGCGCAATCGGGTTTCCCAGAAACAATTCCCGTCTTGTTTTAAACGAATAATTGACAATGATAAACAGGGGCGCAAGAAAAAATAGCGAGGAGATAAAAACAATGATTTGCATAACCAAAGTTCCGCGGGTATACTTTTGCTTTTCTGTCGGCGCTTGGTCTTTACTCTTTGCCATTACATCTGCACCTCCCGTTTTTTCAATATAAAAATCTGGATTACAGCAACAATCAGCAACGCGACGATGAGTGATATGGAAAGTGCAGAGCCATAGCCGTACTGGCGGCCGCTTATCGCTGTGTTGTAGGTATAATAGATGATAGAGGTCGAAGCTCTGCCGGGGCCCCCGCTTGTTGAAGAAACGAGCAAATCATACACTCTTAGCGAGCCGGTGGTGATTCCGACAACACATATCGTCACAGCAGGGGCTAGCATGGGGAGCGTAATTTTCCGAAACTGATGGAATACATTCGCACCGTCCACCCTTGCAGCTTCATACAAATCAGTGGGGATTGATTGCAAGGCGGCAAGATATATCATCATCCAATAGCCGATCCATTGCCAGTTGTTCGCGATTAAAAGACCAGTAAGAACTGTTTCGTTGCGTCCGAACAGCATCATATTGATATTCAGCCCGAGAACATCCATGAAAGCGGGCAGGACGTTACCGTACATCTTAAGCCATACGAAACCCACAACAACAGCGCTTATCAAGCAGGGGATAAAGAATAGTGTACGGAAGACTTTCTTAAACTTTATCGCGCTGTCAAGCGCAACCGCTAAAAATATGGCGACCACGTTTTGAACGATGGTGTTCCAAATCGTGAAACGCAAAGTGAATAACCAAGCCGAACCGGCAAAATTGTCGCTAAACATGCGGACATAGTTCTCCAAGCCGACGAACGGCCTTTCAACGGTCATTCCGTTCCAACTGGTAAAGGAATATTCAAGCGCCAAAAACATCGGGACAATCAAACCCAATGTAAAGACCGCCAACCCCGGCAGTACCAGTGACATGTATTGCGCCTGAACCTTAACATTCAGGCTGCGCTTTGCTTTCATTCTATTTCCCGCCTATCTCATCAAGAATAACAAAAACCGGCGGCTTTCCCGAACGGAAAGCCGCCGGCATGTTTACAATTTATGCCTTGCTGTTTGCGCGTCTTGCATCAGCAGCCCTTAAAGCATCGTCAATCGTGATTCTGCCTTGTAGCCATTCTGCTATATCCTTCGCGTTTTCTTCCTGGAAGCCGCCCCATTGGAGCTGGTTGTTGCCGAGGTTTACGTCCTGTATACGGTTCGCGGCCGCGTACTTGTCAATATCGGATTGGCTGGGATTCGTAAACGTAGGCGTTACGCCTTTGAGCATGGGGGCCGTTTTCGTGAAGTCATAGATTTGAAGCGCGAGTTCTTTGTCAGACGTCAGCACGTCAAACAGTGCGTCTATCGCATCTTGATGAGGGCTTGCCGCACTTTTCATAAATGTGATGTTCGGCTCGAACAGTAATTTTGCGTCGCCGTCCTGATTCGGGAACGGGAAGATGCCGAAGTCAAAGTTCTCGTCAACATCAAGGAAGTTCTGAATCGACCATGAGCCGGAAACTTTCATCGCCGCTTCGCCCAGAACCATTCTGGCGTCGCACGCGGTCTGCTCCATCGAGAAAGTCATATCTTTCCATGTGTTGTTATAGATAAGCATGTTGTTTTCATAACAAACCCTGAATCCGGGGGAGTCAATATAATTGACTTGACCTGCGCGGAATTGGTCGCCCCAGTCCGGCGTCTTGCGGAATACTTCATTCACGGCAAATTGCATGGTGATGTTGCCGATGCTCCATGTATCGACCATATGGGTCGCAAAAGGTGTGATACCGGCAGCATTAAGGGTGTCGATTGCGGTTTGCAACTCCTCAAAGGTATCGGGAATCTTGACGTTGTGTTCGTTAAACAGCGCACTGTTGTAATAAACACCCTGATACAGCGCGTTATAGGTAAGGCCGAACACCTTGCCGTCAAGGGTAACGCCGGGAATCGCCGCTTCAAGCACTTCGTTCAAATATGCTTGCCCAGTCATATCGCCGAGCAAGCCTTGGGAACCGTATGTGGATACGTCCTGTGCTTTGCCGACCATGACGTACGGCAGGCCCGATTGCATATATACCTGCATTTTAGGCTGAAAGTCCCTGCCCCAGTCTACGCATTCCCATTCGAGATTAATGTGGGGATACTTTTTCAGCAAAGCTGCATCAATCATGTTTTCGATGCCAGCGTCGGCGGTGGATTGCCCCGCTAAAACTCTTAGCGTTACGTTCTCCGCTGCCGCCGGCGCTTCCGGCGCAGATTCCGCGGGGGCGGCAGGCGCAGATTCAGCGGGAGCCGCAGGAGCGGGTGCGCTTCCACTGCAGGCCGCAAACATAGCGATACTCAAAACAATCGTGAGACAAATAGCAATTAGCTTTTTTACATTCATAAAATAATTCCTCCCGTTATATTTTAGGTAACATACCTCACGCTCATCATAACAAAGAGCGCACAAGAGAGGATAGGACTGTTTTGTAATTTTCTATTGGATTATTTTGAAATCAGGAAGAACCGCCGCTCTCGGTTCTGTTCTCATCTGCAAAACGCAGGACATCTTCCAATTCAATTCTGCCTTCAAGCCAGTTGTAGACCTGCCTTGCACAGGCGTCCTGAAATCGCCATACAAGCTGGCGGTTACCAACCGTAACATCAATGGTTTGCCGGTTGTCCGTAAACTCCTTGATGTCGGCTTCTATTTGGCGCATACTGGCGACTTCCACATCTTTGAGCGTAGACAATGTTTGTGCAAACGCGCATATCGTTTGTGCAAGCTCTTTGTCGTCGAAAATTGATTTTATAATTTCGTCTGCGATTTTCCCTTGCTCGCTCCGGCTGTTCCTCATAAAGGTAAGGTTCGGCTCAAACAACAGCTTCGCCGTGCCGTCTTCATTGGGGTACGGAAAAATGCCGACAACAAGGTCAGGACGCATCGTCCCGATTGCCTGCATAGACCATGTGCCGGTCACATACATGGCGGCCTCTTGGGAGGCAAAGCGTTTGGCACATTCATGTTGATCTACGGTCAATGCGTCAAGCCATGTGTTGTCAAACAGCGTCTTTACCTGCATATAGCACATGGCGTATTCGTCCGATGTTTGAAACGAACGTATACCCGCCCTGAATTCATCGCCCCATAACGGATTGTTCAAAAACACCTGATTGACCGCAAATTGCATAGATACATTGCCTACGTACCATGGTTCCCTGAAATGCGCCGCAAAGGGCGTTATGCCGACCTCGTTCAGCCGCGCAATCACATCATCCATTTCAGCCGGTGTTTTTGGCGGGGTAAGCCCATATCTCCAGAAAACATTTTTATTATACAGCACGCCCTGATAAAAAATATTGTATGGCAGCCCGTAAACCTTGCCGTCAACGGTAACGCTTTCAAGGGCTTCCTCTTTGATATTGGAATAAAAGCTTGAATCAAACTCCGCGAGATAACCCGACGATTTGTATGCGGCTACGTCCTGCGCTTTGCCGATAATCATATCGGGAACCTCGCCGGCTGCAAGCCTTGCCTGCATTTCTATCGAAAAATAATCGCCCCAGTCAACGCTTTCCCATTCCAGGGATATTTCGGGAAATTCCGCATGGATTTTATCGGTCAGCATATCCTCTACGCCGGGGTCTGAGTTTGACTGCCCGAACAGCACGGTAAAAATTTGTTTCTGCGGTTCTTCCAATATCTGATAATAGCTGCTTGCGCAACCGGAAAGCCCGATCAGAAACGCCATAGCCAGAAAAACATATTTTCGGGTCATTGCGTATCGCCAACCCCTTCCTTATATTCACGTGGGCTAATACCTGTCAACTTGCGAAAAACACGGCTAAAGTACGCATAATCGCCGTAACCCACCAACTGTGAAATTTCCGTAATGCTCAATTCGGATTTCTTTAAGTATTCTTTTGCGCGCTTAATTCTTTTTTGGCGATATAAAGCATGAGGTTGTCGCCGACAGCTTGTTTAAACGCCTTTGAAAGATAGGAGCTTTCAGCCAAAAATCGCTTTGAAAGCGTGTTGAGCGATAAATCTTCAAAGTAATGTATGTCAATGTATTCTTTAACCTGTGCTACCGTTTGGCGCATACTTTCGCTTTGCTTCGGCTGCCCTTCGGGCTCGAATACTTCATCCAGCATTTGTTCTAATATCGAATCCATCTCATCCATATCAAACGAATCCACTGCGAGTTGCAAAAGCTCTGCGAGGTTATCCATCGGCAGTAGTTGAGAAGCCTTTGCGTTTGACGTAGAAGCATTGCGCAAAATCCAAGCGATATTATCTGCGGTTTGCCGCATCTCGATAAAGCGCCACTTGTCTTTTGCGCAATCCTGAAGTCTTATTTCCTCAAACAATACTTTTTTGAACAGCGAGCGGTTTTGATTTGCAATAGCATGTTGCAAATGATTTTCTTGTTCAGCAGTCATACGTTTCGTTGCAGAACAATCTTGCGATTCGGAAGCCAGCACGATTTTTCCGGCATCCGAAAACTCTCCCGCAAACAGCGAGAGCTGGGCGTCGTTATAGGCTTCGCGGATATTGGAAAACGAAAAATAATATTTCCCTATCAGCGCGGTTGCGGGGAAACCGGTCAAATCCTTGAGGGTTCGTATGACATTTCCGCATACCTTTTCCAGCTTTGACGGGTCTGCCTCGCTGATAAGCAAAAATTCGTTATTTTTATAAATGCAATTAAATACGAGGCTTTTTGATGTATGCACCTGGCTTAATATTAAATCTTTAATCCGGCAGATTAGCTCGTCCGGCTCTTTTTCGCCGCTTTGGCGAAGGATTCTTGCAAGCCCTGCCGTGCGGAACAAGACTAGCGTAAAGCCTGAAAAATCCAGCTCGTATTCCATCAGCCTTGACTGTATCTGTTCATTTAACTTTTGATTGTTTGTACGGCGTATAAGCTGACTTAGCTCCCTGTCAATCGCGGACATAGACGCGATGCGGAGTTTTTCCTGCATGATTTTTTGTTCAAGCTGCTGCCGCCGCCCGCCAACGATGCTGTCCACCGCTTTTGCGAGAATTTCAAGCATATCCACTTTTGAGATGGGCTTTAGCAAATAGTCCGTGGCCCCGGCAACCAAAGCGGAGCGGACATTGTCATAATCGCTATAGCCCGAAAGCGCGATAAACACGATTTCAGGATATTCTCCGTGTACCTTTTCAATCAGTTCTATACCAGATAAAAACGGCATGTTGATGTCTGTTATCACAATATCAGGCTGTTCAGCAAGAATCACCTCAAGGGCCTGCTCGCCATCCTCCGCCGGCTCTAAAAAAACAAAGGAGTGTTCGTGCCAATCGAGCAGATTTCTTAAATTTTCGCGTATCCAATACTCATCGTCGGCAACCAGTATTTTAAAGTTTGTTTCATTCGCCATTTTGCGCCTCCTCTGTCAAAACCGCAGGCATCCGCACGTTGACCCGGCTGCCGGTTTTTCCGTCGCTTTCGGCAATCACACCATATTCGTCGCTATAAAGCAGCTTCAGGCGCGCGTTAATGTTGTCTAGACCGACAGACGAACTTTTTGTAAGCGCATCAGTAACGGAATGGCGCATGCGCTCGTTAAGCTCGGCGGCATCCATGCCCGTGCCGTTATCTTCAACAAAAATGGTCAAAAACTTGTCCTCGCGTTTTGCACCGATGATGATTTCTTTTTCTCCCCGCTTGTTTTTTAAGCCATGATTCACCGCGTTTTCAACAAGGGGCTGGATGGAAAGTCTCGGTATTTTTTCTTGCAACAGCGAGCTGTCAACGTCAAATTTAAGTTGGATGCTGTTGTTCATACGCACGTTCATGACGTACATATAGTTTTTGATATGTAAAATCTCACTTTCAAGCGTGGCATACGGCTCGTCCATGTCCAAGCTGTACCGGAAGATATTTGACAGCGCCTTGCAAAGTGTGCTGACCATTGGGCAGTTTTGCGACATGGATATGCCGCTCATGGTGTCTAGTGTATTATAGAGAAAATGCGGGTTCACCTGCGCCTGCAAAGCCTTGTATTTTGCGTCGTCCACAAGCATTTGTGTTTCGTACTGGGCTTTTATCAAGCGTTCCGTTTCATCAAGCATGTCGTTGAATTCCTGGCCTAATATCCCAATTTCATCCATGCGCATCTTTTTGAGCCGCAGACTTGTTTCCCCGTCTTTGATGCGGCTCATGGTTCCAACAACATAAGTCAGCGGCTTAGTCAGGCTATTGGAGACGATGATAAAAACAAACGAAAACAAGAGGATGATTAAAAGTAAAACCAGTATCGCGCTATCACGGACGGCAATTTGGTTTAACATCAAAATCGTTTGCGGCATCAGGGAATAAGCGGTGAAATTATATTTATAGCCATTTACCGAGAACAACTCATAGCCGCTGTCAAAACTTCTTGAATCCAAATCATGTATATTTTGCTCTATGGTTTGTGTAATTGAAAGATATGCAGGGTTTTCATAGGGGTTTTGCCTCCCGTTTGAAAATGCAACCTTATCATTATCGGGCTGAAGCCATATGATTTGCCCGCTTGAATATCTGTACTTATCCACAATCCGGATGAGCGGCTTAGGGTCAATATCACACACGACATAACCGATAAAATCTGTCGTGTTCCGGTATATCTTCAAAACATACCGGATTAAATTGACCTCCCTGCTGGTATTATAATAGCTTGTAATCAGCATAGTGCGTTCGTCTGAAGTAAGGTATTCATCCAGTATTTTGGTATCTATCTTCATATTGTCGTTAAAAATATCTTCGGGGTAATTATATTTTGGCGTCTGGGCGTGCCGATAAGAACTGACAAGCTCATTATCAGCGGTATAAATATATAGCGCCACCATGTTTTGGGAAGGTATAAACGCATTGTGCGCCAGGTCATAAGCAAGGGGAGCATGTTCCAGGTTTTCGGTAGTTTGCTGATTTGATAAATCACGCATAAATTCTTCTTGGGTGTAAATTTTTATCAAGCTGTTTTCAATGGATTTATTAAAAGCATAAAGCTCATCTTGCAAGTTGCTCATTGTCGATTTGCTGATTTCTTGCGCTTGGGCATAAATGATACCGGAAGAGGAGCGTTGGAACATGATTGTCTGCAACACAAGCGCAAGTATCATGCATACAATGCATGATAGCAATATTTTGAAACGCATACTTACGGCTTTAAATTTTGACAGCATGATCTCACTTCCTTCCATTTTATTATATCACATATCAAAATCTGTGATATATAAATATAAAGCCAATTAGCGGTATGCTCTGAATAATCCATTTTGAGCTAAGAAATATTAATCGACTACTAAAGCGGCTATCAAAATACATGAAAACAGAAAAGAAATACTCCCTACTGCGCTACATGCGCATGTAGAGAGTTTTTAGACAGCCCCTGAGGAAAAAGGGTCGTATTTTAGCTTATCAATCTTGGTAAGTTATGTCAAGGCATTGCAGTGGTTCTGGTGGCCTTATCTGTAAAGAGGATTCCGTCGAGATGGTCAATCTCATGGCAGAATGTAGCTGCAAGAAAATCGCTGCCGCTGACAGTTATCGGGTTGCCGTTACGATCAAACCCTGCTACTGTAACATGTTTAGGGCGGATGACACGTTCTCTCGGTGCTCCGGGTGCGATTGAGCCTTCAAGCACTTCCTGCGTCTCCTCACTCATTTCGGTAAGCGTCGGGTTTATGAGCTCAATGACGCTGCTATCATCGTCTACTACAATGACGCGACGCAAGACTCCGACGTGAACCGCCGCACAGCCATATCCGCCCACAACTTCAAGAGTTTCCCGCATATCGTCCAGCAGGTTCCACAGGCGCTCGTCAAAGGTTTCAACGGCACGGCTCTTCTTTCGGAAGATAGGGTCATTCCAATTCGTTACATTGCGTAGTCCCATACCTGCTTACCTCATTCTCCTTCAACAAACTCAAACCGTTTGACGGTCTTGCCATCGACTTCAATCAGGTTATTCCACATGGAAAGTGGGCGCACCCATGTTCCGCCTTCGCCGTAACGGGCTCTGTAGATAACCATATCTTCAAGAGTCTCACTATGCTTTGCAAAGCCAACTACTTCATACTCGTTGCCCTTGTAGTGGCGGTAGACGCCGAGTGGGATTGGATTCATTATCGTGTTCCTCCTTATTTTTTTAGACCTGCAATCATCATCGACGGACGTCTGCCGGCTGCATTGCATATTGTAATGATATAAGCCTACAAAGGAGATGATGATATGCATAGAAAAAACCCATGCAATTACAACAGCCCTACATATGATGCGACCGATTATGGCCCCAAGCCGTTTGTGGCAAATATTCACAACGCCGCGATACAGAACACAAATTTCCGATCAACATGGTGGACTGGAACCCATTTGCAGCTGACATTGATGAGCATTCCGGCTTGTGGGGAGATTGGCCTCGAAATCCATCCTCATGTTGACCAATTCTTGCGGATTGAATCCGGACAGGGACTTGTCCAAATGGGAGATAATCAAGATCTCCTGAATTATCAAGCCAATGTGTGCGGCGGCAGCGTAATCTTTATTCCTGCCGGAACCTGGCATAATCTCACCAATACCGGCAACAGGCCGATTAAGTTGTATTCCATATACGCCCCGTCCCAACATCCGCATGGCACAGTCCATGAGACAAAGGAAATTGCCGATGCTTCAGAATATGACCATTTTATTCCCTAATATAACCAGTATATCAAATCTTGAGAATAATTTCATTGCTTCCCCATTCATGTGGCAATTGTCACGATACAGAGCTTCGTTATTAAATCACAAACAATCGACCGTTTTCCCTCCCCGAAGGCACCGGGAGTTGCGACGATAAAACAGCGACGATATCAATGTATCGAAATGGCTGACCACAGTTCCGTGAATGGAAGAAATATAAACTCATTTTGTCAAGGGGGTAATCTGAGGAATTTGTAACCGTCAAATACACCCATACCTTTCAACAAATCTCCCAATCTGTTAAAATAGAATTGGGAGTGATGGAAGTGCAAAGCAAGCAATGTTTGTATTGCGGCACGGAGTTACCAATTACATCACAGC
>Ga0099364_10009006_pt1 | contig 13930 bp, 13 predicted proteins | sample TergutTh196P3_FD_73070 | JGI IMG/M metagenome (GOLD analysis project Ga0099364, IMG submission 73070) | Microcerotermes parvus P3 segment gut microbial communities from Pointe-Noire, Republic of the Congo - Th196 P3 | ecosystem: Host-associated > Arthropoda: Insects > Digestive system > Gut ...
CGCAATTTCACCGAAAACGTCCATAATTCCACGACCATCGCCGATTGTTTTTTCACGGAACGGATAAATCCGTTCCCTACATATAATATAAATTTTCTACGTTAATCAACATCAAAATTTCCAAAACACCCGTCACTCGCTACGCTTCGTGCCACCCTCTTTACAAAAGAGGGCTTTTGGTGCGGCTATTTTCCTTCCCCATTTCTTAAAGGGGGTACCCGTAGGGCGGGGGTTTTCATACGGCGGGGTTTTTCTATAAAATTTCTGCACTCATTATTTCTTCAACAGTCGGGAACTCCGTTCCCCTCTTTGTCACTTTCGCGGACGACGCCGCTATCGCAAAATCAAGTGCAGATTCAGCACGATTATCCCCATAATCATACAAGTTAAAATATACGCTGCAAAATGCCGTCAAAAAAGTATCTCCCGCACCCGAAAATCCCCTGACTTTGACTTTAGGAGACTTTCTGTAAAATATGCCTTCCTCTCCGCAATACAGTCCCCCGTATTCGCCGAGAGTGCAAAGCACAATAACGCCTGTATCATTATATATCTTTTGCGATTCTTCTTTTACTTGCTTCAGCGCATTGTCAAAGTCCCCGTCAAGGTTAAAATTTTTACCGCAATACTGCTCAAGTTCAAACTGGTTAGGCTTTATAATAAACGGCTTTTTTTCATTATTCATGCAATATTTCAACGCTTCACCGTCACAGTCTATAATAAATCTTGTATTTTTATTCCGCGACAGATTTATTATATCTTTATATATGCTTTTTTCTATGCCCAAAGGCACAGAGCCTCCCATGAAAAACAAATCCGCATTATACATCTCATTTTCTATTTTTTTCAGTAAATCCGTTTTTTCTGATTCCGAGATAACACCTCCCGCTTCATTAAATTCAGTTGCGATTCCACTGTCCGTTATTATTTTTATGTTCATACGCGTATCGCACAAAGTCCGCGTAAAATCCGTAGTTATATTATAGTCTCGCAAGCCCTGAGCGAAAGCGTCTCCGTTAGTTCCGCCGATATATCCGTATGCCGTAGACTCAATGCCGAGAATTTTAAACATACACGAAACATTTGTCCCTTTCCCTCCGATTGTAGTTACGGATTCCCTGTCTGTTTTCGCTCTGTTCAACGCGCCGATTTTTATATTATCGCCGAAATACATAGTCCTGTCCAATGCGGGATTTAATGTTAAAGTTGCTATTTTCATTGAATTACAGACACCCTCCTTGCCATTATTTTTTTATTTTACTAAAAGCTTAATTACACATCTAAATTCACAACATATTTCGCGTTAATTTCAATAAATTCGCGGCGGGGTTCAACTTTGTCCCCCATTAAAATCGAAAAAGTTTCGTCCGCGAGCATCGCGTCCTCGACATTTACTTTATATATAGTGCGCGTTTCGGGATTCATCGTCGTTTCCCATAATTGCTCCGCGTTCATCTCTCCGAGTCCTTTGTATCTCTGCGCTTCGGAGTTATTGCCAAGCTCCGCCATATATCTGTCGCGCTCTTCCTCAGAGTAAGCGTAACGCTCCTGCCGTCCCCTGAATACTTTAAACAACGGCGGCTGCGCGACATATACATTGCCGTTATCTATTAATTTTCTCATGTGCCTGAAGAAAAAAGTCAAAAGCAGCGTTTTTATATGTTCGCCGTCAACGTCCGCGTCGCTCATTATTATAATTTTACCGTAACGCAGTTTTTCATATATAAAATCCTCGCCTATGCTTGTTCCGAGAGCCTGAACTATGGGTATAAGTTGAGTGTTTGAATATATCTTGTCAAGTCTGCTCTTTTCTACATTTAAAACCTTGCCTCTCAAAGGCAAAATAGCCTGATATTTTGAATCTCTGCCGTCTTTAGCGGAACCGCCCGCCGAATTTCCCTCAACAAGATATAATTCCGTCTTTGTCATATCTCTTTCTTGACAATCGCTCAATTTACCGGGAAGAGCAGAATTTTCCAAGACTGATTTGCGCCTTGTCAATTCCCTTGCCTTGCGCGCCGCTTCCCTTGCTCTCGCCGCGAGTATCGCTTTTTCAAGAATAACTCTCGCGGTAGAGGGATTTTCTTCGAGATATTCCGCGAATTTTTCAGTTATTAAATTATCGACAAGCGACCTCATTTCAGAGTTGCCGAGCTTCGCTTTGGTTTGGCTCTCAAATTGCGCGTCCTCCAGTTTTACTGAAATTATCGCCGACATTCCCTCCCGAACGTCCTCGCCCGAAAGATTTTTTTCGTCCGACTTTAAGACATTATATTTTCTCGCGTAATCGTTAAATGCCTTTGACAACCCCGTCTTAAATCCCGTTTCGTGCATCCCGCCTTCGATTGTGTGCATATTGTTCGCGAAGCTCAAAATAGTTTCGTTGTACGAGTCATTATACTGAAAAGCGACTTCCGCCGTAGATGTCCCCCGTCTTGCTGTCAGATAAATCACATCGTCGTGCAAAATTTCGCTGTGCTTCACTCTGTTCATATATTCAACAAAACTTTTTATGCCGCCCTCGTAATACAATATTTTATGCTTTTGCGACTGCCCTGTATTCTCTTCGGCATCGGATTCGCTTTTTTCCTGTTGTTCCCCGATATTCTCATCAATTTCAACTTCATCTTCGCGTGTCAAAACAATTTCCGTGACATTTTCACGCAAATCAATCACTTCTATTTTTAAACCTGCGTTCAAAAACGCCTGCTCCCTCATTCTGTTTAAAATTGTCGGATAATCAAATTCCAATGTTTCAAAAATTTCAGTATCGGGCATAAATCTGACGTAAAGCCCGTGTTTTTCCGTTTCTTTGATTTTTTCCATAGGTCTTGCCACTTCGCCCCTCTCAAGGCGCATATGATATTCATATCCGTCGTAGCAGTTCACAATCTCCATCCATTCGCTCAACGCATTTACGACCGACGCTCCCACTCCGTGAAGTCCCCCCGCTATTTTATATCCGCCGCCGCCGAATTTTCCCCCCGCATGAAGTACGCAGAACACGACTTCAAGCGTAGGTATTCCCGCTTGCGGGTGTATTCCCGCAGGAACGCCTTCTCCGTTATCTTGAATAGAAACAGAGCCGTCTTTTTGAAACATGATGATAATATTATCGCATCTTCCCGCCAGAGCTTCGTCTATAGAGTTATCCACAATTTCATATATCAGGTGATGCAACCCTCTCTGCGACGTGGTGCCGATATACATTCCGGGACGCTTGCGTACCGCTTCCAAGCCCTCTAAAACTTGAATATTTTCTTCCGTGTAATTTTCTATCACTTCGCCAGTCTGTATAAATTCCTCAAAATCATTATTTTTTTCAGTTAATTCCGTATTTCTTGTGTTGTTATCCATATTTTACTTTATTCCCTCTTATCTCTTAAAATTTTATAACTGCAATAAACGGCTAATACCGTTGTTTGCATATATATTTTGCCAAATGCGATGAAAGATATATTTTTTCATCAGTTAAAATAAACGATTTGGGGAGGCTGTCAATTCCCTCAATCTTACGCGATTTTTCCATAACGCTCAAAAAATTTCTTGTGATATTAGATATAGTCGAACTGTCTAAGTCAAATATGCCTATGATATCTCTTTTGCGTATTGTTTTGTTAGCCGCCGCTTGTATAAACATTTTGAGTCACCTCAAATTCTCCGTTTGTAACTTCGATTACGTTTGATACGTTCATGCCCTCGAACAATTCTTTGTTACAGCACGTAACTATAACTTGCCTGTTTTCTAAATTTTTGAAAATAAACTCCTGCCTTGAACGGTCAAGTTCAGACAATATATCGTCAAGCAAAAACACAGGATATTCCCCATTCGCCATTTTAGAAATTTCCCCCTCCGCGAGCTTCAAAGCAAGCACTGCCGACCTCTGCTGTCCCTGCGACGCGATATTTCTTGAGCTTTTGCCGTCCACCGCCACATATAAATCATCTCTGTGAGGACCGTACAGCGTCGTGCCGTAATTTATCTCTTCTCGTATTCCTCTCTCGTAGATTTCACCGTACAGTTTTTCGCACAATTCATAATTTCTGAACTCTTCAAAGTTCTTGTTGTATTTATTTATTTGAGAAACATAGTTAAGACTTATAACGTCTTTGCCGCCTGATAATCCGTTATAAAACGACGGCGCGAACTCTTTCAGGCGTTCTGTATATTCCCCCCTGTATCTTGTTATCATCGCGGAATATTTCGCAAGCTTTTCCGTCCAGATTTCAAGTTCGGATTCAATAGACTGTGATACTCCGCCCCCGTTTAGTTTTATTTTTTTAAGCAGATGATTTCTTTGATTGAGTATTCTCATATAATCGACTACATACGAAACATATACAGGCTTTAACTGACTTATCGCTATATCCAAGAATTTACGCCTGTTTTCAGGCAAACTCTTTATAAGCGATAAATGGTCGGGGGTGAAAAGCACGGACTTGAAATAGCCTATAAATTCGCTTACTTTCTGATACGGCACTCCGTTGCGCATATATTTTTTTGTTTTATCCCTGTCAAACTTAATATTCATTCTGTGATTACGCGCCGACTCGGTCTGCAAAGCTGCAATGGAATTACTGCCTGCCGAGAAGTTTATCGTAATATCGCAATAATTTTTGTCAAAACTAATCAAATCAAGATTATTTTTTGTACGAAAACTTTTTCCCTGTGCAAATTGATAGACAGCCTCGATTATATTAGTCTTTCCGTTTGCGTTTTCCCCGAAGAGTATATTTATCCCGTCAGAAAATCTGACATTTGCATTTTTAATATTGCGGTAATTAATCAGGCTAATATCCAATAGTTGCATTGCATTAATCCCTTAAATTATTAATTTAGAAGCCGTTCTCGCAGATAAACATATTGGCGTAAATTCGCGTCGTGCCGAGTGCGAATACGCTGTGAGAACATCTTCTTACACACATTAGGGGACGACGTAGGCGTCGTCCCCTACATACAAACACCTTTTAATCTCTTGTTCTTACAGGCAGTACCAAATATAGATATTTGCCTGTTTCTATTATGTCGCCCGTATCTGCTTCTGCGGCCTCTTCACCGTCCGACGGCTGGATATAAGGCAGAATTACCATAGATTTATTAGAACTTTCAAGTCTTAGCACAATTTTTTCTTCCCCGCACGCTTTCAATGCGTCACTCAAATATCTGTGATTAAAGCCTATCTCTATATCTTCGCCTTCCATGACAATGTCACATTCTTCATATGTGCTGCCCAAAGTCGTTACTGATGTTATCTGTAGAGTAGACTGTGTTTCCCCTTCACTATTATTGCCGTTTTTTTCAAAAGTTAATTTTACAAGGCTCTTGTTTCTGTCGTCTGTCAGGAGCGACGCCCTTTCAACGCTGTCTATAAAATTTTTGGTGTCTATAACTACAGTCGTTATCGGCTCAATATTTATCAAGCGTCGGTATTCAGGAAAATCACTTTCTATCAGCCGTGAGAAAAAAATTATATTGTCGAACGAAATTATAACGTGTTTTCTCGTTATTTGAATTTCAACGGGGTCTTCCGTATCGTCAATTAACTTCAAAAGCTCGGAGAGGCTCTTTCCGGGTACTATAAAGCTTATTTGTAGTTCGGGGGTATCATTGGGTATTACCCCGTCAAAACTTCGCCTAAGGGCGATTCTGGGGTTGTCTAAGGCGATTATATTTAAACTGTTTTGATTTATTTCAAATAAAGCTCCGTTCAGGGCAGCTCTTATATTGTTGTTCGCGACCGCAAAATGCGTAGCGGTAATCATACTTCGCAGAATATCTCTGTTTATCGTAAATGTCGCGGGACCTGTCAATTCGGGGAGAAGCGGATATGATGCGCCGTCGAGTCCGTGCATGGTAAACTCGCTCTTTCTCGTTTTACTGCTGATTGATACAATCATGTTTTCGTCAGTTTTCACAGCTACGTCGCCGTTAGGCAGGTTTCTTAAAATAGATGAAAATTTCGCGGCGTTTATCAGAATCGTTCCACCTTCATCAATCTGAATATCTTCACTCGAAAGCGTAACTTTAACGCCTTTTTCCATGTCATAGCCGCAAACAGTAAGAGTTCCTGTGTCTTTGTCGGCTGAAAGAAAAAAACATTCGAGAGCTTGTACTGTGCCTTTTGACGATATAGCGCATAATGCAGGAGACGTTGCTCCGATAAGAGTATCCTTGTCGCATATTATAAACATTTTTATATTTTACCTCTCTTTAAAATTTATTTTTTATATATTGATTTATTTAAAATTTGACGATTTCAGAGATGCGCGTTCATTTTTTATTAATAAACACTAATATTATATAATTAATAATTTTTTATAAAACACTAAAATATATATTAGTAGTAGTAGGGGCTGTGGGAATTGTGGATAACTTTTTTATTTGGCTGTGGTTCCATAGTGTTCGTGACTGTTCGATTGTGGATAACTATGTGGATAACTTGTGGATAACTCTGAGTTATCCACATTTTCCATAAATTAGGCGATAGATTATTCCCATTTTAAAGAAAATATTTCCTGTAAATGTAAAATAATTTCCAACTATTGTGCTAATTCACAATAGTTATCCACAATTTGATTGTGGATAACTTGTGGATAACTTTGATGTCAAGCAAAACGCTTTACGAATTTTCTCCTAAAATATGACAGATTTGTATATATTTGCAAGAAAACGAAAATATTGTTCACGGTTTGTTTAAAATGAGCAAAGTTATCCACAATGAAAATGTGGATAACTTGTGGATAACTTTTTTCAAGGTTCAATCATGGCTTTCTAAAGCCATGATATAGTCACTGCCAATGTGGATAACTTTTTTGACGATTGTGGATAACTTTTTCTTTTTTCGGAAGTTATCCACAATGAAAATGTGGATAACTTGTGGATAACTTTTTCGTGATTTAGATAATGGCTGTATTAAGCCGAAAAGTGTGGTGTCGCATTGTGGATAACTTCAAAAAGTTATCCACAATAATTGTGAACAAATTAAATTTTAACTAAATTTATCATTTCTTGGATTTTTGATTTCAATTCATGGTTGGTTTCCAGTTCTTTTTCTATCGCGTCTATTGATGACAACACAGTCGAATGGTCTCGGTCAAAGATTTTGCCTATCGCGATTAGCGACATATCAGTTATTTTTCGTATGGTATATATAGTCACCTGACGCGCAAAAACTATTTCTCTGGTGCGTTTTCTGCTCTTGAGTTCTTCTATAGAAACGCTAAACTTTTTTGAAGCCGCGCTCAATACTTTATCAACGGTAACTGTCGCGGGTTCATTGCCCGATAAAATATCCGTTACCGAATTTTTGGCAAGTTCCAAAGTAATGCCCTCTCCCGTTCCCGCCAAGCCTGAATAAGCGTCCAATTTTTTTATTGCACCCTCTATCTGCCTTATATTGGACGTTACGTTCTCTGCGAGATACAACAATACATCGTTAGGCACTTTTACATTCATATCTTTTGCCTTGCGTTTTAATATAGCGATTCGCAACTCCAAATCGGGCGGGTCTATCTCCGTTATAAGTCCCGACTCAATGCGGCTCGTCACCCTTTCTTCCAAAGGCTGTATGTCCCTCGGAGGTCTGTCGGAAGTAAATACAATCTGCTTTCCCGCTTCGTATAAGGCGTTGAACGTATGAAACAATTCTTCTTGAGTTGAAGTTTTCCCCGCGATAAAATGAATATCGTCGATTAAAAGCATATCGCAATGCCTGTATTTCTCCCTGAATTTAGACTGGTTTTTATCGACAAGCGATTCCAGAAACTGATTTAGAAATTCTTCGCCTTTAACATAGATTATCCGTGCGGTTTTATATCTTTTGGCGCAGTCGTTGGCTATTGCGTACAAGAGATGAGTTTTTCCAAGTCCCGACGGTCCATGAATAAAAAGCGGGTTATATTTAGACGCGGGACTCTGCGCCACAGCAGTGCAGGTGACATAAGTGAGGTGATTTGAGCCTCCGACGATAAAATTATCAAAAGTATAGTTCGCTCTGAAAGTCTGCATCGCCCTGTTTGATTCGCCGTGCTGTACGCTGTTGTCAAGGGTAAACTCGGGAATTTCATCGACAACGCTGTCTGCGGCTGAAATAACGCTTTTGGGTTTGGCAGATTTTTGAAGTGAAAAAATATTATAATTTTCGTCTACGGCAGAGCTGTCAGGCTCTGAATAACTGTAACGGGAAAATTTAAGTTCGTCGGCTTTTATCTGGTCTTCCGTGACCTCTCCGTATTGGGTGTTGTATACCACGACACTGACGTTAAAATTATAAAGCATTTTTACGGCTTGACCGATTAAATCAGTATATCTGCTCTCAATGGTCATCTGCTGCATCTCCGAGTATACGGAGATAAATATTATTGAGTCAGTCATTTTCAGAACAATCATATTACTAAACCACAATCCGTATGCGGCTTTCGGTACATTTTTTTTGATTTCCGCTTTTATATTTTCTGTGACCTCTGTTAAATCAGATGAATCAAACATAATTTATCTATATTCCTTGAAAATATTTAAAATTAAATTTTTTAGAGAAAATTAGTGAATGAATTTTTTAAGATACGAACATAATTCTCATATAGGCGTTGTGTTTTCTTCTATTATATCATATATTCAAAAAAAATACAAGTATTTTTGTTCTTTTTTATACCTTTTTTTGTCAATTAATTTGTAAATTTTCCTCTGTTTTTTAGCTATAATTAATAAATAAAAAATAAATATTAAAAAAGCACTTGACATTAATATAAAAAATTGTATATAATATGCTTGATGTACTGTGAAAAAAGACTTATGCCGCAAAGAATTTACTCGCAGACAATTATAGTTTATGAAGAAAAGGAGAATGTGGAATATATGCTTAGAACGTATCAGCCTAAAAAGAGACAGAGAAAGAAAGAACACGGTTTCAGAAAGAGAATGAGAACATCCAACGGGCGTAAAATTTTAGCCAAACGACGCGCTAAAGGCAGAAAAATGCTTTCGTATTAAAATTTAAAATACTGGAGGGAATGTCCGACGAACATTCCGTCAACGGTGAATATTGCAATATTATAATAAATTGCAAAAAATTAATTATATGAACCGAAAATTTGTGATAAAAGAAAACTTTATGTTTTCAAGAGTTTTTAAAAAAGGCAAATATGCGGCAAACAATTTTGTAGTTGTATATATTTTGGAAAATTATAACAAAAAAGCTCCATCAAAATTAGGAATTTCTGCGAGCGTCAAAAACGGCGGTGCTGTGCAGCGAAACCGCGCCAAGAGAGTTATAAGAGAAGCGTATTATAAAATATACGGCAAACTGCCGACCGGATATTTTATTGTGATAGTAGCCCGTCCGCCGTGTTTTGACAGAAAAAATAAGATGGGCGACGTACACAATGCTATGCTGTCGGCATTCTACAAATTGAAATTATTCAGGGGATAGCGAACGATACGCAGGGAGAATTGTAGCCTGACAGAAATATCAGGAAACAAATACAAAGCCTATCGCCGTAAAAAAAATCATGAAACAAATATGTATAAACCTTGTGAGGTTTTATCAGAAAAATATCAGCCCTTTTAAGCGTCCGTGCTGTAGATTTTATCCCGTGTGTTCGGAATATTCCGCGCAGGCTTTTTCCGCTTACGGTTTTTTGAGGGGAGTAATATTGTCAGTCTATAGGATTTTACGGTGTAATCCTTTCTGTAAGTTTGGATATGACCCACTGCCTGAACGCTTTTTAGGAAAAGTATTAAATAGTCCAGAAACAAAAATTTTACAAAAATAAGAGACGAGAGTAAAAGAATGAACAGTATCTTTGATATAATATATATACCATTTGGATTTATCATAAGAAGTTTTTATAATATTTCCGGAAATTACGCTTTGACGCTTTTCTTCTTCGCGATAGTTGTCAAGATTGCGATGCTGCCGTTGGCTATCAAACAGCAAAAAGGAATGATAAAACAGGCTCGGCTCCGTCCGAAAGAAATGGCTATCAGAAAAAAATACGCGGGCAGGACAGATACGGTGACACAGCAAAAAGTACAGACCGAAATCATGGCAATGTATAAGTCCGAAAATTTTTCGCCTATGAGCGGCTGTCTGCCGCTTCTTATCCAGTTGCCCGTTATTATCGCGTTATATCAGATAATAAGAGAGCCGTTGCGGTATATAGCCGATTTTTCGGCGGAACTTGTGCTAAAAATTAAGACTGTCGTGTTCACTCTGTTCAGCGAAGTGCCGGAATATGCCGAAACTATATTCAGGAATGTCACGGCGGAAACAGTAAAGAACCTGAGCGAAATTGATATAATAAAAATAATGCACGAACCCGGCAATCTGGCGGCTATAATGAGAGATGTTCCCGAAATACCCGCGAATTACAACAATATAAATATGATATTGTACGGCGACGTCAGCCTTGCGGATTCACCCGCCGCGCTCGGAATGAGTTTATTATTAATTATTCCTTTGTTTAATTTTGTTTTGTCGTTTGTTCAAACTCGTCTTACGCGAAAATTAAATGCGGGTACTCAAGCAGCGGAGATGGCGAACAACAAGGGTATGAAAATGATGGAATACACAATGCCGTTGTTTATGGTATATATAGCGTACACTTTTCCTGCGGCTCTCGGTATGTACTGGGTTTTCCAAGGAGTTATTCAAATTGGGCAGTCCGTTGCCATTGCGAAAATCTATCCTATACCGAAGATAAGCGAAGATGAATACAAACGTGCGGAAAAAGAATACGGAGTTAAGGAAAAACCGCAGAAAAAGACGAGACGCCCATATCAGGACGACGACGAACATGAAGAACTCGAGGCGTCGGGCTCGGATTTTAACGACACGATAGAAGGCGAACTTACAGGGGAATCTCAAAGCAGCGACGGAGAGGAAGAAAGCGAAGAAAAATATATCTCGAACAGTATTCCGAAAGGGATTAATCCCGCAGTAAAAAACAACTACAAAAAAACAGGACAAAAGTACAACGTAAAGAAAAAGAAAAAATAGACCTTTTTACTAAAAAATAGATGTAGGGTGCGGTGAGGTCATCGCGCCTTAACATAAAACAAAGACTTGTATATAAAATTAAATTAATTTATGTATCTAACTGGAGGCAGGCAAAATGAAAAAGGAAATAGTCATAACGGCGAAGACGATAGAGCTTGCGGTTCAAAACGGGGCAGAGCAGCTTGGGGCAAAAAAAGAAGATGTGACATATGAAGTAATTGAGATGCCGAAAAAAGGGATATTGGGATTCGGAGCAACCGATGCGAAAGTTAAGGTCTGCTGTGTAATGACGGCTAAGGATACGGCATTTGAATTTATTTCAAAAATTATAGAACACATGAATATAAACGCAAAACCGATACTCGTTGAAGAAACTAAAACAGAGTTGAAAATTGATATTGTCGGGGAAAATTTAGGTATATTGATAGGGTATCACGGTGAGATTTTGGATTCGCTCCAGTATCTTACATATCTCGCGGTAAACAATGGAGAAGACGACTCCGAACCGGAGATAGGCAAAGACGGAAAAGGCAAAGCAATCAGAATATCAATAGATGTGGAAAACTACCGTAAAAAGAGGGAAACGACTCTTCAGGAACTCTCTAAAAAAATGGCGGACAGGGTATTAAAATACCGCCGTCCGATTACGTTAGAGCCGATGAGTTCTTATGAACGCAGAATAATCCATGCCACAATTCAGGATATAGAGGGAGTGACAACATATTCTGTGGGACAGGACAACGAAAGAAAGATAGTAATTACAAAGGAAAATACAGGCAGAGACAGAGAAAGAGGAACGGGTATAAAAACAACAAGGAACCAGTTTAAGCCGTATTCTAATCCAAAATCGGGAGCAGTAACGGATAAATATTCAAATGCTCCGAAAAAAGAAAAAAATAAAGAGTTTAAGCCGTACAGCAGCAGTAATACAGCCAGCAAACAACCAAATGATTAGAAAATGATTATGATAAAGGGACAGATATTTATCTGTCTCTTTAATTTTTTTTATTTTTCAACTATCTTTTATTAATATTAATTGTCTTTATAAATATAAGGAATTGCCCAAGTTAAAAATGTAGGGCGTGACGACCTCGGCACGCCGTGAATTTACGCCAATGTTGGATTTATTTTCACGGATGTCCCCCCACGATAAACAACAAAAAATGAATAAAAGAAAGGAGAAAGATGTGTTGAAATGATAGATTTAATCAAGGCTTCACAAGGCGATAAGGAAGCACTTGACGAACTTGTTCGCCTATACAACGAACAAGTAGTAAAAACAGCAAGAATTTATATCAATGGCAATGTCGATGATATAGTTCAAGATATTTGGCTAAAAATAATTGATAAAAAGCATTTACTGGCGAGTGTTGAAAATTTCGATAATTGGCTGTTTCTTGTGGTAAGAAATGCGTGCTTTAATTATTTGAAATTAGAAAAAAAGAAAAGACGCAATTACGAATTGACGCTTTATGAAAATATTGATTATACAGATAATCAGGTTAGCTATCCCTATATACTTGATAAGATTATAAAAGAAGAAAGCAACGAAACAATCCGTTCTATAATAGGGGATTTGGCAGAAGCGTATTCACTTCCGATTATTATGCGTTATATAAATGAAATGTCATTGGAAGAAATATCAAAAACACTGAATTTACCGTTATCAACGGTTAAATGGCGGCTTCACGCGGGCAAGTTACAAATTAAAAATGAAATAGTGAAAAGGAGATTACTATGAATAAAAAAACTGTGAGAGATATATTAAAAGGCATGGCGGTTTCCGCGCAAGAGAGTTCTTTGACGGCAAAATGTGTAGACGGCGACCGATTGTTTATTCAGACGTACAACAAATTAAGAAAAATTGCGCTTGACAAAGGGTGGATTGACGGAGATATTGTAATAGAATTGGATTTAAAAGACGATTCTATCTTCGGCGAGGGAGAGGAAAGACTTAATATAGAAAGAATGGACGTTATAGGCGCGGCGGCGGTAATTTTTATGTCCTCTTTGTGTGAATAAACATATACTTCCCCGACTTCTCGCATTTTGACTTATACTTATATTTTTTTGACATAGCTAAACCTCCTATTTTTAGTTCTATTCTAAAATTTAGGAGGTCTTTTTTACGTGGGTTGATGGGAAATTTGTTTTGTGTGTAGGGTGTGATATCCTCGGCGAATCGCTGTAAAAAACCCTCAAAATTCAATATTTGACGTTTCTTCATCGAGTATCACAGTTATAAATTTCAACGCATCGGTTTTGCACACCATTATTACTTTTGATTCCAACATTCCCAAAACAATATAATCTTTTCCGACTGAAAGCAGTCTGCCGAGTTTATCGTCCAATACTTCGCCGCCGATTAAAAACTCTGCTTTCATGATTTTACCTATATATCTTTCAAGAATATCCGATATGTGCATTTCGTTAACCATTGTTCCGTAGTTACCCGAAGAATAATATTGAGCCGCCATTGGATTTTCTGGGATTTGCTGCTGAAAATTTTGCGAATATGTATAAGACAACGGGTCAGGCATATTATTCATTTATTATCAGTCCTCCTTCTCATACTGTTATTTTATTCAAAATATATCAAAATGTGATTACGGGACAACAAAAAATTGTCCCGTGTAATAAAATTTATATATTAGGTGTGTACGTAATCTCGTTTATAGCGGGATTTTTCAAAAGATGTTGGCTCTGATTGTAGGGGTCGCCCACTGGGCGACCCGTCGATACTAACGCAATGTGGTTTTTGCGGGACGTCGAGGACGCCGTCCCCTACGATAAACAACACAAATTGAACAGTCCCGTTTATGGCAAGGTACGGCGTGAGATTAAATCCAACATTGGCGTAAAATTCACGGCGTGCCGAGGTCGTCACGCCCTACGGTTGTTGGACAGGTCCGATTATTTCACTATCTTTCTGC
>Ga0099364_10009007_pt1 | contig 13930 bp, 13 predicted proteins | sample TergutTh196P3_FD_73070 | JGI IMG/M metagenome (GOLD analysis project Ga0099364, IMG submission 73070) | Microcerotermes parvus P3 segment gut microbial communities from Pointe-Noire, Republic of the Congo - Th196 P3 | ecosystem: Host-associated > Arthropoda: Insects > Digestive system > Gut ...
GGCTGGCTGCCTGGAGGGTACCTGCCACTTCCTGGATGGTAATATCCGGGCCAAAAAGAGGGTCAATTATCTCCGTAACGAGTTGGCTGCCTTGGGCTTGGAAGAGGACAGGCTGAGAATGTATAACCTGTCGGCTTCCCAGGGGCCTCGTTTCGTCGAGTTCGCCAACGAATTTACGGACCTTATTCGCGGGCTGGGCCCGAGCCCCGTCAAGAAGCGGCTTTAAGCCTTTTAAGAAAATGAAAAAATCCGGGAGGTGGTGATACAATGATCATTGCGGAAAGAAAACCCATAGAGGAGCTTCAGGGCTTCATCGCCGGGGCCGGGAAGGTGCTGGTTGTGGGCTGTCGGGGTTGCGTGACCGTTTGTAACGCCGGGGGGACCAAGGAAGTGGGCCTTCTGGCCTCCATGTTGCGTCTCGGCTGTGAAAAGGAAGGCCGTCAGGTCCAGATTGACGAACATACCTTGGAGCGTCAGTGCGATCCTGAATACATTGATGAATTGGTGGAGCCAATGGCCAGGAACTATGATGCCATTCTCTCCATGGCCTGCAGTGTCGGCCCCCAATTTATCGTTGCCCGGTTTCCAGACCAGAACGTCTTCCCCAGCCTCAACACCCTTTTTATGGGCGGGGCCTTGAAGCACGGAGTCTGGACCGAGCGCTGCCAGGGTTGCGGCAACTGCGTTATTCATAAATTCGGCGGCCTGTGCCCCATAGCCCGTTGCGCCAAGAGCCTGCAAAATGGCCCCTGCGGCGGTTCAGCCGAGGGTGTGTGTGAAATTTCCAAAGAAGTTGAATGCGTCTGGCACCTCATCGCCACCAAGATGATGGAAACCGGCCGGGCTGAAACTGATTTCGCACCCATGCAGCCAGTCAAAGACTGGTCCACCAGCCGGGACGGCGGACCCAGAACCATCATCCGGGAGGACTTGGTAAAATGAGCCGTGTAATAAAGACCAATAGTCATCTGGAAAAAGTCCTGGCCGCGGGCCATTTCGCCGTAACCGGCGAACTGGGGCCGCCTCGCAGCGCCCACGCCGAAGAAGTTGAGGAAAAGACCAAGCACCTGGTTGGTAATGTTGATTCTGTCAACATCACGGACAACCAGACCGCGGTCGTCCGTATGTCCTCCCTGGCCGCGGGCCTCATTCTCCAGCGCGGCGGCGTTGAGGCCAACATGCAGATGGTCTGCCGCGATCGTAACCGCATCGCCATACAATCCGATATTCTGGGCGCTGCGGCCTTGGGGATTAATAACCTTCTCTGTCTCACCGGAGACCATCAGAAGTTCGGTGACCACCCCCAGGCCAAAAACGTCTTTGACGTGGATTCCGTCACTCTTATCGGCATGATCAAAACCATGCGGGATGAGCGGCGTATGCTGGGGGGCCAGGATATCCCCGAAGGTCACGAACCGCGCATATTCATTGGCGGGGCTTTCAACCCCTTCGCCGACCCCGAGGACTACCGTGTGCTCCGGGTGGCCAAGAAAGTTGAGGCCGGGGTTGATTATCTCCAGAGCCAGTGTATTTATGACATGCCCCGCTTCAAAAAATTCATGGCCAGGGCCGTGGATATGGGCCTGACCGAAAAAACCTATTTCATGGCTGGCGTCACACCCCTCAAATCCCTGGGCATGGCCAAGTACATGAAGAACAGCGTCCCCGGCATTACTGTGCCTGATGAGCTTATCGAGCGCCTCAAGGGTGTGCCCAAGGAGAGCCAGGTGGACGAGGGCATCAAGATCGCTTGTGAACAGATTCAGGAATTGAAGGAAATGAAGGGCGTGGCCGGCATCCACCTCATGCTCATTGAGTGGGAACACATGGTGCCCCGCATGGTCCAGGAAGCCAAACTGACGCCGAGGCCCAAAGTCTGAGGCTGTTTGTTATTGCCAGCCTTTTTGGTTTCCCGCAGACATAGAGCTTGGCCCGGGTTTAGCCGGGCCAAGCTCTTTTGCCTTCCGGCAGGGGCTCTATGTTAAAATGCGTGATGTTCGACATGGACGGCACCATAGCCGATACCCAGCCTTTGTGCCTGGCCGCTTTTAGGACGGCCCTGACCGGGGTTTCCGGCCGAAAATTCAGCGATGCGGAAATAACGGCCGCCTACGGCCCTTCTGAGGAGGGCTGCCTCAAGAGTTTGATTGGGCCGCGTTACGGTGAGGCTTTCAGGCTCTATTTGAAATATTACCAGGCTCACCACCAGAGGCTCTGCCCGGCCCCCTTCCCGGGCATTAGAGAGATTTTAGATTTGGTGCGGGGCGCGGGCGCGCACCTGGTTCTCATAACAGGCAAGAGCGCCGCCAGTTTGGCCCTGGACCTGGCGGCCTTCGGCTTGGAAAGGCGGTTTGACATAATAAAAACCGGCCGGCCCGAGGGCGGGGACAAACCCGCCGATATGCGGGCCGTTTTGACTGAACTCAAGATTCCTCCCCTGGAAACCCTCTATGTGGGCGATGCCCCGACAGACATCACCAGTTCCCGGGCCGCGGGCCTCCCTGTTTGGGCAGCCGCCTGGGCCCCGGGCGCGGATAGGGAACATCTCCGAAACTTGGCCCCGGACCGCCTTTGCCTGTCGGTGGAAGATTTGGCAGACGGACTTAAAGAAGCCTTGAGTTCAGCATAGAAATATTTTAAAAGTCAGCAGAACCGGGCTTTTTCACAGCCCTTGACAAGTTCGGGAAGAGGGGGCTATTATATTTTTCGCTCTGAAGTGAGCGGGCCCCGAAAATCACCAATCGGCCGTTAAAGGCCGAAAAGGCTTTTAGGAGAATCAAATGAAAAAATTTGTCTGCAACATCTGCGGCTATGTCAGTGAAGGGAACAATCCCCCCGAAGCCTGCCCTCAGTGTAAGGCGCCGGCCTCCAAATTCACCGAACAGAAGAGCGTGAGCGGCGAACGGACCTGGGCCGATGAACACCGTATCGGCGTGGCCAAAGATGTGGACGCCGAGGTGGTCGCCGGGCTGAGGGCCAATTTCACCGGCGAGTGCACGGAAGTGGGCATGTATCTGGCCATGAGCCGCCAGGCCGACCGGGAAGGTTATCCCGAGGTGGCTGAAGCCTATAAGCGCATCGCCTTCGAGGAGGCGGAACACGCGGCCAAGTTCGCCGAGCTTTTGGGCGAAGTGGTCCACGCCGATACCAAGAAGAACCTGACTCTGCGCGTTGAGGCCGAGCACGGCGCCACCGCGGGGAAAAAAGAATTAGCCACCCGGGCCAAGGAACTTGGCTATGACGCCATTCACGATACGGTTCACGAGATGTGCAAAGATGAGGCCCGCCACGGCTGCGCCTTTCAGGGCCTCTTGAAGCGTCATTTCTCAGGCGGCTGAAGAATATAATTCCAGTTGACAAACGACTGTAAAACAGGAGGAGAACGGATACCTCGGTATCCGTTCTTGTCTCTGACTGGCGTACGGCCGGAGGGAGGGATAGAGTTATGCCCATAAGGCCGATTTTGAAATATCCGGACGAGCGCTTACGCGAAAAAGCGGAACCGGTGACAGTTTTTGACGAGGATTTGCGCCTCCTGGCCCACGACCTGGGCGAAACCATGCTGGCCGCGCCTGGCGCTGGCCTGGCCGCCCCCCAAGTAGGCGTTTTGAAACGGCTCATAGTCGTGGCCGGAGCGGAAAACCACGAGGATTTCGATGACCGGACCATAATTCTGGTCAATCCGCGGCTGACCAAGATTGAGGGAGAGCAGTTTTTTAATGAGGGCTGCCTTTCGGTGGAGGATCTCCAGGAAAGTATTAGGCGGGCGGCTGAAGTTACCGTGACTTTTCAGGACCTGGAGGGCCGAAGCCAGGAATTTACGGCCGATGGGCGCCGGGCGGTCATTTTACAGCATGAGATAGATCACCTTGATGGGGTGCTTTTTTTGGACCACTTGAGCCGGCTGAAGCGGGAAATCTACAAGCGCAGGCTCCGTAAACTCAGAAAAGAGGCGGACAGTGCTTGAGGTCAGGGCCAGGGGGGGCAGAGTCGGCCCCCCCAGACCTTGGCGGCTGGTGTTTTTCGGCAGCGATGCTTTTGCCCGCCCGGCCCTGGAAGCCCTGGCCCGAGGTCCGGACGAGGTGGTTCTGGTCGTGGCCCCGCCGCCGGCCCCGGCCGGCCGAGGCCGCAGATTTAAGCCCTGTCCGGCGGCCGAGGCGGCTGAAAGCCTGGAATTGAACATGTGGCCGGCCCGGTCGGCCCGGTCCCCGGAAACCATTCGGGCCGTGGCCTCTCTTAGGCCGGACCTCCTGGTGGTGGTTGCCTTTGGCGGGTTTTTGCCTGCTGAACTTCTGACGTTGACCCCTTGGCCGCCCTTAAATCTCCATCCCTCACTTTTGCCCCGGCATCGCGGGCCGGCTCCGGTGAATTGGAGCCTCATCCACGGTGACCGGGAGGTGGGGTTATCGGTGATTTTTTTGGAAGCGGACATGGACGCCGGCCCCATTCTGCGGCAAAAAGCATGGCCTGTCACCGGGCCGGACAGCGCCGAAACCTGGGAAAATCGTCTGGCCGAGGCCGGGGCTGAGGAACTTCTGGCCGCCGTGGCCGACCTAAAGAGCGGCCGGGTCATGGTCCAGCCTCAAATGTCGACCCTCATCACCATCAACCCTCTATTGCGCAAGGCCGATGGCCGGGTGGACTTCAGCCGTCCGGCCGCGGTTCTGTCCAGCCTTATAAACGGGGTGGACCCCTGGCCCGGGGCCATGGCCTCCCTGGGCGGCCGGGCCCTTAAAATTTTCAGGGCCGCGCCGGCGGCGGTCAGCCGGCCGCCGGTTGAACCTGGGCGGGTGCTGGGCCTGGATGAACACGGCCGCCTTCTGGTGGCCGCCGGACAAGGGGTTCTGGCCCTGGCTGAATTTCAGCCTGAAGGTAAAAAACGCCTTTCAGCCGCGGATTTCAATCGCGGTTACCGGCCGGAAGTCCTGGAATCCGGCAAATGAAAAACGCCCGGGTCTGGTCCGGCCCCCGGGGGGCCGCCTTCCGTGTTTTGAGGGAGACGAGCAGAGGCCGGACCCCGGAAAATAGCCTGGCGGTCCACGGTCTCGGCCTTGACCCCAGAGATCTTCACCTGGCCACGGCCCTGGTCTATGAGGTTCTGCGGCGTCAGAGCTACCTGGATTGGCTGTGGCGGAGCCGACTGGCCTCCAGCCGTGACGGAGGGCTGGACTTGGCCCTGATTTTGCGCCTGGGTCTGGCCCAGGTTTTATTTTTTAATCGCCTTGGCGACCACGCGATTGTGTCGGAAACCGTGGCTCTGGCTAAAATTACGGTTCCCGGCCGTCAGGGCCTGGTTAACGCTGTGCTGCGCGGTCTTTTAAGGGAGAGAGAGGCCGGCGGGCCCTGGCCCCCGTCACCGCCGCCCGGGCCCAGCGCGGCCGCCGGCCTGGCTCTCAGGCACAGTTACCCGGCCTGGCTGGCGGCTGAATTTATGGCCCGCCTGGGACCGGCCGAGGCCGAAGCACTCATGGCCGCCGGCAACCAGCCCGCACCGCCCACTCTGCGCGTCAACCCGCGCCGATTGAACCGGGATGAGCTCTGCCTGCCTTTCGCCGTCCGTCCCACCCTCTTGTCCCCCTGGGGGCTGACAGCCGAGACTTTTGCCGGCCGGCCTGATACCTGGCCCGGCTTTGCCGAAGGGCTGTTTGCCGTTCAGGACGAGGCTTCACAACTGGTGGGGCTTTTTGAGCTTCCGGCCCCCCAGGCCGGGATTCTGGATGCCTGCGCCGGCTTGGGCGGCAAGGCCCTGCACCTGGCTGCTTTGAACCCCGGGACCCTGGTCACGGCCCGGGATAAGGACCAGGCCAAGCTGGACTTATGCGCGGCCGAAGCCAGGCGGCTGGGTTTGACGAATCTGCGGTTTGAGTCTCGGGATCTTCTGTCCGAGGGCGCGGATGAGCACTTCGATCTGGTTTTGGTGGACGCGCCCTGCAGCGGCCTGGGGGTTATCCGCCGCCGGCCGGATTTGAAGTGGAGCAAAGGCCCGGAAGACTTAACGCGGCTGGCTGGGCTCCAGCGCCGGCTTCTGGCCGCCGCGGCCGGCAAGGTGCGGCCCGGCGGCCGCCTTGTCTATGGGGTCTGCAGCTTGAGCCAGGCCGAGGGCCCGGAGACGGCCGCGGAGTTTTTAGCCGGAGCGCCGGGCTTCCGGGCCGCGCCTCACTCGGCCTGGCCGGCGGCGCTCCGGCCCCACCTTATGGACGGCTGCCTGACCCTCTGGCCTCACCGCCACCAGACCGACGGTTTTTTTTGGGCTTTGTTTGAACGGGTGAAACTTTAGCTGGCGGCCCGCAATTTGGCCATGGTCGTCAAGACGCTTTCATGTTCCACGCCTTTCACATCAAAGCGCAGAATTTTGAAAGTAAACTCCAGGATGAAGCCGATGCCGAACACGGCGATCACCGTGCCTAAACCCACCTTGGCCCCCAGAAGCCAGCCGATTAAAAGCACCGAACCCTCCAATAAACCGCGCACCGCGCCGATGGGCACACGCGGCAGGCGTTTGCCCAAGGCGACCATGAGAGCGTCGCGGGGCCCGGCGCCGAGCCCGGCGCTGATGTAGTAGTAGCTGGCCAGACATATGACCACCTGGCTCAGCAAGAGCAGCAGTATGCCCGGCCAGAAATTGTTCAAAAAGGGCAATATATCTAAAAAGTCCAACACATCGACGACCTTGCCTATGATAAGGGCGTTGAGGATAGTCCCAAAACCTATTTTTTCCTTGAGAAGGAAGTCGCAGACAATTATGACCAGGCCGGTGATAACCACTAGGTCGCCGAAGGAAAGACCCGTTTGGTTGGCCAGCCCCATGCTGAAAGCCTCCCAGGGCGCCAGGCCGATGTTGGCCCGGATGCACAAGTGGATGCCGAGCCCGTAGAGAAACAAACCGAACAGCAGCCGCAAAACCCGCAATTAAATTCCCCTGTTGTGGTTATGAATGATCACATGATACTCAAGGTTCGCCGGCCAGGCAACCTAAAACAAGCGCTCTCTCTTGTTTGTATTTAACTAGTTTTTATGGTATATTCTGGCGTGGTCAGAGAGCAAGGAGAAGATCGCGCTATGTTCATTAAGAGGCCGAGGCTTCACGAAATCAACGCCTCACAGTTTCTGCTCTGTCTCTTTGAGCACTACCACGAAGGCGTACTAATCACCGATAAAGACGGCATCCTGGTTTATTACAATCAAGCTCAAAGCCGGCTCGACGGCTTGGACGGCCGGGAAGTCTTGGGCCGCGCCCTTACCGAAATCTATCACCTGGATGAATCCGACTGCACCACTATGCGCGCCATCCGGCTGGCCCGCCCGGTCATCAACCGCCCCCAGGTTTACAAAGCCGTCAATGGAAACTTGGTTAATTCCATCACCAGCGCTTATCCCCTCTTTGACAACAATGTCCTGGTGGGCGCGGTCTGCATCGTGCTCGATTACTCCAGCCTGATGAAGAACCTCTCCCTGAGTCAGGCCAAGGCTCGTGAACAGCGGCTCCCGCCGCCCGCCCCCGCCCCGCCTCGCGAAGCCCTTGTTTACCGTAATGAGGCCATGAAGGCGGCAATGGACATGGCCAGGCGGGCCGCCGCCACCCCTTCTTCGGTCATGCTCATAGGTGAGACCTGAGTAGGCAAGGAACTTTTCGCCCGGGCCATCCACCATGAGGGACCCAGGAGAACCGGGCCCTTTTTGGCCATCAACTGCGCGGCCATCCCCAGCACCCTCCTGGAAGGTATTCTGTTCGGCACCACCAAAGGCGCTTTCACAGGGGCCGTGGATAAGGCCGGCCTCCTTGAGCTGGCCCAGGGCGGCATACTTTTTCTGGATGAATTGAATTCCCTGCCGGTACTTCTGCAGACCAAGCTCTTGAGGGTCCTCGAAGACCGCCGCGTGCGCCGCCTGGGTTCCAGCCGGGAAACGCCTGTTGACCTCAAGATCATCAGCGCACTCAATGATTCTCCTTTCCAAGCGATTAAGGAAGGGCGGTTGCGGTCGGACCTGTTCTACCGGCTGGGCGTGATCATAATTTCCTTGCCGCCCTTAAGGGAGCGCCTGGACGACATAAAGCCGCTTCTGAGTCATTTCCTTAAAAAACTGGGCGGCCTGTTGGGACGCCAGGGACGACGGTTCAGCCCTGAGGCCGTTCAGCTCCTGGAGGCCCACTCCTGGCCCGGCAATGTCAGGGAATTGGAACATACCGTTGAGGCCGCCCTGAATCTCATTGATCCCCTGGATTTGGTCATCAAGCCCGAACATCTGAAGGCGACCCTCTCCCTGCGCCCGCCTCAGCCGGCCTTTTCGCCGATTCAGGGCGAAGAGCCCGATGATGAGGCGGCGGAGATGGCCTTTTTAACCCAGGCTCTCAGCCGCAACCGGGGGAATGTGGCCAAGGCGGCCCGGAGCCTGGGTTATTCGCCTCAGCGCCTCCATTACCGGATGAAAAAACTGGGCTTATCCGGCACCGCCCATAAACCGCGCTAGAACACCGCTGGAACATCAAAAATTTATCAAAAAACAAACAAAAAAATAATAAAAATTAGCCAGGCTTCGCCCATTCTAATTTTGTAACTACCAAAAATCATACTAAAAAATTTATTGGCCCGCCCCTTGCTCCCTATATATCAGGCAGACTGTTATATCCATTAGCTTTCAATCGCAAAGCATTTGCTTTCAAGGCAAAGAAAGAGGTAGTCCCCATGTCTAAATCAACCATTGCCAACGGCTACATGGCTGACGGAATCAGGTTCACCCCCAGAATGCGGGTGGTCAGCGACGAACAAATCAGGCTTCTGCAGGGCGCGGTCTTTGAGCTTCTGGAGCGGATAGGGGTGAAGATGACCTACAAACCCGGCCGGGAGATAATGGCCGGAGCCGGATGCCGCATTGACGGCGACATTGTCCGTATTCCCGCCTATGTTCTGGAGAAGGCCATCGCCAGCGCCCCCAAGCGGCTGGTCCTGGCCGACCGTTTCGGCAACCGCAAGGTGGTGCTGGAGCCCGGCCGCTCTTATTTCGGCCCCAGCCTCGACTGTATCTACTACCAGGACCCCGTCACCGATAAACGGACCATGTTCACCTCCAGGAACGGCCAGGATTTGGCCGCCCTGGCGGACAACCTTGACAGTTTCAGTTGGATTATGACCATCGGCATGGCCGATGACTTCGGGCATGAGGCGGCCGACAAGGTCATCAATCGCTGGGCCATTCAGAACTGCTCCAAGCCTCTGGTGTTTTGCTGCAACGATGTTAACAGTGTCAAGGTCATCCATGAAATGGCCATGATCATGGTCGGAGGCAGGGAGAATTTCTGCCGGGCCCCCAACATAGTCCACTATTCCGAGCCCATTTCGCCTCTGGTCTATTATGACCCGGCCGTGGCCAAGATGATTTATTGCGCTGAAAACAATATCCCGCTTTTGAATTTCCCCTGCACCTCCTCCTGCGGAACGGGCCCGGCCACCATGGCTGGGGCCTTGGTCCAGTCGGCGGCCGAATCCATAAGCGGGATAGTCCTCCATCAGGCCGTCACCCCGGGAGCCAGCTTTATCTTCGGTGGCTACACCTCGGTCATGAACATGAGAAGCACTATCTTTTCCTATGGCCAGCCTGAAATGACCACCATGGTCGCCGCCTTAAGCCAGATGGCGCAAGCCTGGGGCCTGCCTTTCTTCGGCACCGGCGGCTGTACCGACTCCAAGTTCAACGATGCCCAAGCCGCCGCCGAAGTGGCCCTTCAGTGTACCGTCCTGGCCGCTGTGGGCGCCGGCCTGGTCCACGACTGCGCCGCCTGGATAGACCACGGCACCACCTCATCCCCGGGCTTCATGGTATTGGTCAATGAGATTCTGGGCAACGTCGCCTCGGTCATGAAAGGCCTGGAGGTTAGCCGGGAGACCTTGGCCCTGGACGTCATAGCCAAGGTCGGCCATGGGGGTAATTTTTTAAGGGAACAACACACCCTCAAGCATTTCAAGGAATATCATATGGCCGACGATTTGTGGGATCGGACTATGATGGAGACTTGGGAAGCCCATAATTCCAAGCGGTTCGAGCAGCGCCTAAGCGAAAAAACGACCCGGCTCATGGCTATTCCGCCCAAGCCTGTGGACCCAAAAATCGTGGCCGAATTCGACAAGATGCAGGCGAGCTGGTCGAAAAAGTAAACTGACGGAGGAGGCTATGACGGTTTTAAAACGCGACAATGTGGTCTTCATAGTTTCCCTGGTGGTCACCGGGGTGTTAGTGGTTTTCGGCCTGATAGCCCCCGGCGCTTTCAGCTCTTCCACCAAGTATCTTTTCGATTTCCTGATAAAGTATCTCGGCTGGTGGTATTTGCTGGTCTTGAATGTGTTCGTTTTATTCTTGCTATTCATAGCCTTTAGCCGTTTCGGCAAGCTCAGGATGGGTGAGGCCGACTCCAAGCCGGAATTTTCCGACATCGCCTGGTTCGGCATGTTATTCGGCGCCAGCATGGGCGTTGGCCTGGTCTTCTACGGCGTGGGAGAACCTCTTTATCATTACGCCGCCCCGCCTTTCGGCGCGGAGCCGGGCTCGTCCCAGGCCGCCCAGGACGCCATGCGGGCCTCATTTTTCCATTGGGGTCTGCACCCCTGGGCCAGTTATACCGCCATGGCCATCTGCCTGGCTTATTTCCAGTTCAGAAAAAAAGCCCCGGGGCTTATGAGCAGCCTTTTACTGCCCCTGCTCGGTTCGAGCGGGCACCGTTCCACATTAGGCCGGCTGGTCGATATTCTGGCCACCTTCGCCACTACGGCCGGCCTGGCCACTTCCATAGGCTTGGCCGTGCTTCAGATCAACAGCGGCTTGAAATACGTCTTCGGCCTGCCCCAGGGAGCCGGGCCCCAGTTGGCCATTTTACTGACCATCGCCTTTGTTTACACTTATACCGCGGTTACCGGCATCGCCAAGGGCATCAAGTTCCTGGGCAGCATGAACCTCTTCCTGGCCTTCCTTCTCTCCGTCCTCCTGCTGTTGTTCGGCCCGACTCTGGCCCAGGTTGAAACCCTGCTCACAACCACAGGCGCCTATTTTCAGAACTTAATCATACAGAGCTTTGACTTGGCCCCCTATGACGGCACCTACAAAAGCTGGCTCGGCGGCTGGACCATCTTCTACTGGGCTTGGTGGATCGCCTGGACCCCCTTTGTCAGCGCCTTCCTCGCCCGTATTTCTCAAGGGCGGACCTTGCGTTCCTTTATTGGCGGCGCCCTTCTGGTTCCTACTTTCAGTTGTTTCTGCTGGTTCTCCATCTTCGGAGGCACGGCCTTGAACATGCAGATGACAGGAACCGCCGACATCACCGCCGCAATCAAAACCGACCTGGCCAGCGGCGTTTTCGTGATGTATCAAAACCTCTCCCTGGGCTTTCTGGGCGGCCTGATGGGCGCGGTCATGATCATCCTGGTCAGCACTTTTCTCATCACCTCGGCCAATGCCGCCACCTTTGTTCTGGCCATGTACACCACTGAAGGCCGCCTCAATCCCCCCAAAAACCGTATGCTCATCTGGGGAGTGCTGATGGCCGCCCTGGCTTATGTGCTTCTTTTGACCGGCGGGCTGAACGCCCTTCAAACCGCTTCCATAGTCGCGGCCGGGCCTTTTTCCGTAATCATGATCCTGGCCTGCTATTTTCTGTTGAGAACGCTGAAACGGGACTTCCCTCCCGGGGCGGAAATAAAATAGAGCATCAGCCGTATCTGGCGAAGGAGGAACTCTCCATGCTGACCCGGAGCCCGGCAAACATATCAAACGAGGAGAACTCCAGTGAAACTTGAACTTTATAAAGTTGCCGTTAAAGACATTAAATGGGGAGAAGACACCCGCGCGGCCGGGGGCGTATTGTATGTCAATAAAGAGGAAGCTCTGGCTTGGGTGCTGGAAGACGCCCGCTTCAAAAAAGCGGAACTGGAAATAGCCAGGCCCGGAGAAAGCGTGCGCATCATCCCGGTCAAAGATGTCATTGAGCCTCGGGCTAAAATGGATGGAAGCGGTTATTTTCCCGGCTACTGCGCCCCCATGAAGCGGGCCGGCGAAGGCGCGGCCTTGGTGTTGGACGGTGCCGCCGTAGTGACTTCCGGGCCCATAGTTGGCTTTCAGGAAGGGTTGATTGACATGAGCGGCCCGGGGGCGGCCTACACGCCGTTTTCCAGGACCGTCAACCTCGTTATGGTTGCGGAACCCGCGGACGGCCTTGACCCGCATAGATACGAAGCGGCTCTGCGGGAATCCGGCCTGCGCCTGGCCGTGCGGCTGGCCGAAAAGTGCCGCCGAAGCGCGCCCAAAGCTGACCAGGTGGTGGTTTTTGAAAAAGGTTCGGTTGTTGAGGAAAACGCCAAATACCCCAAGCTGCCCAAGGTTCTGTACATCTGCATGTGCATCACCCAAGGGCTTTTGCACGACACCTACGTTTACGCGACCGACCTGAAATCCAGTCTGCCCGCGCTTATGCATCCCAACGAAGCCCTGGACGGCGCTCTGGTTTCCGGCAACTGCGTTTCCGCCTGCGACAAGAACACCACCTACCACCATGTTCATAACCCTGTGATCACGGAACTTTACGCGCGGCACGGCCAGGACCTTAATTTCCTGGGCCTGGCGCCGGCCGTGGAAAGCACAATTCTGGCCGGCAAGAGGCGGGCGGCCATGATGAACCTGGCCCTGTCGAAGGAGCTGGGGGCCAACGCGGTGATTATCACCGAGGAGGGCTACGGTAACCCGGATACCGACTTTTGCCTTAATGCCAAGTATCACGAAGATGCCGGCATCGTGGCCGTGGTCATTTCCGACGAGGCCGCCGGCGTAGACGGCAGAAGCCAGAGCACGGCCGACTCCACTCCGGAACTGGTCTCCTTCGTCTCCACGGGCAACGTCAACGAAATGATAGAAGTCCAGGCCATGAAGAAGGTTATCGGGAACCCCGCGTCCATCGCCAACCTATCCGGCGGAGCGGCGGAGAGCCTGCGCCCGGACGGCTCCATGCACATCGAACTACAGGCGATCATCGCCTCAACCTGCGAAATCGGGTTCAGCTCCCTAAGCTGCGAATGGATATGAGGAGAACGGCCATGGCACTGAGAATCGTTCATTATATCAACCAGTTTTATGCCGGCAAGGGCGGCGAGGAAATGGCCGGCCACGGGCCCCTGTCCGTGGCCGGCCCTGTCGGCCCCGGCCGGGAGGTGGCCCGGCTGCTGGAAAGTTCGGGTGGAAAAGCGGAAATGGCCGGCACGGTCATATGCGGCGACTCTTATTATGGAGAAAACATCCAGGCCGCGCGTGAAGCCTGTTTGGATATGATCGCCGCCTTCAAGCCGGATTTGCTCATGGCCGGGCCGGCCTTCAACGCCGGGCGTTACGGATTAGCCTGCGGCGATATAGCCGCGAGCGCCGGAAAAAAGCTGGGCATTCCCGCGGTGGCCGGTATGTTCAAGGAAAACCCCGGGGTGGAACTCTATGCCAAAGACTGCTACATCGTGCCGAACGCCAACAGCGCCCGCGGCATGAAAGAGGATTTGCAAAACATGACCCGGCTGGCCCTGAAGCTGGCCCTAAAGGAACCCTTGGGGCCGGCCCGGCTGGAAGGCTATTTTTCACGCGGCATTCGCAAGTGCTTTTTCAAGGAGGAAAGCGGCGCGGCCCGGGCTGTCAAAATGATGCTGGCCCGGCTGAAAGGCGAGGAATACCTCACCGAATATGAAATGCCCGTGTTCAAAAAAATTCCCCCGGCACCTCCGGTTTCGAACCTGAAAAAGGCCGTCATAGCCATCGTAAGTTCCGGCGGGGTGGTGCCCAGGGGCAATCCTGACCGCATCCGGGTCTCTTCCGCCGACAGCTTCGGGGTTTACGACATTTCGAATATCGACGACCTCTTGCCTGAAAGCTACGAATCCGTTCACGGCGGATATGACCGGGCCATGGTCAG
>Ga0099364_10009008_pt1 | contig 13926 bp, 20 predicted proteins | sample TergutTh196P3_FD_73070 | JGI IMG/M metagenome (GOLD analysis project Ga0099364, IMG submission 73070) | Microcerotermes parvus P3 segment gut microbial communities from Pointe-Noire, Republic of the Congo - Th196 P3 | ecosystem: Host-associated > Arthropoda: Insects > Digestive system > Gut ...
CAACTCATCGTCAATCGTGTAAAACACAGGCAGTAACCGATTTTCGCGAGTGTCGCCGTTGAGAAACTGTGTCCCTCGTTTGAACAGCTCGTCATAGAGACTTCCCGACTCATACCCGGCAGTTGTAATGCTCAAAATAAGCGGCTGATTTCTCGCTCCCTGCGCTGATTTCAAAACCTCGTATTGTTTGATGCCGTTTTCGCTGCGCCATGCCGCCACCTCATCGCAAATAACAAGTTCGGGATTAAGCCCATCGAAACTTTCGGGAGTCGCCGGAAGCGGTTTAACCAAAATATTGCTCTCGGGAATCCGCAGAAATTCTTTGCGGAATTTCACAAGCTCCGAAAGTTCATCGTCACCCCGAATCATCTCCGTAAAACAATCATAGACAATTTTAGCTTGCTCTTTTTTAGTAGCAACACAATAAATTTCCGCGCCGTATTCGCCGCCGACAAAAGCCATGTAAGCCATAATCGCAGCCGCAACCAGACTTTTTCCGTTTTTACGCCCGATGATAACAAAGACTTCCCGAAACCAACGCAATCCGTTTTTGTCAACTATCCCGAACATGATTGACAAAAAAGCTTTTTGCCATAACTCAAGTTTGAGTAAATCATTCCTGCCTTTTGAATGCCGACAATAATTCTCTATAAACATAATCGCTTTTTCAGCTTTTGAAGCATCAAAAGTGTATAATCCGCTTTGGATTCCGGCAATGATTTTATTGTATAACCGGAAGATGTATTTGCCGACGTTGAGTTCCCCGGCGTTGCTTTTGTTGTGGTATTTTTGAATATAGTTCATTATTTATGACTTACGCATAGCCGCCAACAAAGTATCCTTCTGCCTCGCTCTCGGGACATACCCGGCAAGACATTTCAGATTCTCTTTTTGCAGCTTGGAATAATCCTTGTGCATTTTCACATGGACACTCTCTTTGAGACCGCTCTGACCGCCGCCATTATCATACTTAACAACATATCCGGTTTTGTTGATAATCGACTGAAGTTCGTCAATCGTTACCGTTATATATGCCGAGTTTTGGATTAAAGGCGATAAAATCTGCAACATATTTGCATCAATTTCCGCGAATATTCCGCTTAACCGTTTTTCCTCACGCCTTATTTTAGCGGGTTTTCCCGCCTCGCTCGAATTCTTCTTTACTGCCATATTTACTCCTACCCCACCCCCTATAAATTTCACAAAAAACACACAGGAGACTCCATGCCGCGGTTGATTCAAAATTACAAAAAACAGAATTTTATAGGGGGAGTTCAATAAAATTCTCATGTAAATTTTTCAAACCATTGTGAAACAAACCTCAAAAACTTGTCCTTGTCTTTGCACTTTTTTGATTTGTAAACCCGCGCTATACACTCGTCACGGGCTGACTCAACAAACACTAACTCCGCCTTTAATTGCTTCGCTCTGTTCTCGCGTTTTTTCTTCTCCGGAAGCGACTCAACCACCCATATCGTCTTTGCGTTAATCTCGCCGCGGCTGATTTTTTCATAAACAAAATCCCGAATGTCGCAAACATTCCCAAACAAAGCCTGCGGGAAATTGTAACGGCAGCCACCCAAAACCTCAAACAATGACTCAATATTAATCACAAAATCGCCGTATTTCATGCGCTTTTTGACGTATTCCGACTTGCCCGAAAACGGCGCGCCGTAAACTAAGTAAATTTTCTGCTGTTTGAGAACCGGCGCGGAGTTGCCGAAGTCAAAATACGCGCCGACAGTCGTTTCAAACTGCGGCATAAACCTCCCGAAGTTGTCATCGCGAGTTCTGAAATGGCACTCACGGCAAATAAATTTTAAATTATCGGAGTTCAACGCAATGCGCGGGTCGGCGATATTTTCTGCCGTCAACTCTTTCACATGATGGACTTCCTCTCCGGGACGGTGGCGGCAAATTTCGCACAATCCTCCGTCAGTGAGTTGTCGTGACTTGACATAATCGCCGCGGCATTTACGCCATTTCGCCGATTGGTAGAATTTTTTCGCAAATTCACGAGGCATGAATGAGTTCTCCATTGACTTTAATAATTTAACACTTTACCACTTTATCACTTTACTTAATAAAATTATTTGTTTCATTATAGCACTTTTGTTTGCGAAAGTCAACAGGGAATGTTGCACAAAGTTTTTCGATGTTTTTTGTGAAATATGTATAATTAGAATGGGAATCCCCCTTTAGGAGGGGGAGTGGTGTTTATTTATCTCCATAGTGGGTGTAGCACTTAGAAATCTCAACTGTGTTTGTTTCATACACGCTTTTCTCGTTCGGCAAGATAAAAAAACTCGTCAAGAGCGATTGGCGAAAACTTCACTGACATCATCATATGTTTTCCCCTCTCCGCGATTAAGTTCCTCTATAGACCTTAATAAAATACTCTGGTTTAAATTTGAGTAAAACGGGTCTCCATCGGCAGTAACATCAAACGGAATGCGTCTGCATTGCAAAACTTTTGTTACAAACAGGTTAATCGCGCCGGAAACAGTAAGCCCCATATTTTCACATAGCTTTGCAAACTCCTCTTTCTTTTCGGCTTCCAACCGAATAGTCGTATGATTCGCCATTCTAAAAACCTCCTCATCAACATACATTGTAAGTATTGTAACATACATATTTGTCATTGTCAATACCTTTTTCAGAAAAAATATTTTATTCAACGCTCAAAGCAAGAAAGCCTCCGCGCGGAAAACTGCTGCTTTTTGTCACCCCGACCTTTCCCGTGTCTGCTATAAACAGTAACGTACTAAATTCAGCCGCTGACAGGCTCGCAAACTGCATTGTAACTCGCAAGTAGTATAAAATCACTACATTATTCCAAAACCCCGCCCCGAGGGCGGTTTCAGCCCCGCCGAGCGGAGACCCGCCCGCAGGCTACCTTTTGGCGGCTGCGCCGCCCTTAATGATAGGAAATGAGAATGAATAAAACACTCTTTTTTTGCTTAGATTATATAATAAGGTAACAAGCAACTCCTTTTGTTCAACCTCATGAAACACATTATTAACCCGCCCAAATCAATATATTTGACCAAAAAACACAAGCTGTTCATGCAGGGTAAACAATGCGATTATTTGACAAGCCCTGTAATCAATTACGATGTTGAAAATGTTGAAATAAACCAAAAAATCCCGCTCTCATCAAGGCGGAATTTTAATTTTCACGTTTTCAAAAACAGGAATAATCCGGCGTGAATTTTCACTCGGATTGTTTTAAATTATGGAAGCCCGAACATCAGTTTTACAGTCTGTCACTCGTTTTTTACCATGCTCATAAAATATTCAAACCGTCTTGTGACAAGATTGTTCTCGGTGTGCCTTTTAAATCGTAAATAAATGTCGTTTAAGTAGTCGTAGCGTTGGGAGTCGAGTTTATCGCCGAGCGTTCCGAAATGGGGCAATTCTTTCACCAACATACGCATTTCGGTGTCGGAGAATTCATTATCGCAAGCGGTTGCGATAAAACGAATCGGCTTGGTGTATTTAAACTCGGGTGAGTTTACATCATCGCAGAACTCATCGTCGAGTTCAACAGGCGGAGGCTCATTCTCGGGTTTAGCTGACTCAAATCCTATAGACCTGCACAATCGGCTTCGACCGTTGAACCTGATAAACTCAACAAATCCGGTTTTTACGAGTTTATTTACAATGCGCGAAACGGTATTTTTAGCGCATTTAAGCTGTTTGGCAATGGTTTCGTTTTTGGCGAAACAATGATTATATTTACCATTGGTTGTGAAATTCACGATATACGAAAGCACATTTTTGTCAAGGAACGTGAGCATCGCACAGCGTTCCGAATGTAGTACTTCCGGGTGGATATATAGCCCATATTGTTTTTTTAAAGTTGTCGCCAAAGCGCATCACCTCCTTTTCAACATCTGAATCCTTTCTTTTCAATATCCGCTGTGTTAAGAGCCTTATCGTCTATGTAGACATCGGCAAAGAGCTTGCGTTCTTTTCCGCAAGTCCCGTACAAATCGCTATATGGATTCCACGGGTTACGGTTCACTGCCGAGATTGGCACATCATGGTCGCAGCACCACCGCACCGCCTCATCGAGCAGACGGCGCGTTCCGTTTTCGCGAGGTGTGCAGAATGATTTTCGCGCCGATTGCCGCCTGCCGTTTTACATAATCGATTACGAGTTGTTTCGGCTCGCCTATGTCCGGGAATGCGTTTGTGCATAGTGTGCCGTCGAAATCAACTGCTATGGTTTCGGGGGTGGTGAATGTTAGTTGGTTCATGGGGAGACCACACCTTTCAATTGAGTAGTGCTGTTTTTATTAACTTCTGTAGGCTCATTATTTTGGTATATTTGGCAATATAGCCTTACAAGATTCTCATAAACCAGTTCATTACCTTTATAAGGTACATATATAGGTTTGATGGTTTTGTTGGTAGTTTTCATTTTTACACGCCCTTCCTTATAATATAGAGTTATTTCCCGTATTTGGGAATTTATGCAAGCTCTTCCCTCTGACGTTCCCACATCGCAACAATATCATAGGCAGTTTCGACTATTTTGCGATATGCCGGAGAGTCGTAATGCCCTTGAAGCGCTTGGCTTAGTCTTGAGGGGTCAATCTTGAATCCTTTAGCTCGAATGGGCTTGATTAAATCAACTTGCTTTTTACCTAAAACCCTTAAACGGCTTTTAATGTTGTTGTTGTCATCGTACACATCGTACACAACCTCGCCTCCTTGTAAAATTTTTCTTGACTTTTTAGAAAAAACATGATAAAATGTTTTTGTTGTTGGTATTGAGTATATTACAATCTTTAATTAAATATTTGTCAAGCGTTTTTTATCGAAAACATCTTTAATTACGTTCGATTTGTATACTTGCACAAAACCAATGCTAAAATTTTGTTAAAATTGTACAACAGGAAGAAAAGGGAACTTTATGGACTTAAATGTTTTAATCGAAAAAATTGATGATTTAGCTAAAAAAAAAGTATTTCGAGGGCAAAATCGCTTGCCGAAAGCGGAGTAGGAAAGGCTTTCATCTCGAATATTCAACGTGGTCAGATTCCTTCAATCGAAAAATTGTGGCTTTTGGCAAAGTACTTCGGGGTAACTACAGATTACTTATTGGGATTTGACATAACTCCGCCCGGCGTTAAGCTGGACGCCGATGAGGCGAAACTTATTGATTGCTATCGTAGCGTTAATGAGGAGGGACAAGAAAAAATCGCTGATTATGCAGACGATATACTTAGTTCCGGAAAATATAAAAAAGATACTTCGTATGGAGTATTACGCAAAGAAGCGTAAGAAAGGACACAAAAATGACTATTAATTGTGTTAGAAACTCAACTTGTGTTATTTGGTTAATTCTATTTTTTCCGGTCGGGTTATACTTAATGTGGAAACGGACTCCGTGGAACAAAACATTAAAATGGGTAATAACAGCTTTTTTTGTTTTGATGTCGTTGCCGGGGTTGTTTAGAGGTGAGTCAGATAGTGGAGCAGGGCGAACACGAGTGGCAAACTCTGAAATAGGCATAACCGAAGAAGCGAATATCATCGTTACGGAAAACATGGTAGAGACCACAGAAACAACGCTGACCGCAGAAGCGATAATCGAAGATACCGAACCACCGGAGACAGAAGAAGTTGTAATTCATGACCCGCCTATTGAAGTTATAGAACCTTACCCGGTAGAGCAACCTCCGGTAGAACAGCCGCCGATAGAGCGTCCGTGGGAAGAACAAGCACAAGCGCAAGCAGGTGTTGTATACTGGGGTGAAACGGGTACTAAAATCCATAAATATTCGGGTTGTCGAACACTGGGCGAATTCTATTACAGCGGAACGGAAGAAGAGGCTATTGCCGCGGGGAGGACAGAGGGCTATTGTAAAGTATGCTCTTGAGAGGTGACAAACCAACATGGGGATACCTTAGATATGTGCGGTTGGGTTGGTACAAAAAAGCATAAGAAAGGTTTTTAAGAAAATGAAAGCGATAGGAATATTACTAACTATTTTGGGGGCAATAGGGTTAGCTCTTAGTGCTATGATGTTCGGTGACATAGGAATTGCGGCGGGGATTGGTTCAATTACTGCAATCCTAAGCGGGATTGGTTTTCTGTTACTAAACCGAAAATTATTGATTGTCGCACAATCGCACAATCAAGATGAGAAATTAACACAAAGGAAAAGTGAAATAATAGAAGAAAAACCGAAATATTCCAAAGTAGCTACTATTATTGCTGTTTCAGCAATAATTTTTGTCGTATTATTGTTTATTGTTGTGATTTTTGTATTTATTGTGCCGTTAGTGAAAGACGATAAACCCATTGCCACGAGTCAAAATCAAGGACAAATTACCGGAAACCAAGCCAATAATAATGAAGTTGAATATGAAATAGCTTATCAAAATGCCACAACTTATGTGGATAGTATTGGCACAGTTTGGGTTTCGGCAATTTTTGAGGTTAAAAATATTGGTGCGACTGCACTATATTTAGAACCCGGTGCGTACGATTTAGAAGATTTAGATGGCAAGCTTGTTTCAAGCAGTACGCTTGTATCAGTTTATCCAACGATGATTGAACCTGGCGAAAGTGCTTTTTATTACGAAAATACAACTCTCGCTGATACCAACAGTGCTATAGATGTTGTGATATTGCCTCGTGTCGATGCTAAGCTTGCCACAATTAACAATGTTCGCCTTGAAGTTTCTGACATTGAGTTTACAGAAGATGATATTTGGGGTATCGGAGTACGTGGTCGGGTTGAAAATGCGACCGATGAAGAACAATCATCGGTAACAATAGCCATACTCTTATATGATTTTAATGATAACCCCGTTGGAGTGCTGTCAACCACGCTCATGGAAAATATATCACAAGGTGATAGAATAGGTTTTGAAGCTTCGGCTTTATCTTCACCGCCCGATATGACTTTTGATAACATTGCACGCTATGTGTCATTTGCTTACCCGTGGTTGCAATGGCAATGGTGATTGGTGCGGTAAATTATTTGAGTATTGACAAGCCGTAAAATATATGGTATTATCTTCTTATATTTACATTTACAATGAAATGATCGTATTTACGCATGGAAAATCGAATTTTGCACCAAATTTTAGGCGGACTTAACCAACTCCAAGGCGATGTTAAGGAAATGAGAGGGGATATTAATGCCCTAAAGCAAGGTCAAGAGGAAATTAACACCCGCCTTGACACACTTGAGCAGGGGCAAAAGGAAATGAGGAAAGAACAGGTCGAACTCCGCACCCAATTTAACTCTTTCGAAAAAATTGCACGAGAAACACGCGAGGGTGTTGTATTACTCGAAGCTGACCTTATGCCCAAAATTAATCTGCTCGCCGAAACCCGGACCGATTTACATCCGCGAGTCCAAAAGTTGGAATCAACCGTTGAAAAATTGAAATTCGGCAGCGAAGTTATCCGATTAGTTGAGATATTCGAAAGACAGACTAATTCTTAATATTTGTTTACACTGCGATTGTTTTGTGATTGAGGAACAAACAATATGGTAAAAACAACAAGAACCGACTTTTGCAACGTGGTAAACGAAGTATTAGTTGTTGATATTTTTTACACTGCGCGCTTGATAGACCGGACACTGGAAAAGCCTATTAAGTATGCAGTTCATTGTGGATGGCGGGATTGCCCGATGCAGTATAGGTCTAAGGATTGCCCTTTGTTTCGGGATGCGCCGAAGGAGGTTTAGCAACTGATTAAATTGAGATGACCCCCTTTTGTCTTTCATTAAGGCAAGGGGGAATTTTTAAACACTATAATCACATAACCCCATTAATATGGGTGCCGCAATGGCAGGCGCGGCATACGACACAATCTCAACACACCTGTCAAATACCGCTAAAACAATAGACGATTTCGACCATATTGTCACAGGGGACTTGGGAATGGTGGGTAGCGAGGTATTGTACGACTTATTTGACAAGGACAAAATCAACATTAAAAAAAAGCACAGGGATTGCGGGTTAATGCTGTACGATTTTGAAAAGCAGGATGTTCATGCGGGCGGCTCGGGCTGTGGTTGTGCGGCGAGCGTATTGTGCGGGTATTTCCTACGGCAAATTGCGGGCGGAAAACTGCAAAACATTCTTTTTACCGCAACGGGTGCACTGATGTCGCCGACAGTAACTCAACAGGGCGAGAGCATTCCCGGAATCGCACACGCATTGCACATCGGAGTTTAACACAATGTAAAGATTTAACACAGCATCTTAACACAAAAATTGTAAAAATATAGGAGAAAGACATGGACTATTTATGGGCTTTTTTGGTAGGGGGGGCAATCTGCCTTATTGGGCAGGTGCTGATTGATTATACAAAGCTTTCGCCTGCGAGAATCCTCGTGATTTTTGTAGTCGCGGGCGTATTTTTGACCGCAATAGGTTGGTACAGACCGTTGGTGGAATTTGCGGGTGCGGGTGCAACAGTCCCGCTTACGGGGTTTGGATACCTGATAGCGGACGGGGTAAGGCGGAGTGTTGAAGCGAACGGACTTCTCGGGGCGTTCACGGGCGGACTCGGCGCATCGGCGGCAGGGCTTGAAGCAGTAATGATTATGTCGTTGCTCGTGGCGGTTATGTTTAAGCGCGGTGATAAAACAACGTGAAAAGAATATATTTTTGTACGGTATTGTTCGTGTTTGTGGTTGTGTATTCATTGTCCTGCCAAATTTATGTATCAAACGCGATTAATCGAACAATAGAGCATTTGAATCAAGCTTCCGAAAGCCGCAAGAACGGAGATTTCGCCGCCTCGGCAGAACACGCCCATTCAGCTTGGAGTGAATGGCGGGGGCTTACTAAGCGGAGCAGTTATGTTTTAGCAGACTTGACTGTTGCCGCCGATGTGTCAATTTCGCTCTCAAGAGTGGCCTCCGTTGCAAATACCGATGATACCGACAGATTTATCGAGGAATGCACGGCATCAATTTTGCTGTTGCAGCATTTCTTAGCCGACAATAAAAATGTTTTAGACGGAACACTTGACATAGAAAGTTGACAATTGTCGTTTGACAGTATATAATGGTGACAGAGGTGTACATTATGTTTAGAATTGGTATCGGTTATGACGTTCACAGATTCGACGAGAATCCAGGGAGAAAGCTTGTGCTCGGCGGGGTCTTGATTGACTATGAAAAAGGACTTGAAGGCGTTTCCGACGCGGATGTCCTTATTCATGCGGTGATGGATGCGCTACTCGGAGCGGCTGCATTAGGCGATATAGGTGTGCATTTCCCCCCGTCAGAGCCGCAATATAAAGATATTGACAGTTGCCTTTTGCTTGAAAAAGTCATTGATTTACTGAATAGTCGCGGTTTTGAAGTCGGCAACATCGACACGGTTATTGTTGCAGATAAGCCGCGTTTAGCGGAATATATTCCCAAAATGAAGGAAAATATTTCAAGAATATGTAAAATTCCGGCAGAAAGGGTCAGCATCAAGGCGACGACTGAGGAGGGGCTTGGTTTATCGGGCAAAGGGATAGGTTCGCATTGCGCTTGTACAATAGCTTTAAGGGGATTCTGAGTAAGTGAAAAAATTTTTTATAAAATTTTTAAAATTTTGCTAAAGTTTTGCAAAAGCGTGACGATATAACGTATGTAAGGCTTTTGTAAAGATTAAGAACCTGTCTTCACAAGCAAACGCACCGCTAAATCGGCGAATTATGCCCGTTGAGCGGGCAAAGCCCGCCCTTGAGGGCTTTCCGCCATACTGCGTTAAAATTTTCCGCAATGCACAAAGCATTACGAAAAAAATTTGCCTTGTCTGACAAAAAAATATCGCTCGACTTATCAGCGCGTCGCTTGTGAAGACAGGTTCTAAGAGCAGCTTATTGAGAAAGGAGTGACTATCCATGATTAACAACCTTAACAAAATTACCGGCAACGCTATCAATTCCTATAAAACAATAAAGAAATCAAACGCTTCCGACTCTGCCGCGCTTGAAAAAAAGCAGGATGGGAACTTTGACACGGTTGAGATTGACTTTTCGCAGGCGATTAATTTGGCTAAGTCCGCTATTGCCGGGAAGTTGAATGACGATGCCGATATAACAAAAATCCGCTTTCTTCAGGCACAATATGAAGCGGGGACTTGCCCTGTGTCCGCTGAAAAAATTGCTCAATCAATAATTGGCAAGCTATAAATGGTAAAAGAAAGGGCAAGGGTAAAAGTTTGAAAGTAAATCTCGGTAAACGCGGAAAACGAGGCTTGCAGCGAAATACCGTTCAGAAAGGGCAAGGGTAAAAAGTTTGAAAGTAAATTCCGGTAAGCGCGGAAAACGAGGCTTGCAGCGAAATACCGTTCAGAAAGGGCAAGGGTAAAATAATGGGGGTTGAACAAGCGACTCAGATTATAGGCTTTTTGGAAAAATATAACGAGCATTTTGCAGAGGTGGTAAAATTTTTGAATCTGAAAATGCAAAAGGTACTTGCCGATGATTTGGTTTGGTTGCACGATTCGCTTCAAGAGGAACAGAAATTTTCTATGGCGGGGAATTCCCTTGAAAATAAACGGTTGGAGCTTTTGAGCAGGTTGGGGTTTTCTGATTATTCGTCCACGAAGCTTTTGGAACTTATGCCGAATGATTATAAAGGCAAATTTAAACTTGAATGTATCGGTATAGAAAGCTCAATTGATAAAATAAGAACTCTTAACGGAGAAATCCTTGAAACAATCGAGAAGAAATTAGAAGTTGCGGAAGAGCATTTGAAGCAACAGGGGATTGCCGGACCGTCATTCTACGGCGCGGCGGGTTCAAAACTCCGCATAACCGACCCCGAAGGCGATATAATAGGTAAAATGTAGAAAAACTTTAGTAAGGAGTAGTAGGATATATGCGTTCATCATTTATGGGAATGGAGGTTCAAAAAAGAACCCTTCAAATGGCACAAAAATCTTTGGATATAGTGGGGCATAACATAGCTAACGAGAAAACTCCCGGGTTTACGCGCCAACGTGTTGACGTTTCATCGTTAAGCATAAGCTCGTTCACTTTTTGGCAGACCCGTCTGTCTAAGCTGTCACTTGCGGGGCAAGGTGTGACGGCTTTTGGTGTTTCGCAAATACGTAACGACTATCTTGATAAGAGATACCGCGATATGGCACCCGTTGCCAAGGAATACGACACAAAGCTCGGCATTATGCTCGAAATCGAGACTACTCTTGATGCTATAAACAATGTTTCGTTGCTTGACTCATTCCATAACCTTAAATCGGCATTGCAACAGGTTTCGCTTGAAAGACCCGATGCTTTGGAAATGACGAGCTTAGTGAGGAATCAAGCCGAGAATATATGCAAAATGCTACGAGCTCACAGCATTGATTTAAACAGGCTTTTGCAAAACAATCTTGTGGAGCTTGAAAGCTCAATAACGGGCGCGAACAATCTCATTGACAAAATCGTTGAATATAACAAGGCGATTACAGGCGAATATATACTCGATGCGGGGAGAGTTTCAAAAGGGCAGGGAGTTTCCGAGTACGGACCGCTTGAAATGATTGACGAGAGGAATCTTCTTCTTGACGAATTGTCGGAATACGGCAATATAGAGGTGTTCCGAAATGTCAATGGTTCGGTAAGGGTAACAATGGCGGGCGTAACTATTATAGACGACCAAGAGTCCCAAAAATTAGTCATGCGCGAATACGATGACTTTGGCGCGGCAGTGATTACTTTCTCAAACGGCGTTGAATTCAGACCGTCAAGCGGTGAAGTAAAAGCGCTTATGGATATGCTGAACGGCTACGGTCCGTATGCAGTCGGTGCGTACCAAAATTCCGAGTACGGAATACCGTATTACTTACAGGCGTTAGATGCATTTGCGGAAGGCTTTGCCGACTTGATGAACGAAGTCAACAAGGGTCACTTGAACGATTACCAAATGTGGAACAGGAATCTTATATGGGGCGGGGACGCACTTGATGCAAGCGGCAACAAAATCCCGTTGCGCGATGAAGACGGCAACCCAATGTTCGACAGCGATGGGAATCCTATGTTTGTGCGGGCGAGGGTGACTGCGGCGAATATACGTATTTCCGATGAATGGTGGGATAACGTCATGATGATTGGCGAAACTTTCCATGCGCGTTCAATATCTGACTATGCGGAGGGTGCGAGTTACACTGCGGGCAATGTGTTCAAAGACCCGCAAACAGGGCTTTACTATATTGTTGAAGCGAATTTCACGGCAAACGATGATGTGAGGTCTAACTACCTTTCGGGAAATATCAGACAGATTAATATTTTCCGCGATGAAGATGTACCCGATGACTATTCGTCTTCTGCCTCTTATTCGGCGGGTGACAGGTTTTTTGACCCCGACACCGGTATCTACTATGAAGTGGGAGCAGTAGGCTTAGAACCTCCCAAGACTTTGGCGGAGGCGTTGGAGGACGGCGATATTACTGCGATTGGCGTTCATGAAGGCGATTGGCACAGGGCGAATCTCGATGGCTCGAACCTGCACAGATTTGTGGCGGCGTTAGAAGCTCACAGAAGTTGGGGGCGTGCACTTGATTTCGGCGGAAGCGTATTTGGTTATTTGGAATTCTTGAGCGACCGAATGGGGCAGGGAATTGAGTTTTTACAAAATTCACTTAAGGTGACACTGGAAACTATAGGTATGCTCCTTGATAACCGCGACTCTATTTCAGCCGTTTCCGAAACTGAGGAAGGCGTTAATATGCTTACCTATCAAAAATGGTTTAATGCATCGGCAAGGCTTATGACTACAATGGATGAGGCACTCGACACCATTATAAACCGAATGGGACGTGTCGGGCTTTAATAAATAATCATTAGCACGTTAAATAAATAATCATTGGCACGCTTTGTGCAGAAAGGCATGGGTAAAATTGCAATGGGTATGAGGATTACTAATTCACAGGTGCATAGGCGGTATCTCGGGGGATTGCACCAAAATTTTAAGAGATATAACGATTCGCAAAATAAGATTATCAGTCAGCGTAAGTTCACAAGGGCGAGCCAAAATCCTTTGGATGCGGCAAAAGCTCTTAAAAACAGGAAAGCTATGAGAGAGGTGGAAACCTACCAAAAAAATCTCGAAACTGCTGCGGGAATCTATGCTTCGGCTGAGGAAGCGGTGAGAGGTGTTTCGGGAATCATGCAAACACTTCAGGAAAAGCTGATTGCGGGTGCCCACGGGACTTTTAATGTCGAAACCGATAAGCAGATTATTGCTCGGGAAATAGAGGACTTGGCAGACCAAATGGTGAGACTGATGAACTTGGTTATCGCCGACAGACGGATTTTCGGCGGAGTCAACAACAGCTCTCAACCCTATAAAATTGAGGGAGATGTCGTACTTTATAACGGAGTACCCGTAAATCAACACTCCGACTATACATTGTTCCCCGATTCGCGGACTTCTTATCTTGATGCGGGATTGGGCATGACGTTCCTTGATGAATACACCATTGACACGCAGTCGGCGATCCCCGTAACCTTTAACGGGGCACAAATTCTCGGCTCGGGAATGGCGGAGCGTGACCCGACTTCGGTTACAGTCAGTGCGTATAACTTTACGCCTGTTGCCGGCGAGAACTATTCTTTCCAAGTCAATGTCGGGGGAGTAAGCGGGACAGTTTTGTTTAATAATCCTGCGACGGGTTCGCCGACAATAACAATACCCGACAATCTGCGTCCTTATATCGCAGTGTCGGAGGACGGTATGATAAGTGCGTTGAGCAGTTCGCTTTCTTTGAATGTTACTGCCAATGCGGGGGCGGGATTGACTCAGCCGGCACTTACTCAAACGGTTGTCACGCGGGAGTTGCCGGGCGGGGGATTCCCTAACAACATAATCCAGCTTACTCTTGATGCGGCAAAAAGCGTAAAAGCGGGGACTGATGATTTAACTGCTTTGTATGCGGACATAA
>Ga0099364_10009009_pt1 | contig 13925 bp, 11 predicted proteins | sample TergutTh196P3_FD_73070 | JGI IMG/M metagenome (GOLD analysis project Ga0099364, IMG submission 73070) | Microcerotermes parvus P3 segment gut microbial communities from Pointe-Noire, Republic of the Congo - Th196 P3 | ecosystem: Host-associated > Arthropoda: Insects > Digestive system > Gut ...
GCTTATTTTCCTGGTTCGCCGGCAGCTTCAAATAATCCTAATGTTGGTATCGGTCCCCCGCTGTATATCACGCTTGATATGGGAAAAAGCCAACGCTACACCGGAATAAACTTTATCCCAAGAGCGCGTCCGACTCCATTTGCTCCATTTCCTGTTAATTTTGTTATCTGGGGTTCAAACAATCCCAAACAGTTAACAGAGATAGGCGACAAGGCTGCAAATCTTGCATACTGGACAAGTTGGGCGGGCGCCAACGGTCAAGACACATGGAAAACAGACGGCACATGGCAGCAGATAGCTCATTGTCAAGTTCTTAACTCAAACGGTGAACTTCTCAAACATCCAGCAACTCTCATACCGGCAGAAGACATCCGCTATTACACGGACGGTTATCAGAATGATTTTCCGCCTCATGATGAAGCGTTCAGATACTTGAGATTAGAAATATTAGAAACGTACAATGATTATAGAATGTTGATGATAAGCGTTTTAAGATTTTGGGCTGTTCCTGAAGACGATTAAGTTCCAATTTACGTAATAAATTAAATTACTCATTATTACCGAGATTCGCAGTGCATGTTTCATGCGCTGCGAATTGTTTCGAGAAGAAAGTACAACCTGAAAATGCAACGATCAAAAAAAAAATGAAATATTTTTTTATTCGCCTGCGTCATTGCGAAAAATTTCGTTGCGAAAAATTTCGCAATGGTATATAGCAGAAAATTAGGCTTATATAGAGTACTATTATATTTTCTTCAAAAAATGTTATTATTTTTTGGTAATTTCAAAAAAACGTAATATCTTTGCGAAAAATTTCGTTGCGATTTTTTTCGCAATAATAAACAATTAAATAATAGATAGTTATGGCTAATCCATTCAAATTTGGCTCGGTTGTTTCCGAGGATTATTTTACCAACAGGGAAGACGAACACGAAAGGTTGTCTCAAATAATTGCGAGCGCTAATCATGTGATTTTGATTTCTCCACGACGGTTTGGCAAAACGAGTTTAGTCAGCAAGGTTGTCGCAGACACCGGCAGACCAGTTTTGTGGTTAGACCTGCAAGTGCTCACAAATACAGACGATTTTGCAAGCCAACTTCTTAAACAACTTTTCAAGAAGTATCCTTTTGAAAAACTGAAGTTTATGCTTCGCAATTTTCGGGTCGTTCCAACACTGTCGCTCGACCCTGCTACAAACAACGTGGAAGTTAGTTTTCAGCCGCATGTCAACAGTTTTACGCATTTAGAAGATGTATTGAACATGATAGAAAAACTTGGCGAAGAAAAAAAACGTCCGATTGTCGTTTTTGACGAGTTTCAGGACTTGCTGCTGTTAGACAAATCGTTAGACAAACGCTTACGTTCTGTTATTCAGTTTCATAAAAACATAAACTACATATTTTTCGGAAGTTCGGAAACGTTGATGAAAAAAATTTTTGAGAAAAAAAAATCACCGTTCTATCATTTTGGACAGTTATTTACGTTGAAAAAAATCTCATACGCTGACTTTCTCTCTTTTCTGAAGACACGTTTTGCAAAAAAAACTGACCATGCTGTAGAAATTTCAGAAAAAATACTGAACTTTTCGCAATGTCATCCGCATTATACGCAGCAGTTGGCGTTTCATGTGTGGATGGCATTGGAACGCAGGGTTTATTCAGAAGACATTGTAAATGAAACTATTGAAACTATCATTATGTTGCACGACAACGATTTTGAGCGGCTTTGGAATACATTCAACAACACCGACAAAAAAGTGATGATAGAACTGGCTTTTGAGCAGTCAAACTTGCTGTCGGCGCCGGTTTTGTATAAGAACGCAAGCGCCTCAAGTACAGTGTTCAGCGCGTTGAAACGCTTGACAGAAAAGGGTATGCTGATAAAAACAGAAAAATACGAAATAGACGACCCGTTTTTCAAAAAATGGATTGTGAAAAGGCGTCGGTTTTGACGTTCTCAATTTGCTGTTTTGTTCGAGTTTTTTTGCTGATATCTGAAAACTTTTTTGTACAAAACTATTTCACAAACGGTGGCTTAACAATCTTGGCTTTTAATCGTTTGTCCCTTATTGATATATAAATTTCCGTACCTGTGGCAGAATATTCTGTTGCCACGTATCCCATGCCTATACCTGTTTTCAGGCATGGCGACATAGTGCCTGAGGTTACACTGCCAATAACAGCGCCGTTAGCGTCTGATATTTGGTAGCCCTGGCGCGGTATACCTCTGTCTATCATTTCGAAGCCTGCAAGTTTACGGGCTACGCCTTCTGATTTTTGTTTTTGCAGCAAGTCCCTGTCAATAAAGTCTTTGCCGTCAACAAATTTGGTTATCCAGCCCAATCCGGCTTCAATAGGCGATGTGCTGTCGTCTATATCGTTTCCGTAGAGGCAAAAGCCTTTTTCGAGGCGCAATGTGTCGCGCGCCGCCAAGCCAACAGGCAATATGCCTTCGGGTGCGCCGGCGTCAAACAGGGCGTTCCATATTTTGATGCCGTCGTTGTTGCAAAAATACAATTCGAAACCGCCAGAGCCCGTGTAGCCGGTAGCCGAAATGATTACATCCTTCACGCCGGCAAACTCGCCCGTAGCGAACGAATAAAACGGTATGCCAGCAAGGTCGATGGCGGTAAGCCGCTGCATAACCTCCATTGCCTTTGGACCTTGCACGGCTAATAGCGAAATCTTGTCGGAGGCGTTCTCAAGTTGGGCGCCCATCGTGTTGTTTGCCTGAAGCCAAGCCCAATCCTTTTCTATGTTGGCGGCATTGACAACTAACAGATATTTTTGCTCGTCAATGCGATACACAATAATATCGTCCACTATGCCGCCCTTGCCGTTGGGCATGCAGGTATACTGCGCTTTTCCGACGGTAAGAACCGAGGCATCGTTGGTTGTAACCCGCTGAATGAGAGACAATGCCTGTGGTCCTTCTACCCATATCTCGCCCATGTGCGAAACATCGAACACCCCCACGCCACCGCGAACAGCAAGATGCTCGTTATTGACCCCCGAATATTCGACCGGCATGTTGTAGCCAGCAAAGGACATCATCTTAGCCCCAAGCGACTTGTGAACAGTTTCAAAAACAGTCGTCATGATATTTTTAGTTTTCAGTTTAATCGAAAATCAAAAATCGAAAATCAATTACGCCATTCTTACTTTATCGCCCACATATTTACCGGCAGCCAATTTTTCCTTCACTTCCGAAAAGGCGTTGAGCGTAATTTCTACATCTTTTAATGTATGTTCGGCAGTAGGTATGAGGCGGAAGAGGATAACATCCTTTGGAACAACCGGATAGACCACTATAGAGCAGAAAATGTTGTAATTTTCGCGCAGGTCAAGTATCACGTTCGTTGCCTCGGGCACCGAGCCTTTCATAAATATTGGCGTTACCGGCGAATTAGTGTTGCCTATGTCGAAACCTCTTTCGCGCAAGCCGTTTTGCAGAGCATTTACCACTTTCCACAATTTTTCGCGCAGTTCGGGTTTGTTGCGCAGCAGTTCCAAACGTTTTAGGGAGCCTTCTACCATCGGCATAGGCAACGATTTTGCAAAAATCTGCGAACGCATATTATAACGAAGGTAATTGATAATAGGCTCGGGACCAGCCACAAAACCGCCTATTCCTGCCATCGCTTTTGCAAAAGTTCCGAAATAGAGGTCTACGCCGTTCATCACGCCCAAATGTTCGGAGACGCCGGCGCCTGTCGCGCCCATAGTGCCGAAACCGTGAGCATCGTCGCACAGAATACGGAATTTATATTTTTCCTTCAATGCTACTATTTCATCAAGTTTGCCTAAATCGCCCGACATGCCGAAAACGCCTTCGGTGATAACCAAAATGCCGCCTTGACCACTGTCTTCAACGAGTTTTGTCGCCCGCTGCAACTGCTTTTCAAGGCTTTCCATATCGTTGTGCGCAAAAACAAATCGCTTGCCCAAGTGCAAACGCAGCCCGTCAATTATACATGCGTGACATTCAGCATCGTAGACAATCACATCGTGACGGTTTACTAATGTTTCGATGATGGAAATCATGCCCTGATAGCCGTAGTTCAACAAATAGGCATCCTCTTTATTCTCAAACTCAGCAAGTTGTTGCTCTAATGCTTCGTGCTGGTTTGTTTGTCCCGACATCATTCGCGCACCCATAGGAGTTCCTAAACCCCAGCGGGCAGCCGATTCGCCGTCTGCCTTTCGCACTTCGGGATGATTTGCCAACCCGATGTAATTGTTCAAACTCCACACAATCATATCTTTACCGCGAAACTTCATCCGAGCGCCTATTTCACCCTCAAGTTTGGGAAACATAAAGTAACCGTGTGCGTCCTTGCGGTACTGACCCAAAGGACCTTCGCTTTCCTGTATCTTATCAAATATATCCACTTTACTATTTTTAATTTTTAATTTTGCCGCAAAATTAAATAAAATTTTCGAAAATTCCAAGCGAGTGAAAAAAATATCTTTTTTTTTTTGCAAAATTAAAATTTTATTTATACATTTGCAGCGTTTTTTGTAAAGTGTTAATATAAGGATAAATAAGCAGATATTGAAGCATATAAGAGGATTTGCAAGCGACAACAATGCAGGCGTACATCCGCGCATCATGCAGGCTCTGTTAAACGCTAATGGCGGACATTGTATAGCTTATGGCGACGACCCGTACACAAGGGAGGCGGTCGGGCAAATTAGAGGTTTGTTCGGCGAGTGCGAGGTATATTTTGTTTTCAACGGCACCGCCGCTAATGTGCTGTCGCTGCAGGCAATGACCCGCCCGTACAACTCGGTTGTTTGCGCCGAAACCGCTCATATTCACGTGGACGAATGTGGCGCTCCAGAGCGGTTTACCGGATGCAAGATGCTGTTTAATCACACGCCCGACGGCAAATTGCAGATTTCAGACGTCACGCGCCATCTGCACGGCATAGGGTTTGAGCATCATGCGCAACCACGCGTGATTTCTGTAACACAGGCTTCAGAAATGGGAACGGTATATACCGTCGACGAACTGCGCGGATTAGCAAACTATGCACACGCTAACGGACTGTTGTTGCATGTAGACGGCGCCCGTGTAGCCAACGCTGCCGCACATTTGGACGTATCATTCAAAGAAATGATAACGGACACGGGCGTTGATATTTTGTCTTTTGGCGGCACAAAAAACGGATTGATGTTTGGCGAGGCAATTGTGATTTTAAACACGGCGCAGTCAGAAAATTTTAAGTATATCCGCAAACAGGGTATGCAGTTGGCATCAAAGATGCGATACATTTCGGCGCAGTTCGCGGCATATCTCAAAGACGGTCTTTGGTTGGAGAACGCCCGACACGCAAACCGCATGGCACAACTGCTCAGCGCGGAAGTACAGGCTTTAGGTATCGAAATTACGCAAAAAGTGGAGGCAAACGAAGTATTTGCTATTTTGCCGCAACGCTCAATAGAAGCGCTTCAGCAGGAATTGTTCTTCTACGTGTGGGACGCAGCGCGAAACGAAGTGAGATGGGTCTGCTCGTGGGATACAACACAAGAAGATGTTGAACTTTTAAAAAAATTATTGAAAATGTATATATAACTTTAAACCATTCATATAAAAATGAAAACTAAAGTACAAAAACTTAACGAGTTATTGGTTGGGAAAATTAAGGAAGTAGTGCCGGCGGTGGTTCCGGTGGTAGGCACTATTGTTATTCTCAATTTTACGCTTGTGCCTGTTTCAAATGTGATATTACTTCAATTTTTAGCAGGCGCTTTATTTATAATGGTAGGCTTGATAGTTCTTTTATTTGGCATCCGGTTTGCTATTTTGCCCCTTGGTATCAACATGGGCTCTGCGTTCGTAAAGTCTAACAAGGTGTGGTACATCGTTTTATCCGTCTTAGTGTTAGGCTTTCTGATAAATTTTGCCGAGCCCGATGTGAACGTACTCGCGAAACAGGTGTCAAATGTTACCAACGGGCTTATTTCATCGTTCACCATACGCGGCGTAGTAGCTCTTGGCGCCGGAATATTGCTTATGCTTGGCGCGATAAGGCTATTACAGGATTTCCCATTGCGAACGATGTTAATTATTTCATACACCATTGCATTTGGGCTGGCAATCTTCACGTCTCCCGATTTCTTTGCTATCGCTTTCGACGCTTCGGGCGCCGCTACCGGAGCTATAACAGTTCCGTTGGTTATTGCCCTGTCGCTGGGGATGGCTTCAATGAAGAAAGACTGTAGACGGGAAGTAGAAGAAAATACTTTTGGAATGGTAGGATTAATGGCGTCGGGAGCCATATTTGGCGTTCTGATACTGAACTTTTTTGTCAATACAGACAATATTTCCGGAACGCTGAATATTCACGGCATAGATGAAACTTCGGTGTGGAAACCGTTTCTCAAAGAAATACCTGTCGTGGCAATCGACACCTTGTCGGCATTGGTGCCGATAGTCCTGTTGTTCCTGTTTTTTCAAAAAATAGAATTTCGTTTAGAGCCGCGATATTTTTACAGAATATTAATAGGGTTCTTGTGTGCATTTGTAGGCTTAGTGATATTTTTTGCGGGCGTACATGCCGGATTTATGAACATGGGAAATATCGTAGGATACACCTTGGCAAAGGATTACAGCAAATTTTTACCCATCTTTCTGGGCGCCGGATTAGGAATGTTGATTATTCTTACCGAGCCGGCTGTTTACGTACTCACACACAACATTCAGGACGTAACAAAGGGATATATCAAGAGGCGAACTGTATTAATTTTCCTTTCTATAGGTATGGCGTTTGCCGTTGGGTTGACGATGCTAAAAATATTTGTTCCCGCCATTCAGCTTTGGCACTATCTTTTGCCCGGATTTATTTTTGCGCTGGCATTGACGTTTTATACGCCCAAGCTTTTTACCGGCATATCCTTTGATTCGGGCGCCGTGTCGTCGGGACCAATGACGGTTACGTTTATTTTAGCTTATTCTCAGGGCGTTTCGGAAGCATTGCCTCATGCCGACGTATTAAAAGATTCGTTCGGAATAATCGCCATGGTAACAATGATGCCCGTCATTTCGCTGCAAATACTGGGGTTAATATTTAAGATAAAGTCCCAGAGAGCCGGAGGCGAATTAAGAGAACCGTGCCAGGACCCGTGTTGTGTTCCGGTAGAAGAACCGGCTGACGACGACGACGATTCAATGGTAATAACAGCGCCTGTATAGAACTATGTCGGCAGCCTTTGTTACCGGTGCAACCGGATTAGTGGGAACACGCCTTGTGTACGACCTTTTGCGAAAAGGATACCGTGTAAAAGCGCTGAAACGTCCGCAAAGTAATATTTCGCAGGTGCGACAAACGTTCGCTTTTTACACTGATACAAAAGAGGCAAATTTGCTTTTCCAAAACATAGAGTGGGTAGACGGCGAACTTCTTGATTTTGAATCAATAAGCGAAGCTATCGACGGTTGTACGCAAGCGTATCATGCTGCTGCGGTTGTTTCGTTCAGCCGTGCAGACAGGGACGAAATGATGCATATAAATGTTGGCGGCACGGCTAACATAGTAAATGTGTGCATTGAGAAGAAGATACCGTTGTGCCATGTAAGCTCTATTGCGGCATTAGGGCGTAGCAGCGAGCCTGACGGGGTCATCACCGAAAACGACCACTGGCAAACCGACCGGGGACGTTCTGCCTATTCGTGCAGCAAATACAAAGCCGAAATGGAAGTGTGGCGCGGCATTGCAGAAGGATTGCAGGCAGTGATTGTCAATCCGGCTGTCATCCTTGGCGCCGGAGATTGGACAAAAGGAAGCCTGAAGTTTTTTTCGCAGACACACAAAGGCTTACGGTTTCATACCCCCGGCGTTACCGGATATGTAGACGTCCGCGACGTGAGCCGTTGCATGATACAACTGATGGAGGAGCAACGCTTTAGAGAACGATTTATCCTCTCCGCCGGCAATTTAAGCTACCGCGACCTGTTCACGCAAATATCTAATTGTCTTGGCGTGAAGCCGCCTGACATCGCCGCCAAGCCCTGGATGCTCAACATCGCATGGCGCATAGCGATGATAATGTCGGCAATAACCGGAAAAAAGCCATTTATGACCAAAGAAACAGCAAAATCAGCATTCCAGCAATTACGCTATTCAAGCGAAAAAATACAATACAATTTTATACCATTAAATAAATGTATAGAAGATTGCGCTATTCAAAAAGTCCGTACATCAGCGAATCTATGCGGTTTATAACTATTCGCAGGTCGTCCGGCGTTTCGTCGAAGTGAACTTCGTCCACGTCTATAACTAACATTTTGCCAAATGAATAACTCGCTATCCACTTTTCGTAGCGTTCATTAAGTCTGTTTAGATAATCTAATCTGATAGTATTTTCGTATGGGCGTCCTCTTTTATGTATTTGGCGCACTAATGTAGGCACTGAGGCTCGAAGGTAAATCATCAGGTCGGGCGGCATGATGAGGGAAGCCATCCGGTCGAACAGCGAACGGTAGGTGTTATAGTCGCGCGGGCTCATTAAGCCCATCGAATGAAGATTGGCAGCGAAAATATTCGCGTCCTCGTAGATTGTGCGGTCTTGAACTACTGTTTGTCCCGATTTTCTAATTTCCTGAATAATTCCGAAGCGTTCGTTGAGAAAATAGATTTGAAGGTTGAACGACCAATGCAGCATATCGCTGTAAAAATCATCTAAATAAGGGTTGTTGTCGGCATTTTCGTAATGTGCTACCCAACCGTAGTGCTTTGACAGTAAGCCTGTCAGGGTCGTCTTTCCCGAGCCTATGTTTCCTGCAATGGCAATGTGCATGACAATAATATTATGTTCTATAAAAAAAACAAAGATAATACTTTTGGGGGAATAAAACAAAAAATGAAAATATTTTTTTTATAACTTGAAATTATTTATCTTTGCAAAAAATTAGAGTTTAAAATTAAAATGGAAAATAGATTACGATTGCCTACCGGGATCTCTACCTTCGAAGAGATTCGAACTGAAGGGCGCGTATATGTTGATAAGACTCCATATCTTGTCAAGATGATTGAAACGGGTAAGATAAACTTTCTTGCCCGTCCGCGTCGCTTTGGCAAGTCGCTTACTGTTTCTACTTTTGAGGCTCTGTTTTCAGGACGTAAGGAGCTTTTTAAGGGGCTTTTTGCCGAAGAATTTTTGAACAGCCCTGATTTTGAGCCGAGTCCTGTTATTTCGTTAGATATGAGCAAAATAGATACCGACGAAGGAATTGACGCTATTAGAACATCTATACTTAGAATAACAAAGGCAGTTGCAAATAGTTTGAATGTCAAGCTTTCAGCTACAAAATCATGTGGCGGTTTGCTTGACGAATTAATATCAGCGACAAGGAAAAAATACAATCAAAAAGTTGTTATACTTATTGATGAATACGATGCGCCATATACCGATTTTGCCAACGATACCGACATGGCAAATAAAGTGCGTGGCGTTTTGCGAAATTTCTACAAGCAACTCAAGGCAAACGATGCTAATATTCGCTTCATTTTTATTACCGGCATTTCAAAATTTGCCCGGTTTGGTGTTTTTTCTACTCTGAATAACCCCACCGATATATCTTTGATGCCCGAATATGCCGGCATGTGTGGATACACGGAGGAAGAAATAATCAAGTATTTTCCTGCTTATCTTGACGATACAGCAAAAAAGATAAATACATCTACCGACGAGCTACTTGCTCGTATGCGGTATTATTACAATGGTTTTTGTTTTGACGATGAGGTACAAACAAAACTTTACAATCCTTTTTCTACGCTGCAATTTTTTACACACAAAAAATTTTCGAACTTTTGGGTTCAAACCGGCAGGTCTAAAGTACTATCCGACTACATGAAATTTCGACATTTGACGGTAGAACAGTTTCGCAATTTTTCTATTCCCGAAGATTTTGCGGAAAACCCGGGCGACGTAGATACAACCACTCCCGAAGGTTTCCTCTATCAGTGTGGATATTTGACACTACGCGATAGAACGGAAAATAGTTTTTTGTTGGACTACCCTAACACCGAAGTGCTTAACTCGATGTCGGCATTGGTAGTAGAAAATATTCTTCGCGACAATGATGAGGATTTTAGTTTATGCAGGGCAGAACTTTTAGACGGATTGCGGGAAGCAAATTACAGGAAGGTTGTAAGCGCCATCAACCGTCTTTTGGCAGGTATCCCATACGTTGATTTTTCCAAAAATGCAAAAAAAGTTGTTTCTTACCACTATTCCGGTCAAGAGCTTGACGCTGACGAAATCTATAAAAAACAACGGGAATGGATTTATCGAAGCAACATTATCAGTTTTTTTCGTGGTTGCGGCATCAAAGTGATTGCAGAGTTGCACACCAAAATGGGACGCTCCGATACAGTTATTTTCTACGGTAGCAATACCTGGATCATAGAGCTCAAAGTAGCCTACAAGGACAAGGGACACGACCCCGCTAAAAGAGCCGAAGAAGCCTTCCGGCAAATAGAAAAAAAGAATTATGCAGCGCCCTTTCCAAACGCAATCTGCGCAGGAATGGCGATAGACGACGAAAAGAGACAGATAACGGAGATAAGAGTGAAGAGTGAAGAGTGAAGAATGTTAAAAAATTAAAAATTAAAAATCAAAAATCAAAAATATGACACGTGATTTTAATATAGCAGGTCCCTGCAACAAGGTAAAACATTATATGATAGAAGCCTCCTCGCGTCTGCAGGGGGTAGAGTACTTGATTGACACAGAGCAGTATTTTGTTATTCATGCTGCTCGACAAAGCGGAAAAACGACTTATCTGTATGATTTGACGCAACGAATCAATGCAGAGGGAAAATATTATGCCTTGTATTGCTCTTTGGAGGGAATGCAGAAAATTGTTGATATGGAAAAGGGTATTCCTGAGCTTGTGAAAATAATAAAAGATGCTCTTTTTTACTCACAAATTCCTATTCGGGAAGAATTTGCAAAGAATCCTGATTACAGTTTTTTTTCGGGAGTTTTGAAACAGGAACTAACACGGTTCTGCATGAAATTGGATAAGCCTTTGGTGGTTCTTTTTGATGAATCAGACTGCTTAACCGAAGATACACTGATTTCTTTTTTGCGGCAATTGCGATATGGATATGTCAATAGAACTATCGCTCCTTTTATTCATTCGTTAGCATTAGTAGGTATGCGCAACATACGCGACTACAAGGCACAAATTCGCCCCGACAGTGAGACATTAGGCAGTGCAAGTCCGTTCAACATTGTTACCGAAACAATGACACTTAAGGACTTCACAAAAGAAGAAATCGCCTCGCTCTATCAGCAACATACTCAATCCTGTGGACAAATATTTGAAGATGAAGCCATTGACCTGGTCTATGAACAAACGCAAGGTCAACCTTGGTTGATCAATGCCATTGCTCGCGAAGTAATCGTTAAAATGCTGCAAATGGACTACACCCGTCCGGTTACTGCCCCATTAGTGGAAGAAGCCATCCAGACCATCATCCTGCGCCGCGATACGCATATTGACAGTTTGCTTGAACGTTTGAAAGAAGACAGAGTGCGTAAAGTCATCGAGCCGATGATTTCAGGTGAAGATTTTTTTGGTCGCACAACCGATGATTACCAATATGTTACCGATTTGGGCTTGATAAAGAGTTTCAAAGGTAAGATTATGCCCGCGAATCCTATTTATGCAGAAGTAATTGCCCGCACATTGAGCAAAGACGCGCAAGAAAAGTTTGAACAGGAAAAGCCGGATTACACGCTTCCTCACTATCTGAAAGACGGCAAAATAGATATGAACTTCTTAATGAAGGATTTCCAGCAGTTTTGGCGCGAAAACAGCGCTATATGGGTCGAAAAATTTCAGTATAAGGAAGCAGCGCCACACCTTATCCTGATGGCTTTTCTGCAACGCATCATCAATGGCGGCGGATATATTATTCGCGAAATGGGCGCCGGAACGGGACGTACAGACCTTTGTGTCGTCTACGGAAAAAATAAATATCCAGTCGAACTCAAAATAAGACGAGGCAACCAATGCGTAGCAAAAGGCATAGAACAAACGATAAGTTACATGGATAGTTTTGGCTGCAAAGAAGGCTGGCTCGCTGTTTTCGACCAAAGAAAGAGAACGGCGTGGGATAAAAAACTGTATATAAAAAAAGAAATAATAGACGGAAAAACGGTGACAGTGGTAGGGCTGTAGATAAGAGATAACCACTAACCACTAATCACTAACTTATACACATTCGTTTCATACTTCTCAAAACCAAGAGTTTGATACAATTTATTTGCTGCTAACCGCGTGGGATTGGAAGTTAGTGAAATAGTGCTTGCACCTTTTTTGCGAATAAATTCAATTGCATGTTCCACTATTTTTTTTCCATATCCTTTTCCTCTGGCGTCATTATCCACTACTACGTCTTCAATCCATGCCTTGCAACCGGTTGGCGTACGGTAAATTCCTACTGTGGTCATACCTGCCGGAGCGCCTGTGTCGTCGTGTATCACAAGCAAATGCGAATTGGGCGCTTCCAATATTTCGCGAAAAGCGTCTTCAGAAGTCGATTTCTGTTGATTAGTCAATTGTCGGGTCAATTTGCTGACAAACAAAAGCATATCTTCAGAAAATGTTTTGATTTCTACTATTTTTTCTGACATGTATTCGTTCAAAAATTATACATTAATATAATGTGTTTAATTATTGTTGACAATTTTTCCGATGTCTATCAATTCAATCGCCTTCAATTTGAATGTTCTACACGAAATGTTATCAATCGTTTCGTTTGCAAATGCTTGTAACAAAGTTTCTTTTGCAAGTTTTTCACTAATTCCCCTTGAGCGCATATAGTATACAGCTTCGGCGTCTAATTGTCCCACTGTGGCTCCATGACTGCATTTGACATCGTCTGCATAAATTTCCAACTGCGGGTTTATGTTCATTTTTGTCTTCGCATTTAGCAAAATATTACTTGAACGCTGATATGCCGAAGTCCTTTGAGAATCCTTTGTTACGATGATACGTCCGGTAAAAGCTCCGGTTGAAGCTTCAGAGAGGATTTGTTTGAAAAGTTGCGAGCTTTGGCAATCGGGAGAGGAATGAACAATCTGTATGTTGTTGTCTACATGGTCTGATTTTTGCGTAAATGACATACCGTAAACATTATGCTCTGCATTTATTCCTGTAAGGTTTACCTTCAATTTGTTGCAAACTGCTTGCGAACAAATAGTTAGATAGTGTGTTTTCATTCGGCTGTTCGCGTCTTGAATTACACTTGTATTTGACGTCAGTTTAGCTATTTTTTGCAGGCGCATCATATCAAATGTTGATGATTTACAAACTATTACCTTTGTCGTATCGCGAACCTCACCCTCTTTCCATTCAGTTTTACTGTGGTAGCTTATCATAACTTGTGCCGAGCTTCGCTCATCTACTATCAAAAAATTTTTCAAAGTTGCAGGCGCATCGAAAAAACATTTTATATGTATTGGCATTGGTTCCTTAACTTTAGGCGGCACATACAACAAAAAACCATCTCTGTTTGCCTCTCTTGCATCTATAAACTTATTTATTATTTTTCCATATTTTTTAAATATGCTTCTGAAGCTGCCCAGCATTATGCCTCCTTGTAAAACTTCAAAACTGTTTTGGAAGGAAAAATTGTATTCGTGAACGTCTGTTTGCATTATGTTTTTCATTTTTTTCTAATTATTGTACCTCCCTTTTGTATTCCCTGCGGATTGCAAATTCGCACCTGGTCAATGCCTTCGCGCAACGCAGCAAATGCGTTGTCAAGTTTGGGCAACATTCCGGCTGTTATTATGCCTTCGTCTTTGTAGCGACGGTACAAGGTTTCGTCTAAAAAATCAATCACTGTATCGTCATTTTCGGGCTCTCTTAATACTCCGGCTTTTTCGAAACAGTATACTAATTC